>Ga0209257_1001339_pt1 | contig 29896 bp, 23 predicted proteins | sample AraplaCvi_mCL_r2_FD_184277 | JGI IMG/M metagenome (GOLD analysis project Ga0209257, IMG submission 184277) | Arabidopsis root microbial communities from North Carolina, USA - plate scrape MF_Cvi_mCL_r2 (SPAdes) (version 2) | ecosystem: Host-associated > Plants > Roots > Endosphere | place: USA...
CCCAGGCCGCGGCATTCGGGCCTTACGAAAAGATCTTCCAGGTACAGGCCGCGCTTGCCGACGAAGGTGGAGAAGTTGTGGAAGAACAGCGCGAAGCCGGCCGGCTTGCCGTCGACTTCGGCGATCACCACTTCTGCCGCGGGGTTGTCGCCGAACAGTTGAGCCGCCAGCGTGTCGGCGTCCGCCACAGCTTCATGGGCGAGCTTTTCGTACTCGCCGAGTTCGCGGATGAAGGAGAGGATTTGTCCGACGTCATCGCGCCGCGCAGCGCGCAGGGCGATGTGCGGCAGTTCCGCTGTATTGGTCGTCATAAACTCCGCCTAACGCTGTTCGCCGTGAAAACTGCATCGCGATCCGGGATGACGAACCGCAACAACACTGCTCAGCCCGCGAACTTCTTCTTCACCAGCGCCGACACCAGGCCCATATCGGCCTGACCGGCCAGCTTCGGCTTCAGCACGCCCATCAGCTTGCCCATGTCGGCCGGGCCCGTCGCCCCGGTCTCGGTGATGGCGGCATCGATGGCGGCCTGGATCTCGGCTTCGCCCAACTTGGTCGGCAGGTACTTCTCGATCACCACGATCTCGGCGCGCTCGATGGAAGCAAGATCGTCGCGGCCGGCGGCATCGAACTGGCTCACCGAATCCTTGCGCTGCTTGACCATCTTTTCCATCGCCGCGATCACCGCTGCGTCGTCCAGCTCGATGCGCTCGTCCACTTCACGCTGCTTGATGGCCGCGTTGATCAGGCGCACCACGCCGAGCGTGTGCTTGTCGCCGCCCTTCATGGCGGCCTTCATGTCTTCGACCAACTTCGCTTTAAGACTCATGACAACCTCCGTAGGGCGGGCATTGCCCGCCATGTTTCTCGAGTGAATCCCGCGGCGGGCAGTGCCCGCCCTACGAGCCCAAAAACACAAAAAGCCGGCTACGCTCGCGCGTGCCGGCTTCTGGCGAAGCGACGCGGCTCAGTACAGGCGCTGGCGCTTGGTGACGTCGCGCGAGCTGCGACGCAGCTGACGCTTCACCGCAGCAGCGGCCTTGCGCTTGCGTTCCTGGGTCGGCTTCTCGTAGAACTCGCGCTTGCGGGTTTCGGCCAGAACACCGGCTTTTTCGCAGGTACGCTTGAAGCGACGCAGAGCAAACTCAAAAGGCTCGTTTTCGCGGACTTTGACGCTGGGCATGGAATCTCCGGGACACAAACAACCGGGTCAGTCCCGGCGAGCCGCGTATGATAACGGCAGCCCGGGCCCGCCTGCAAGCCGCCCGGGCGCTGGATTAACGCCCACTAGCCCCCATTTTGAGCCCATGCGCGTCCTAGGTATCGAAACTTCCTGCGATGAGACCGGCGTGGCCGTCTACGACACGGCCCTGCCGGGCAGCGCCGGGCTGCGCGCCCACGCGGTCTACAGCCAGATCGCCCTGCATGCCGAATACGGCGGCGTGGTGCCCGAACTGGCCAGCCGCGACCACGTGCGCAAGCTGCTGCCGTTGGTCAGGCAGACCCTGGCCGAGGCCGATCTGACCCTCGAAGACCTGGACGGGGTGGCCTATACGGCCGGTCCGGGGCTGGTGGGCGCGCTGCTGGTCGGGGCCGGGGTGGCCCGTTCCCTGGCCTGGGCGCTGGAGGTCCCGGCGGTGGCTGTACATCACATGGAAGGCCATCTGCTGGCGCCTTTGATGGAAGACGACCCGCCCGAGGCGCCTTTCGTGGCCCTGCTGGTCTCCGGCGGGCATACCCAGCTGGTGGCGGTGGATGCCATCGGCAGCTACCGGCTGCTGGGCGAGACCCTGGACGATGCGGCCGGCGAGGCTTTCGACAAGACCGCCAAGGTCATGGGCTTGCCGTATCCCGGCGGCCCGCAACTGGCCGCGCTGGCGGCGACAGGCCGTCCGGGCGCGTTCAAGTTCTCCCGGCCCATGACCGACCGGCCGGGCCTGGATTTCAGTTTCAGCGGCCTGAAGACCCAGGTGATGCTGGCCTGGCGCGATAGCGACCAGTCCGACGCCACCCGCGCCGACATCGCGCGCGGCTTCGAAGATGCGGTGGTCGATACCTTGGCCATCAAATGCGAACGCGCGCTGGAAGCGGCCGGCAGCGACACCCTGGTGATCGCCGGCGGTGTGGGCGCCAACAAGCGCCTGCGCGAGAAGCTGCACGACATCGCCGGCAAGCGCGGCGGCCGCGCCTGCTTCCCGCGTCCGTCGCTGTGCACCGACAACGGGGCGATGATCGCTTTCGCAGGCGCGTTGCGGCTGCAGGCGGGGCAGCACGAAACGGCGGCGGTGAAGGTTACGCCGCGGTGGGACATGGCGACGTTGCCGGTGGTGGGCGGTGCGAAGCCAGAGCTGCAAACGTAGCAGCAGAAAATAAGTGTCGTCATCCCAGCTTGACCAGCTTCGCTGTTGAAAGCCGCTGGGATGACGAACATTTAAGGCTACGCTTCCTCACTCCTCACTCCTCATCCCGCCCGACACCCATGGACAAAGTCTTCATAGAAGGTCTGCAAATCGACGCCCTGATCGGCATCTACGATTGGGAACGTCGCATCCGCCAGACCCTGCGTTTCGACCTGGAAATGGGTTTCGACAACCGCAGACCCGCGGCCAGCGACGACATCGCCGATACGCTCAACTACAAGGCGGTCAGCAAGCGGCTGATCGAGGTCGTATCGCAATCGGACTACGGCCTGGTGGAAACGCTGGCAGAACGCTGTGCAGAAATAGTGCTGGCCGAGTTCGGCGTGAGCTGGCTGCGGCTGAAGCTCAGCAAGCCCGGTGCAGTGCGTGGGGCGGTCGCGGTGGGCGTGATCATCGAGCGTTCGCGCGAATGAGTCCCTCACCCCCTTGTCATCCCGAGCGCAGCGAGGGATCTGCTACACGCTTCTGTCGCCGCGCCCGGAAGAACAGATCCCTCGCTGCGCTCGGGATGACAAAGTCTATTTGCTCGGAATCGCAGTAGACATGGGCAAGGCTTATCTCAGTCTAGGCAGCAACATGGAAGCGGAAAGGAATCTCGCCTCCGCAGTCTCCGAATTGCGTGCTCGCTTCGGCGCACTGGTCCTGTCGCCGGTCTATCGAACCAACGCGATCGGATTCGACGGCGCCGATTTCCTCAACGCGGCGGCGATCATCGAATCGGACCTGGACGTGCACGCGCTCAACCACTGGCTGCATGCGTTGGAAGACGCGCATGGCCGCGACCGCAGCGGCCCGCGTTTCGGCGACCGTCCGCTGGATATCGATATCGTGTTCTACGACGACCTGGTGACCGAAGGAGCGGGGAATCTGCGTATACCGCGACCGGAGTTGAAGCATGCCTTCGTGTTGAAGCCTTTGGCCGACATCGCGCCGGAATTCGTCGATCCCAGGTCCGGACGAACGTTGGCCACGCTGTGGGCCGAATCACCGGAACGTGGGGCGACCCTGGAAATCGTGGGAGCGGCGTCACGCCGCGAGCTTTAATTATTCGGAAAGGGCTGCGAGCAAGAGCTCGCGGCGGGACGCCGCTCCCACCCGGGCTCAGACAGCGAGCGAGCGCCCGCCGTCGACGCGGATGACCTGACCGGTGGTGTAGGTCGCCTCGTGCAACAACCAACGTACCGCTTCGGCGATTTCCTCCGGCGTGCCGGTGCGCGCCAGCGGTGTGCGCGCAAGCATGCTCTGCTTGGCGGCATCGCTGTGATCCTGCTCCGGCCACAGGATGGCGCCCGGCGCGACGGCATTGACGCGCACTTCCGGCGCCAGTTCCAGCGCCAACGATTGTGTGGCCATCACCAGCGCGGCCTTGGCCATGCAATACACGGTATGCCCGGCCAGCGGGCGCTCGGCGTAAATGTCGGCCAGGTTGACGATGGCGCCGCGCGAGGCCTTGAGATGCGGCGCAGCGGCCTGGGCCAGGAAAAACGGTGCGCGAGCATTGGATGCGAACAGCTCATCCCACTGTTGAGGCGTGGTCTGTCCAATCGTTGTCGGCTGAAATGCGGAGGCGTTGTTCACCAGCGCATCGAGCCGTCCGTAGCGGCCGACCGTCCTGGCCACCAGTTCGGGAAGCCGGTCGAACTCGGCGAGATCGGCTTGCAGGGTGAGCACGCTGCCAGCGCGTACCGACTCCAGTTCACCGGCCAGCGCCTGCATTTCTTCGGCTGCACCACGGTAGTGCAACGCCAGCGCGTAGCCCTGAGCATGCAGGCGTCGGGCGATGGCCGCACCGATGCGGCGGGCACTGCCGGTGATGAGCGCGACCGGAGTGGAAGAAGGCATGCGGATCCCGATGTCGAAGGCAGATCCCATTGTGTCTCCAATTCGATGCCGCCCGCCAATGCTTGACGGCCATCGCGGTTCCGGGCATGTTGCGACGCATCACCTGTCAGGACGCACGCGCCGACGCAGGACTACGGAACGGAGCGGATGGACTGGGCGAAGTACCGAACCACCACCTTCGACGAGCTGATCCAGGCCGACGGACAACCGCGTCCCGCTGCGCGCCGACTGGTTGAATACCTGGGAGGTCTGTCGGGCCGCGAAATCGCCGAGCGTCAGCTGGCTGCCGATGTCATCGCCCGGGTCATGGGCATCACCTTCACCGTGTATTCCGATGGCCGCAACGTCGACCGCACGCTGCCCTTCGATCTTATCCCCCGCGTCATCCCGCGCACCGAATGGCAGCGCACCGAAGCCGGGCTGAAGCAGCGCATGCGCGCGCTGAATCTGTTCATCGGCGATATCTACGGCAAGCAGCGGATCGTCAAGGACAAGGTGTTCCCGGCGATGTTGTTGAAGGACTCGGTCAACTTCCGGCGGCAATGCGTGGGCGTGAAACCGCCGCTGGGCGTATGGGCGCACATTTGCGGTTCGGACCTGGTACGCGACGGCGACGGCACCTTGTACGCATTGGAAGACAACCTGCGCATTCCCAGCGGCGTGTCCTACATGCTGGAAAACCGCATGGTGGCCAAGCGCGTGTTCCCGGAGCTGTTCGAGACCAGTTCCATCCTGCCCGTAGACGAGTACCCGTCGCAGCTCTACGACACGCTGGCCGCGCTGTCGCCCCGCCCGGGCGACACGCCCACCATCGCCCTGCTCACTCCGGGCGTGTTCAACAGCGCTTACTTCGAACACGCCTACCTGGCCCAGGCGATGGGCATCGAACTGGTGGAAGGCAACGACCTGTTCGTGGCCGACGACGACTGCACCTACATGCGCACCGTGTACGGAGCACAACGGGTGGATGTGATCTACCGGCGGGTGGACGACCTGTTCATCGATCCGGAAGTGTTCCACCCCGACTCGGTGCTGGGCGCTCCGGGCCTGATGCGCAGCTGGCGCGCGGGGAAAGTGGCGCTGGCCAATGCGCCGGGCGCGGGCGTGGCCGACGACAAGGTGGTGTTCGCCTACGTGCCGAAGATGATCAAGTACTACCTGGACGAGGATCCCATCCTGCCCAACGTACCCAGCTATCTCTGCCACAACGCGAAGGAGCGCAAGTACGTGTTGGAGAACATCGAGAAGCTGGTGGTGAAGCCGGCCAACGAATCGGGCGGCTACGGCATGCTGATCGGGCCCCGCTCGACCAAGCGCCAACGCGACAAGTTCAAGAAGCTGATCGAAGCCGATCCGCGCAACTACATGGCCCAGCCCACGTTGTCGTTGTCCACCGCGCCCATCGTCACCGACGACGGCCCCTCGCCGCGGCATCTGGACCTGCGGCCTTTCGTGCTGTCGCGCGAAGACATCTACGTCACCACCGGCGGGCTTACCCGCGTGGCGATGGAGAAGGGATCACTGGTGGTGAATTCGTCGCAGGGTGGCGGGGCGAAAGATACGTGGGTGGTCGATCTGGATGAGGAGGCGGACTGATGTCAGCAACCGTGCACATCATCTCGGAACTTCGTGCCCGCGAAGGCGGGGATCCAGCGACTTTCGTATTTCGCGCAACAGCAAAGTCTCTGGGTTCCCGCCTTCGCGGGAATGACGAGCTCATTTTCGTCCACGGCGAGGCAATCTGATGCTCTCCCGCGTCGCCGACAACCTCTACTGGTTCAGCCGTTACGTGCGCCGCGCCGAGAACACCGCACGGCTGGTCGGTGTAGGCAGCCTGCTGCAGCTGGATCTGCCGCGTTCGGTGCGCTTCGCCTGGCGGCCGATGGTGGACACGGTTGGCGCCGGCGATGCGTTCGCGGAGGTGTTCCCCAGCACTGGCGACGACGCCAGCGACGCCGAGGTCGTGAGCTTCCTGCTTCTCGATCCGCGCAATTCCTCCTCGCTGCGCAGTTCGGTCGACAACGCCCGCGAGATCCTGCGCGGCATTCGCGACACCTTGCCGCAGGAAGTGTGGGAAGCCATCAACGACCTGTACCTGTACATCGAAGCCAACGGCGAGCGCGGCATCAGCAGGCGCTACCGGATGGAATTCATCAACCGCATCGCCGATGGCTGCCTGAAAGTGTCGGGCCTGCTGACCGCCAACGTCAGCCGCGACATCGGTTTCCAGTTCCTGCGCCTGGGCACGGCCATCGAACAGGCCGACATGACCACGCGCATCATCGATGCCGGTGCGTCGGGGCTGGTGACGCCACGCAACGAAGAAGACCGCGAAGCCTTCCAGAACATGCAGTGGATGGCGGTGTTGCGCTCGCTGGCGGCCTATCAGATGTACCGCCGGCATATTCGCCAGCGCGTCAGCGCAGAACACGCGCTGCGCTTCCTGCTGCAGAACAACGAGTTCCCGCGCAGCGTGCAGTTCTGCCTGGCGCGCGCGCAGCGAATCCTGCCGGTCATGCCTCCGCGGCCGGGCGTGGACCGCGGCCTCAATCGCGTGATCGGCCTGATCCGCAACGCGGATCCGGCGCAGCTGGCGGCCAGGAATCCGGCCGGTTTCATGGACGAGATCCAGGTGCATCTGGGCACTTTCCATGCGGCGCTGGCCGATGGTTATTTCCGTGGTTGAAGCACGCAGGGCGGGCACGCTCAGTTCCCAGTGTCATCCCGAGCGCAGCGAGGGATCTGCTTGCTCGCACGCAACAACAGCAGATCCCTCGCTGCGCTCGGGATGACCGTAGAGGTTTACTGCTGCTGCCCCGACGCATCGCCCGGGTCTGGGCGCGGCGCCACCCGGCGTGGCGGCAGGGGCGGCAGCGCGGAGCTCTGCGCTTCGGGTTCGCGCGCCGGCTCCCACGGAAAACGCGGCAGGCTGTGCACGGCGGCCTCCAGTTTGCGCGACCAGGTCTCGTGGATTTCCGCATACAACGGCGTATCGCCTTCCATGCGCAGCTTCTGGGTGATCTTCAGGTCGCCGGCGCGGATCAGCGCGATATCGATGGGCAGGCCCACCGACAGATTGGAGCGGATGGTGGAATCCAGCGACACCAGCGCGCAGCGCGCGGCGTCTTCCAGGGTGGTCTGTGGGCGCAGGATGCGGTCCAGGATGGGTTTGCCGTACTTGGATTCGCCGATCTGCAGGTACGGCGTTTCCGGCGAAGTGGCGATGCAGTTGCCCAGCGGATAGATCATGTACAGGCCGGGCCGCTCGCCGGCGATCTGCCCGCCCAGGATCAGCGTGGATTGCACGCTGACGCCGCTTTGTTGCGCCTCGTCGCTCATCCTGACCTGGCTGGCCACCAGCACTTCGCCCACGTACTCGGCCACCTCGTACAGGTGGGTGAAACTGCGCAGGCTACGGGCGGCCGCCGGATTCTCGGCGTCATGGGTCAGTCGCGAAATCGCCAGCTGGGTGGTGGCCAGATTGCCGGCCGACATGATCACGAAGACGCGGTCGCCCGGATATTCGAACACATGCATCTTGCGATACACCCGCACGTCGTCGAAGGAGGCGCTGGTGCGCGTGTCCGCCGCGAAGACCAGGCCCTCGTCCGTTTCTATGCCGACGCAATAGGTCATGTGGCCGCTTGTTCTGCCGTTGTGCTGTGCGTCATCGATTCTAGGCGCGACACCTGCGCTTGGCTAGCATGGTTGCCAGCCGCGTAAGATGTGGTGCTTGCCCTCACATTCCCCCACCATGTCCGATCTTCCCTTGCCCGACCCGGAAGCCGCGCGCCACAGCGAAGGTTTGGCGGCCTTGATACGCAACGAGATTGCGGCCTCCACCGGCAGCATTCCGTTCTCGCGCTTCATGGAGTTGTGCCTGTATGCACCAGGATTGGGATATTACAGCGCGGGCAGCGCCAAGTTCGGCGCCGCAGGCGATTTCGTCACCGCACCGGAGCTGGGCCCGCTGTTCGCCGGCTGCGTGGCCACCGCGGTGGCGCCGGTACTGCAACAGTTGGGGCCGGAAGCGGAGTTCCTGGAAATCGGCGGCGGCAGCGGCGCCTTCGCCGAAGTCATGCTCAAGCGCCTGCTGGCGATGGACGCGCTGCCCGCGCGCTACGCGATCCTGGAGCCGAGCGCGGATTTGCGCGAACGCCAGCGCGAGCGCCTGGGCCGCAGCCTGATTCCGCCGGCGTTCGCACTGGTGGAATGGTTGGACGGTCCTCCGGAATCGTCGTGGAACGGCGTGCTGTTCGCCAACGAAGTGATCGACGCCTTACCCACCCCGCGCTTCACCCTGCGCGATGGCGAAGTGTTCGAGGAAGGCGTGGCGCTGGGCGAAGACGGGCGTTTCGTGCGCAGCGACCGGCCCGCCGATGCCTTGCAGGCTGCAGCGGTGCGCCATCTCGAACGCACTTTGGGCGCGCCTTTTCCCAACGGTTATCGTTCGGAGTTGTTGCCGCAACTGCCGTACTGGATACAGGCGGTCATGGGCGGGTTGGAAGCCGGCGCGATGCTGTTCGTCGACTACGGATATCCGCGCAGCGAGTACTACCTGCCGCAACGCGACCAGGGCACGCTGCGCGCGTTCTACCGTCACCATACGCACAACGACGTCTACGCATGGCCAGGTTTGCAGGACCTCACCGCCTCGGTCGATTTCACCGCCTTGGCCGAAGCGGGCACGCACGCCGGGTTCGACTTGGCCGGCTACTGCACGCAAGCCAGTTTCCTGCTGGGCAACGGCCTGCCGCAGTTGTTGCAGGAAGCCGAAGAGCGGGCTTCCGAGGCGCAACTGCAACGCCTGCGCAACGAGGCCAAGCAACTGACTTTGCCCAACGAAATGGGCGAACGCTTCCAGGTGATGGGATTCTCGCGTGATGTGGAATTCGGAGCTGCGTTCCTCTCGGGCGATCTGTCGTGGCGCCTGTGAGCGCGGCGTTGAAACCCTTGCGCCGGCCGCGGTTGTGGCTGGGCCTGTGGATCACCGCCATCGTGGCGTTGATCGTGGTCTGCCTGATTCCGCTGGATTCGTTGCCGCCGCTACCGGACAACAGCGACAAGGTGGAGCATCTGTTCGGCTACTTCGCGCTGTCGGCTGCGGCGGTGCAGCTGTTCGGCACTCGTCGCTCGTTGCTGTGGGCGGGCCTGGGCCTGGTTGGGCTTGGTATCGGCATCGAGATCGCGCAAGGCTTCACCGCCTACCGTTCTTCCGACCCCGCCGATGCGGTGGCCAACACTTTGGGTGTGTTGCTGGGCATGGCCACGGCGCTGTCGCCATGGCGCGATCTGTTGCTCAGCCTGGAAGCGCGCCTGTCTAGGTAGGAGCGCCCCATGGGCGCGAGCTCTTGGACTTTCAGTGCGAAGCTCGCCCATGGGCGCTCCTACGGTTTATCGCGGCTGCAGGGTTACGCGATCCAGCACCCACATCGACGGGCGCGTATCGCCGGTGAAGAAGATGCACAGGTTCTCGGTGCTCGTGGCGTTCTTCAGCGGCGCTTTCAAGGTCAGGAAACCATCGGCATCGGGCGCAGCCGGTAACGGAACCGTGGCCAGCACCTTGCCCTCGCACCCGGCGCGGATTTCAAGCTCGCCATTTGCGGTCTTGGCAGGCTTGAACTTGCGCGCCGGCTCGTCGTGCGCCAGCTGGAAGTAGTACGGCATGCGCCCGGCGCGCACTTCGATCGAGGCGATGCCTTGCAGGTCGGCGGCTTTCCATTCCCAGCAGGGGTTGAAGATGTCGGCGTTGAAGATGGCGCGCTCGCCCTCCAGCGGGCCGTCGTCTTCCAGGCGCAACATCAGCGCACCGGTGCACATGGCCAGCTCTTCATCGCTGCGGGTCAGCAAGGCGGCCGCATCCAGCTTGCGGTCGGTGGCCCTGGCCAGCGCTTTGCCGTCCACGAATACCGATGCGCGCAACTCGGCGGGCAGCGCCAGGGTGAATGGCCCGGTGTAAGCGGTGGAGCCTGCGGTCGGTTCGCTGCCGTCGGTGGTGTAGCGGATGTCCGGATACCCCAGCGAATCGGACAGGCTGACTTCGACCTTGTTGCCCTTGCGGTCTTCCGCCAGCGTGCTGCGCACTTCGAACGGGGTCTGCGCGTAGTCGATGCCCATCGCCTGGTAGCGCTGCAATTGCGTCGGTAGGCGGGCGACGAAACTTTCCCAGTTCTTGCTGGCCGCCGGCGACCATCCTGTTTCGGCCAGCGCGGCGATGCGCGGGAAGATCGCGTGTTGCACCCGTGCGAAGGTGCGCATGTGCTCGGTCCACACGTTGGCCTGCAGGCCCAGGATGTGCGAGCGCTTGTCGGCCGCCAGCGCGGCGGGAACAGGCTCGAACGCATACACCTGCTTCAGTGGAATCAGTGCGGGACGTCCGGGCGGTTCGTTCGGCGAATCGGTCTGCAGGTAGTCCAGGTACAGTTCCGACGAGGGCGCCATGACCACATCATGGCCCTGCGTGGCCGCGGTGATGCCGCCTTCGATACCTCGCCACGACATCACCGTCGCTTCTTCCGGCAGGCCGCCTTCCAGTATCTCGTCCCAGCCGATCAGGCGCCGCTTGTGCGCCACCAGGTATTTCTCCAGGCGCTTGACCAGATAGCTTTGCATCGCCGCTTCGTCCTTCACGCCCAACTCGCGCATCCGCTCCTGCACGCGCGGCGAAGCCTTCCACTGGTCCTTGACCGCTTCGTCGCCGCCGATATGCACGTAAGTGCCGGGGAACAACTCCACGATCTCGGCCAGCACGTTTTCCAGGAACACGAAGGTGCTTTCTTCCACGTTGACCAGCGTGGTGTTGACGCCCCATTCGTTCAGTACGTGGATCTGCTTGCCGGTCACGCCCAGCTCCGGATACGCCGACACCATGGCCTGCGCATGGCCCGGCACGTTGATCTCCGGAACGATGGTGATCTGGCGCGCCGCCGCGTACGCGACCACGTCGCGGATCTGCGCCTGCGTGTAGTAGCCACAATAGGCATGGGGTTTTCCATCCGCGCCAATGCCGCCATCGCCAGCCGGAAAGCGGCAGCCGCCGGCCGCGGTGAGCTTCGGATAGCGCTTGATCTCCACGCGCCAGCCCTGGTCGTCTGTTAGGTGCCAGTGGAACGTGTTGAGCTTGTGCGCGGCCATCGCATCGAGCAGGCGCTTGATGTCTTCCACGCTCTGGAAATGCCGTGCCGAATCCAGCATCAAGCCGCGCCAGCCGAAACGCGGGCCGTCTTCGATGCGCACGGCCGGAATCCGGAAATCATTGGCCTTGCCGGTCGGCAACAGTTGCCACAGCGTCACCGCCCCGTAGAAAAGCCCGCGCGGGTCGCGCGCGCTGACCGCCACGCCGTCCGGCTGCACCACCAGGGTGTAGCTTTCCGGACCGGTGCCCTTGGCGCGCGCATCCAGCAAGAAGCGGATGCCGCCTTTGCCGCTCGACTGCGACGCTGTCAAGCCAAGGCCGCTGGAGGCGGCGAGGCGCACGAATTCCTCGGCCGCTGGACGTGATCGGTCGTCGGCAAAACGTATCGCTGTGGACCCATCCAATGCGAACGCGCCGTGGTCGAGTTGCATCGAGGCCGGCACGGGAATCAATGCCGGTCCCGTAGCGCCTGCTTTGTCGGCCGCCACCGCATCTGCGGCGCTACCGCTCAGCACCAGTGCCGCCATCAATGCGAGCCGTTGCAGGCCTTGGGAAATCGTCATCACATCATCCTCGTAGTTTCTGTCGATCCTAACCTGCAGTGGTGGGAGCGGCGTCCCGCCGCGAGCTCTTGTCTTTGATTTCTTGGCGGCAAAAAAGCGAAAGCAAGAGCAAGAGCTCGCGGCGGGACGCCGCTCCCACGGTATTCAGGCAGTGGATCGATCGTCATAGTCATCATCCCAAAAAAATCGGGCCCGGACGAATCCAGGCCCGTGAGGGAAACACATCAAAAGGTTTCTGTGCGTTGCTTAGAACTTGAAGCGCAGGTTCAGATAGTACTGACGGCCGTTGGAATAGAACGCGTAAGGCAGCATCTGGTCGCCAACCTTGCTCGAATACTTGAGCGTCGGGTCGTTGAGGTTCAGCGCGTCCAGGCTGATCGACATCCAATCGTTGACCTTGTACCCAGCCGACGCCGACAGGTTGCCGATGCCGTCCTGGTAGAAGTCGTCGGTCCGGCTCACGCCGGCGTAGTAGTCCGAACGGTATGTGTAGCTGAGACGGAAGTTGAACTTGTCGTTCTCGAAATAGCCGGAAACGTTGTAGGTGTCGCGCGAGGTGCCGAATACCGGTTTGTCGCCGTTCGAACTGCTGTCTGCGTAGGTGTAGTTGGCGGCGACGCCGAAGTTCTCGCCGATCGGCTGTTCGTAAGTGAGTTCGAAGCCCTTGACCTTGGCGTCCACGTTGACCGGGATCGACACCGAGTAATCCACGAACACATCCTGGCCTGCCGCGGCGCTGGCAGTCTGATCCAGATACGGCTGCACGACGGTGCCGAAGCCCACGTAGTCCTTCATGTCCATCGAGAACACGCTGGCCGACAGGAGCGCGCGCGGGGCGAAATACCATTCCAGCGCGGCGTCGAAGTTGGTGGATATCAGCGGATCAAGGTTCGGGTTGCCGCCGCTGCCGGTGTGGGTCAGATCGGACAGCGACACCGAGCCAGCCAGCGCGGAGTAGTCCGGACGGGTGAGCGTCCTGGAAGCGCCGAAGCGCAAGACAACATCGTCGGTCAGCTCGTACTTGAAGTTCGCGCTCGGCAGCACCTCGTTGTAGGTCTTGTTCTGCACGGTGGGCAGGTACGGACCGAACGCCGAGCCGTTGATGGTGCCTTCGGGCTGGTCGGCGATGGGCAGTGCGGGATTCACGCCGACGTTGCTGGTGGTGGTCTGTTCGGTGCGGACGTAACGCAGCCCGATGTTGCCGCTCCAGCGTGCACCAGAGAAGTTTGCCTGCACGTAGGCCGCGCCGGTCTTTTCCTTCACGCTGTAGAGATCCTGCCAGTAGAACCGCTCGACCGGGTTGCGGTTGGCGAACTCGGCGTTGATGGCGGCCAGTTGTTCGGGCGTGTAGAACCAGACGTCGCTCGGGAAGTTGCCGCCGATGCCACTGGGGTAGTCACCCGGGTAGTTGCTGTGGCTGGTGGGATAGGCCGCCGGGTTCTGCCAGTCGCTCGCCCAGTTGGGGCCCTGCGCGACTTCGAACGGATTGGAGCGTTCGTGCTTGGTGTAGCGCACGCCGAAGTCCAAGGTGGAAAGCACGCCGTCGGAGAAGAAGAACTCGCCGTCGGCTTGCGCCCAGTCTTCGCTGTCTTCCACGTTGATGCCCTGGCCGCCGAAGATCCAGCCATCCTGCGGACGGATGCCGGACGGAGATGCGTTGTCGCCGCCGATGTTCCAGTCGATCGGGCTGCCGGTGCCGTTCATGCTCCAGGACGAGCCAGCGCGGTCGCCGAAGCCCAGTTCGATTACGTCCTGGGTTGGGCTCTTGCCATGGCCTTCGGACTGACCGGCTTGGAACTTGAGGCCGAAGTTGTCGGAAACCTGCCAGTCGGCATCCACTGCGACGTAACGGGAATCGGAGCTGGCGTTGGGACGCGAAATCTGGTCGTAAACGCCCCAGGAGTTGGCGGCACCGGTGGTCACAGGCGCGTATTCGGCGTGGGTAAGCACGCCGTTAGTGACCACGTAACCGGGCAGCGGAGCGGTGCTGCCGACATAGCGGCTGTTCCACAGCATGTAGTTGCGGTTGAAGTTGTCGGCTTCCAGCTTGGAATAGAACGCGTTCAGCCCCAAGGTCAGGTTGTCGGTGGCTTTTACCTGGATATCCAGCACTGCGCCCTTGCGCTCGCGTTCCTGTTCGAAGAACGTCGACCCGATCAGGTTCGGATACAGCACGCCGGCCAGATCCGGGTTGGTGGCCACGACCGGGTCGGTGGCGGCGATGGTGCTGTACCCGCCCACCACTTCCTGGCCATCGCGGCGCAGGCCGCGCTTCTCGTAGAAGCCCTGGAACAGGATGCCCGCGGTGCCGGCATCGTTCTTCCAGTTGAACAGGGCGTTGATCTGCGGCTTGGTTTCGCCTGGCAGATCGGAGTACACGCCGCCCACGGTGCCTTCGATGGTCATCGGTTCGGCGAATTGCAGCGGACGACGGGTGATGATGTTGACCGAGCCGGCGCTGCCGCCTTCGGCGATCTTGGCCTCCGAACCCTTGTGCACGACAACGCGGCTGACGATTTCGGCTGGCAACAGGCTGTAGCTGACGCTACGGCCCACGGTCTGCACCTGGCTCAGCACGAACCAGTCGCCGGTGCCGACGTTGTGGCCGTTGATCAGGGTCTGGGTCAGGCTGGGGCTGGTGCCGCGCAAGCTGACGCGGTCGCTTTCGTCGAAGCCGCCTTCGGCCGCGCTGGCCGAGCTGATGTTCACGCCAGGCAGGCGCTGCAGGGTATCGGCGACGTTCTTCGCGGGCAGCTTGCCGATGTCTTCGGCAGTCACCACTTCGACGTGCGAATTTGAATCGCGCTTGGCATCCAGGGACTTCTCCAGGCTGCCGCGGATGCCCACCACGGTGACCGTGCCCAGGTCGGTGGCATCGGTGGTTTTGGTTTCGGATTCTTCGGCTTGCGCCGTGGTCTGCGTTTCCTGCGCATGCAACTGCGCAGCGAAGCTGAGGCTCGCCACGATCGCAGCCGAAAGGATTGATTTCTTACAGTTCATGATGCTTCCCCATCGCTGGTTGAGTTGTGGCAACGAAGACCGCTGCCGTGCCTGTGCCTGTGTTGCTGATCGCTTGCAGTTGACCGGGCCTGCCCAAGCAGGTGATCTCCGTGGTCGCTAACACGACTCTTCTCCTACCCACTTTCGCTTTGGCCGAGATACCAGTTCGCGGCGCCGATGACGCCGAGTTGTCCGTGCTCGACCAACCGCACGGGTATGCGTTCCAGCGCCGCGCGCATCGGTCCCTTGTTGAGGAACCGTTCGACGAAGCTGCTGTTCAAAAGGAATTCGCGGATCTGCGGCAGGATGCCGCCGGCCAGGTAGATGCCGCCCTGCACGCCGTACAGCAGCGCCATGTCGCCGACCGCGCTGCCCAGCAGGCCGCAGAAAATCTCCAGGCTCTCGCGCGCCAGCGCATCGCTGCCGGAAATAGCGGCGGCGGTGATCTCGCCGGGCGTCTTGTAGTCGTTGCGCGAGCCGCGCAGCGCGCACAGCGCGGTGTGCAGGTTCATCAGCCCCGGGCCGGACAGGGCGTACTCGACCGGCACATGGCTGCGGTGTTTCAGCATCTCGGCCAGCAGCGCCATCTCGGTGGTGTTGCCTGCGGTCAGGGCGGCCTGGCCGGCTTCGGTGGCCAGCACCACGGCGCGCTTGCCGGTGGGAATCCATACCGCCGCGCCCAGGCCGGTGCCCGGACCCAATACCAGCGTCGGCCCGATCACCGGGGCGATTTCCGGACCGGTCAGGCGCAGCACTTCGCTGGCGTCCACATAAGCGGCGGCATGGGCCACGGCTTCGAAATCGTTGACCAGGCGGAACTCGCGGAAGCCCAGACGTTCGCGTATTTCCTGCGGCGACAGGCGCCAGGGCAGGTTGGCGGTGATGACCGTGCCGTCTTCCAGCGGGTAGCCGGCGCTGGCGATCACACCGCGGCTCACGTTCTCGCCCTCGAGCGTGCCGAGGAAGTCCTGGATGATTTCGGTCAGGCCCGGGTATTGCGCGCAGACGTACTTGCGGTACTGAAGCACGGTGACCGGGTGGGCGGGGTCGTCGCTGCCCTGCACCAGGCCGATGCGTACGTGGGTCCCGCCCACATCGGCGGCGATGAACCGCTCGTGCAGCGTGTCCAGGGAGCTAACCGGCAATGGATTGGCGTTTGCGACCACACATCTCCCCAATGTCTTCGCGAGCCGCGGCACAAAATCCGCAGGGCCATTGCGCCGGAGTGTGAGATCGCTCTGACAACGTTGTCAACAGGTGGTCATGAAGAAATGGCAAGGCGCGCCGGGAAAGTTGCAACGGTATCGATATCAGTAACAAATCTGACCAATTCGGCGTATTTACGGGCATTTATGTTCATATTCATGCGGATACGGCTGTCCCCATACGGTCAACTTGCTGCAGCGCACGAACTTTCGGGGCTCGTGATCGACGGGATGGCAGGGCCTAGCAGGCGCTTGAAGTGGCCTCGCGGAGAAAAGTATGACAACGTTGTTCCCAGACAAAGTTGCTTGCGCGCGTCGGGAGACAGCCTGTTCGACCGACTGCCAGGATCATCAGTAGGGGGAATCCACCGTCATGACCGCAGTACCTTCCACTGCCACTGTCGCCGCCAACCGGCATGTGGGTTCCATCGCCATCATCGGCGTGCTGTTCTTCATCATGGGCTTCTTCACCTGGATCAACGGCCCGCTGATCACCTTCGTGAAGCTGGCCTTCGACCTGGACGAGGTAAAGGCGTTCTTCGTCGTCTTCGTCTTCTACATTTCCTATTTCATGCTGGCCTTGCCTGCGTCCTGGGTGCTCAAGCGCACGGGCCTGAAGAAAGGGCTGGCGCTGAGCCTGTTCGTCATGGCGGTGGGCGCGGCCTTGTTCGGCGAACTTTCCACCCAGCGCATCTATGCCGGCGCACTGACGGGGCTGTTCGTCATCGGCGGCGGGCTGGCCATGCTGCAGACCGCGGTCAATCCGTACATCAGCATCCTGGGCCCGATAGAAAGCGCGGCGCAGCGGATCGCGGTGATGGGTATCTGCAACAAGGTCGCCGGGATGCTGGCGCCGTTGTTGATCGGTTCTCTAGTCCTGCACGGCATCGGCGACCTGGCAACGCAGGTGAGTACCGCCGATGCGGCCACCAAAGCCGCGCTGTTGAACGAGTTCGCCGCCAAGATCCATACCCCTTACCTGGCGATGGCGGCGGTACTGGTGCTGGTGGCGATAGCGATCCTGTTTTCGTCGTTGCCCGAGATCAAGCCTTCCGATGCCAACGCCGAACGCGCCGACGGCGCCGATGGCAAAGGCAGCGTCTTCCAGTTCCCGCACCTGTGGCTGGGCGTGTTCTGCCTGTTCGTCTACGTGGGCGTGGAAGTGCTGGCGGGCGACGCCATCGGCACCTATGGCAACGGCTTCGGCCTGCCCTTGGACGAAACCAAGTTCTTCACCTCTTTCACGTTAGGGGCGATGCTGGTGGGCTATCTGTGCGGGCTGGTGGCGATTCCGCGATTCATCTCGCAGGAGCGCTATCTCAGCGTTTCGGCGGTGCTGGGCATCGTGTTCGCGCTGTGCGCGTTCCTGACCAAAGGCTACTTGTCGGTCGGTTTCGTCGCGGCGCTGGGATTCGCCAACGCGATGATGTGGCCGGCGATCTTCCCGCTGGCCATCAAGGGCCTGGGCCGTTTCACCGAAACCGGTTCGGCGTTCCTGGTCATGGGCATCGCCGGCGGCGCGATCATTCCGCAGTTGTTCGCGGTTCTGAAGCAACACCACGATTTCCAGCTGGTGTTCGTGCTGCTGGCCGTGCCTTGCTACCTGTACATCCTGTTCTTCGCCTTGCGCGGACATCGCGTGGGCAAGGCGAAGGGGGCATGATGCGCAGGTCACCGGGAATCGCCGGCCATGGCTGAAACGAACATGCGCAGACCGACCATCAAGGATGTCGCCGAACGCGCCAAGGTGTCGTTGAAGACCGTATCGCGGGTCATCAACAACGAACCTTCGGTGATGCAGGGCACGCGCGCGCGCGTGCTGCACGCCATCGCCGAACTGGACTACGAACCGGACCAGTCCGCGCGCAACCTGCGCAGCGGCACGCCGTTCGTGGTGGGCTTGATCTACGACAACCCCAATCCGTACCACATCATCGGCGTGCAGAACGGCGTGCTTGCCGCGTGCCGGGAAACCGGCTTCGGCCTGCAGATACATCCTTGCGATTCCACCTCGCCGCTGCTGGCCGAGGAGCTTTCCGAACTGGTGCAGCGTTCGCGCCTGGCCGGACTGGTGCTGACCGCGCCCATGTCAGAAAGCATGGAGTTGGTGCAGGCGCTGGCCGCACGCGGGGTGAAGCTGGTGCGCATCATCGCCGCCACCGAAGACCCCAACGACGGCTATCCCTGCGTCTACGTGGACGACCACGATGCCGCTTACGAAATCACCGAACACCTGATCCAGCTCGGCCACCAGCGCATCGGCTTTCTGTGGGGCGGGCTGGCGCACCGTTCCAGCGTCGAGCGCTACAACGGTTACGAGAAGGCGCTGAAGGATTACGGCATCACCCTGGACAAGCACCTGGTCGTGCCCGGCGACTACACCTTCGACGACGGTTTCCGCGGCGCCCGGCGCCTGCTGGCCTTGCGCGAACCGCCAACGGCCATTTTCGGCTCCAACGACGAGATCGCCGCCGGGGTACTGGCTGCGGCCAAATCGGCGGGCATGAACGTGCCTTACGATCTTTCCATCGCCGGCTTCGAGGACAGCCCGTTCTCCAAACAGTCCTGGCCCGCGCTGACAACCGCCAAACAGGCCACCGAAGACATCGCCAAGCAGGCAGCGCGCCTGTTGATCGCCGGCTTGCGCCACGACGCCTACGACGAAAACCCCACGCCGCTGCACAACCAGGGCTTCGTGCCGCAACTGGTGGTGCGGGGCTCCACCGCGCCGGTACGCCCGCGCAACGATTGAAGCCAGCCTCCCGCATGAGCACCGCAACAACCAACGATCTCCGTTTGCCCGCGCCCCACGACACGTTGATGTACGCAGAAGCAGCGCAAACGGCCGAAGTGGTCGCCGCTCAATTCGCGCGCAACCAATCGGTCATCGCCAGCCTGGCCGAAGACCTGCGCCGCAATCCGCCGCCGTTCGTGGCTACCTGCGCGCGCGGCAGCTCCGACCATGCGGCCACTTACGCCAAGTACCTGTTCGAGACGCAGCTGGGTATCGTCACCGCATCGGCCTCGCCCTCGGTGGGCTCGGTCTACGAGGCGAAGCAAAAGCTGGAAGGCGCGCTGTACCTGGTCATCTCGCAATCGGGAAAAAGCCCGGATTTGCTGCGCAATGCCGAAGCCGCGCGCGAAGCCGGCGCGCGGGTGGTGTCGCTGGTGAACGTCGAAGACTCGCCGCTGGCGCAACTGGCGCACACCGTGGTTCCGCTGCACGCCGGCCCGGAGCGCAGCGTGGCGGCGACCAAGAGTTATCTGTCTTCGCTGTCAGCGATCCTGCAGCTGGCCGCGCACTGGAAGAATCAGGCGCCGTTGCTCGATGCGCTGGACACCCTGCCCGACAGCTTGCGCGCCGCCTGGCAAGCCGACTGGTCGCCGTTGACCGAAGGACTGGTCGATGCGCACAACCTGTTCGTACTGGGACGCGGGCTGGGACTGGCCGCGGCGCAGGAAGCGGCGCTCAAGTTCAAGGAGACTTGCGGGTTGCACGCCGAAGCCTACAGCTCGGCGGAAGTGAAGCACGGGCCGATGGCGCTGGTGGGGCCGGGATTCCCGGTGCTCTGTTTCGCGCAGCCCGATGAAACCGAAGCCGGCATGCTGGCCCTGGCCAAGGAGTTCCGCGCGCGCGGCGCGGAGGTCTGGGTATCGTCGGCGCACGGCGAACTGCCGCTGGTGAAAGCCTCGCATCCGGCCTGCGCGCCGCTGCTGACCATCCAGAGTTTCTACCGCGCCATCAATGCATTGGCGCTGCGGCGCGGGCACAATCCCGATATGCCGCCGCACTTGAACAAAGTCACCGAAACCGTATGAGCGACAACTCCCGCAGCAATTTGGCCCTGGTCAATGGCCGCGTACTCACCGATCGCGGGATCGAGGAGGGTCTGGCCGTGTTGGTGCAGGCAGGGCGTATCGTCGCCGTGGTTTCCGAACACGAGGCCTTGCAACGCGCCGACGATGCGTACGACCTGCAAGGCGCGACGCTGCTGCCGGGTTTCATCGATTGCCAGGTCAACGGCGGCGGCGGCGTGCTGTTCAACAATTCGCCGGACGTCGAATCGCTGCGCCGCATCGGCGCGGCGCACCGCACCTTCGGCACCACCGGTTTCCTGCCGACGCTGATCAGCGACGATGCCGAAAGAATGCGGGAAGCCATCGTCGCCACTCGCTCGGCGATCACTCAGGAAGTGCCGGGGGTTCTGGGCATCCATCTGGAAGGCCCCTACCTGGCGCCGGCGCGCAAGGGCACCCACGACGCCAGCAAGTTCCGCGTGCCCGACGCGCAGGAGATCGAGCTGGCCACCGGCCTGGACAAAGGCATCACTCTGATCACGCTTGCCCCGGAACAGGTAGGCGCCGAAACCGTGCGTGCGCTGGTAGGTCGTGGGGCCATCGTCTGCGCTGGCCATACTGCCGCCAGTTACGAAGAAACCCGTGTCGGCATCGACGCCGGCATCCGCGGTTTCACCCATCTGTTCAATGCCATGTCGCCGCTGACCGGCCGCGAGCCTGGCGCGGTCGGCGCGGCGATGGAAGATGCCGGCAGCTGGTGCGGCGTGATCGTCGACGGCCATCACGTGCACCCGGCCAGCCTGCGCGTGGCGCTGAAGGCCAAAGCCCGCGGCAAGGTGTTCCTGGTCACCGACGCGATGCCACCGGTGGGCGCGGACGATCCCAGCTACGAGCTTTATGGCGAAGTGATCACCGTGCGCGATGGAGTGGTGCGCAATGCGGCAGGCACGCTGGCCGGGTCGGCGTTGGATATGGCCACGGCGGTGCGCAATTGCGTGCGCATTCTTGGCCTGCCGCTGGAAGAGGCGGCGCGCATGGCCTCGGCTTATCCGGCGGAGTTCCTGAGCATCGGCGACCGTTACGGTCGCATCGCGCAGGGCTACTGCGCCGACCTGGTGGCGCTGGATGGAGATCTGCAGGTAGTCGCCACCTGGATCGCCGGCAAGCAATGACCGCGCCGCGGCGCTTCGATTCTGTCGACGCGCTGCGCGGCATCACCGTGGCGGCGATGCTGCTGGTCAACAACCCGGGCGATTGGGGCCACGTGTACGCACCGCTCCTGCATGCCGAATGGAACGGCTGCACGCCGACCGATCTGGTGTTCCCGTTCTTCCTCTTCATCGTCGGCGTGTCGATCGCGCTGGGTATCGTGCCGCGCGTGGAAGCGGGCGCCGACGTCGCTTCACTGCGGCGCGCGGTGGTGCTGCGCGCGGCGAAGATCGTCGGCCTGGGTTTGCTGCTGCACCTGCTGGCGTTCTGGTTGCTGGACAAACCCTGGTTCAGGCCCTGGGGCGTATTGCAGCGCATCGGCCTGTGTTTCGCGGCGGCGGGCCTGCTGGCCACGATGACCCGCGCCAAGGGTCAGTGGGCGATTATCGCGACCTTATTGCTGGGCTACTGGGCTTTGCTGGCTGTGGGCGGTTCGTTCGCGCCCCTGGACAATCTGGCCAGCCGCATCGACACCGCGCTGCTGGGGCCGATGGTCTACCAGTTCGATGCGGCCAGCGGTCGTGGCCATGATCCGGAAGGCTTGCTGAGCACGCTGCCCGCCATCGCTACCACGCTGTTGGGAGTGCGTGCGGGGCAATGGCTGCGCGACGGGAATGCCAGGCGGTTGCTGCTGGGCGCAGCGATCGCATTGGCGGCCGGATTGGGCTGGTCTTGCTGGTTTCCCTTCAACAAGAATCTTTGGACGTCGTCCTATGTGTTGTGGACGGCCGGCTGGGCGATGCTGGCGCTGGTCCTGTGCCATGCGCTGATCGATGTCCGCAAGTGGCCGGCGTTGGGCCGCCGTTTCGGAACCAACGCCATCGCCGCCTATGTGGGATCGGCGGCGATGGTCTACGTGCTGGCAGGCCTGCATTGGTGGGAGCCGATCTACCGTATCGGCTTCAACGACTGGATGACGCCGCGCTTCGGGCCTTACGTGCCATCGCTGGCCTTCGCGCTGGCGTTCGTGGGCGTGTGGTGGGGCGTGGTGTACTGGATGGACCGGCGCCGCTGGTACCTCAAGCTCTGACGGTTCACCGCATCCTTCTGCTTCCGATCACAGCTTTCTCCGCCGCATTGGAGTAGAAAGGCCGGCATCCCCCGGTGTGAGTGCCGCCATGCGCCCGTCCCCGTACCTGCTTGCCTGCTGCTTGTTGCTGCTGACCGCATGCGATCTTCCCGGGACCGTCGACGATGAGGAGCGCGCGGCGCAGAAAACGCCCGAACGTCCCGCACCCCGGTTGGTCGCTGCCTCGCGCGCCATGCCGGTGAATCGTCCGACCGCCGTCCAGGCCGGCGCCGTCGCCCAAGCCGCCGGACAGCCTCCCTCGATGGGCGGCAATCTACCTGCCCGGCAGATTCCCAATCCCGCGTTCAAGAGCACTGAGGTGGCACGGTTCGACCAGCCGTGGGCGATGACTTTCCTGCCCGATGGCCGCCTGCTGGTCACCGAGAAGCCGGGCCGGTTGCGGTTGATGGATGTGGCCACCAGGCAGATCGGAGAAATCATCGGTGTACCGGCCGTGGCCTATGGCGGGCAAGGCGGGCTGGGCGACGTGGTCCTGCATCCGCAGTTCGCCAGCAATCGACTGGTCTATCTGAGCTACGCCGAATCCGGCACCGGAGGGCGCGGCGCGGCGGTGGCGCGCGGCACTTTGAACCTGGACGCCAGCGGCAACAACGGCAGCCTGTCCAACGTGCAGGTGTTGTGGCGACAGATCAAGGTGGGCGGCGACGCGCACTACAGCCATCGAATCGCTTTCGACCGCAACGGCAAATTGTTCATCAGTTCCGGCGAGCGCCAGCAGGGCTCCCCGGCGCAAAGCATGCAGTCCAACCTGGGCAAGATCATCCGCCTCAACGACGATGGCTCTCTCCCGGCCGACAATCCCTTCGCCAACCAGGGCGGCATCGCCGCGCAGATCTGGACGCTGGGACATCGCAATGTCTATGGCCTGGTGTTCAACGCGCAGGGCCAGTTGTGGGAACACGAAATGGGTCCGGCCGGCGGCGATGAGCTGAACCTGATCGAGGTCGGCACCAACTACGGCTGGCCGATCGTTTCCAACGGCAGCAATTACGACGGCAGCGATATTCCCGACCATTCCACCCGGCCGGAATTCAACGCACCGGAAGCCTGGTGGACACCGGTGATCGCGCCGGCCGGTTTCATCATCTACGACGGCAACCTGTTTCCCTATTTCCGCGGCAACGGCTTCATCGGCGGTCTGGCGTCGACCGCGTTGATCCGCATCCAGTTCGACGGCAATACGGGCAGGGAGGTGTCGCGTTATCCGATGGGCCAGCGGATCCGCGAAGTGGAACAAGGGCCGGACGGAGCGATCTGGCTGCTGGAGGATGGCGGCAACGCGCGTCTGTTGAAGTTGACGCCGAGTTGAGAACAGCAGGTAGGAGCGTCCCATGGGCGCGAGCCTTGGGCGCTCGTCAGAAATGAGCTCGCGCCCATGGGGCGTTCCTACAAAGGGGCTCTTGCGTTGCCAATGGCCGCGATCCGCGCCTTGCGCAACGCCTCGCCAACCTCCGGCCCGCTGAGCGTTTCGGCGTCGATGTCGCGTGCGCTTACCGACATCGCTGCCGCGTGCAGGCGGATCAGTTCGCGTCCTTGCGGGTAGTCGGCGTCCTGGCTGCCCAAGCGCCCGCGCTTGTCGGCTTCGCAGACCAAAGCGAGCTGGCCGATACGCTCGGGTTTGCGGAATGCGTCGCAACGCGCCAGCAGTTCCAGCACGGTGGCATCGCGCAGTTCGTCCAGGCGATGCACGTTGAGATGCTCGCGGCAGGCCATCACCGCCAGTTCGCGGTGCGCCGAAGGCACTTTCAGGCGCTCGCACAACGCCTTCAGCGGCGCGATGCCCGCTTGCTCGTGGCCGATATGCTTGGGCAGTACGTCATGCGGAGTCAGCGCCTTGCCCAGGTCGTGGGTCAGCGCGGCGAAGCCGACTACTTCGTCGCCCGGCGCAAGCCGCGCGGCCATGTCGCTGACCATCTCCTGGTGCAGGCCGGTATCGACTTCCGGATGGAACTCGGCGCGTTGCGGCACGCCATAGAGCGCGTCCACTTCGGGCAGTACCTGGGCCAGCGCATCGCAATCGCGCAGCGTACGCAGGAAAGCCGAAGGCGTGTCCGAACGCAGCGCACGCGATAGTTCCTGCCAGACGCGCTCGGGCACCAGTTCGCCCAGCTCGCCGCCTTCGGTCATTTGCCGCATCAGCGCCATCGTCTCGGGCGCGACGGTGAAGCCCAAGCTTGCGAACCTGGCCATGAAGCGCGCAGCGCGCAGCACGCGCAGCGGATCTTCGACGAAGGCCGGGCCGGCATGCCGCAGCACGCGCGCCTCAAGATCGCGCACGCCGCCCAGTGGATCGGAGAGCTTGCCGTCTTCTTCATCCTGCGCGATCGCGTTGATGGTGAAGTCACGACGCGCCAGGTCTTCTTCCAGCGTCACCGACGGATCGCTGTCCACCACGAAGCCCCGATAGCCGCGCCCGCTCTTGCGCTCGGTGCGGGCCAGCGCGTATTCCTCGCCGGTGCGCGGATGCAGGAACACGGGGAAATCGCGCCCCACCGGCTTGAATCCCTGCGCCAGCATCTGCTCAGGCGTGCTGCCGACCACGACGTAATCCCGGTCACCGGGCGCCAGGCCCAGCAACCTGTCGCGTATCGCGCCGCCGACGAGGTAGGTTTTCATGGGGAGGATGATGCCTGATATAGGCTGAGACAGAATCGAAATGGCATGCTTGTCTCCTCCCTTGCCCGCGTAGCGGGTAGGGGAGGTTGGGAGGGGTGCTTTTGGCGGGGAGCTTGAAGATCAAAAGCTGAGCAAAAGCAACATCAAGAGCAACCCTCCCCAACCCTCCCCTGCTTCGCAAGGGAGGGGGCGAAAAACTCAGCTCTTCGGCAACTGCGCCGTAGGACAGACAAAGGATTTCCGCTTCGCATCCACGCGCCCCAGCATGCGGTCGGTCACAGGCAAGGCCTTGCCGTTCAAGCGCCAGTCGTAGATCACGCTGAAGGCCAGCACGCGCGCCACGTACTCGCGGGTTTCCTTGTAGCTGATGGTTTCTATCCAGAAATCCGGGTCGTAATTGGGCCGCTGCGACTGCCAGCGTGCGGTGGGCGCCGGGCCGGCGTTGTAGGCGGCAATGGCCACGTAAGGCGTGCCGTACTTGTTCTCCATCTGCCGCAGGTAGGCGGTGCCCAACATGATGTTGGTGTCCGAATCGTACAGGCTGTTGGCGCCACCCCAGGGCAGGCCCAGGCTCTTGGCGGTGGCCGCGCCGGTGCTGGGCAACACCTGCATCAGGCCCATGGCGTTGGCGCCGGAGCGCGCCTTGGGATTGAAGATGCTTTCGGCGCGGATTTCGGCCGCCACCCAGGCCGGGTCGATGGCGTTCCTGGCCGCTTCGCGCCGGATGGTCTCGCCGTGGTGCAGCGGAAAACGCAGCTCGTACAAGCGCTGTTCGTCCGGATTCTTCCCCAATGAAAACACGGCGCGGTCGAACCAGCCGTTGTCGCGCGCCACCTCCACCGCCAGGCGCCGTTGGGTGTCGTCGAAGCGTGCCAAGGCGCTGTTCCATTCGCTGGTAGCCCAGCTGGCGCGGTCCAGCTTCCACAGTTCCATCGCCCGCACGATGGCCGGGTCCTTGGCCACCGCGGCACGGGCCTGTGCGCCGTCGTTGGGAATCCAGGCGCACAGCGCGTAACTCTGGTCGATTCGGTCGGCGGCCAGGAAACCGTGGAAGGTGGGCGACTTGGCGGCCTCGCGGAACAGGCGCTGGGCTTCGGCGTTGTCGCCGGTCATTTCGGCCAAGCGCGCTTCGAAATAGCGCCAGCGCGAATCCTCGCGCTGGGATTTGGGCATCTTGCGTATCGCGGCCAGCGCCGCCCGCCAGTCGCCGCGCGCCATCGCCTCGCGCGTCCTCCATTCGTGCAGTTTCTCGTCGTAGACCGCTTCGGGCACTGCGTTCAAGCGCCGCGCCGAATCGGGCTCGTAAGAGGCCACTGTCCACAACGCCGCTTCGTAAAGGACCTTGCCGCGCTCGGTTTCGTTCATGCCCAGCGCCGCGGCGTACTGCGGCAATTGTGTTTCCGCATTGGTTGGCGAAGATTTGGCCAGACGCATCAGGCCGTACATGGCCATCCTGCGGCTGCGTTCGGTCTTCGGCCAACCGAGCGCGCGCGCATGCACGTTGTCCAGGAACGCGGCGTAATCGTTGGCCAGCGCGGCCTCGGCCGCAGGCAATCCGCGCGCTGCGCCGCGCATGACCGCCGGTTGCTGTTCGGCGGCGGCCTTGTCGATGCGCTCCCAGCGCAGCGCCGGCGACAACCCGCCGTTGGCGGCGAGCAGGGCGAATACAGGATCGCAGCTGTCCGGCAGTGACTTGCCGGTGCTGGTCCAGATCTTCTGCGCGTCCAGCGTCCACTGCGCATCGGTCTTGCCCAGGGCCTGGCGCGCGTTGAGCTCGGCGCACTGCAGGCCGACATTGGAGGTCGGTTTCCACACCGCGCGCAGCGTGGGCCAGTCCTGCCGCCGGGACAGGGCCGGAAGCCAAGCGCTACGGAACGCATCGGCCACGGCCTGGCCGTCGTAGCGCTTGAGGAAGGATTGCGCCTGCGCGGTGGACAGGGTGTCGATATCGCGTTTGAGCGCGGCGAACTCCACCCAGCCGTACAGCGGATGCGCGGTGAGCCCCGCGGGGTACTGTGAGGCGTCGAAGCTGCCGTTTTCCGCTGCCTGCAGCGCCGCCTTGATCTGCGGGCGTTGCGCGTCCAGGTTCTGCGCCTGCGCGGCGCAGGGCGGCAAGAGGCTGCAGGCGGCAGCGAGTACGATAGCGAAGCTAGATCTTGTCATGGCCGAAATACTAAAGGATGGCGGATGAATCGCATGAACTACCGCAGTAGCGCGTGATCAGAAAGGCATGGTTTGTACGATTTTCACAAACAATGCCATTGGTCCTAAATCTATGTCTCGCCAAAGAATCCCACTCGCTGAAGAGAATTGCACGCTTCATGCGTACTCAGACGCAGGAAACCGGGGTACATGCCAGAACAGGGAGCCAATAATTGCTTGAAGTTTGCACACCCGCCGTTCTTCTCAAATGAGCAGGCATGGCCGGCAATGCCGATAAGGCGACCAATCGGCATGGAGCTCGGCAAGCTCGCTCAAGAGCAATGTGTTGAAGTTCTGTAACGATCCAGAGATAGTCAGGCGACCGAGCAAACGCACCGAAGCACCACTGCCGCCTCTGCGAACTACATCCGGGGCATGGATGTGCTGATCAGCGCCTACCAATGCCGCACGAAGTAATCGAGGTCTGCAGTGCAGGCTCGTCAAAACCAAAGTGGAAGACCCTCCTTGAGGACGAGGTCGACGATCTTCAGTACAGTTCAAACAATCAGAGAAATAGCTACGTACGGATGGTCAATGGTGTGACCTCGTCAATTGCCCTGCGAATCGTGCTCTGGTAAGACCCACCAGCCGGTGGAACACCGCACATGTCAGCCCATTTCGCTTCACAGTTTGCTCATGGCTGCTTCCAATTCCACGTTGAGCCGCATCTGGTATCGGCGCGAGCGCGCCACGTGACACGCCTAGCCCGTACAGCGAGTATCCGTTAATGGTCGCGCAGAACCTCCGGCGCCCTGCCAGAAATTAATTGAACTGCTGGCATGAGTTAAGCGTGGCAATTCATCAGCGCCCTACCTCCATAAAGATGGGGTGGCTGTCCATCGTCTCCGATATCGCCAGATCACATAATGTGAGATGACCAAGCGCGTTCCCGCGCTCCATGCTGATCAAGCCAACTATACTCAGTGAAGAGCGCATTCTAAACAATGGACCGCTTCCCACTCGACATATCCGAATGGTGCAACTCACATTAGTGCATAAACTTGCCTGTCCCCCGAACTTCCTAAGACCAAATGCGGCCCTGCATTGGTGGCGGATGTGGGAAAAATATGAAAACAGGCGAAATCTCGGGCAGCACGCAACGCTGGGTTAGGCTGGGCTGGGCATTTACTCAGTGCCAAAGAAATACATTGCATTACGTGCATAAACTCACAATCAAGTGAGCATTCAGTCCACCTTGACACGCCCACCAATTTTTTATTTTCAATCAGTGTGCGCTTGATGCGCTGAAAAACTATGATCAGACAACTAGCGGGTTACTACGCAACGTTTGCCTCGGAAATCCTTATCCTTTCTGAAAAGCGTTCGTCAAGGACGGTCGACCTAGGCCCCAACTAAAAAGGAATTAATCATGAGATATCTCGCTTATCACGAAATGGCCTTAGTCGCTGGCGGTACTACTACACTCCCTCCAGTGACTGTAACTGGAACGGGACTCCAGAGCACTTTCACTTCAGCTGAGGTTGACGCGATATTCGCGGAGTTCTATCAGCAGGGTTCTGATGATCAATGGGATCAACAGGGGCCAATCGAAGATGTGCCCAGTGATGGATCCACAGAGTACCTGCAAAGCAATTCCGCTTTCCTAGCACTCCCAACCGCCTTGCAGAACGCCATCCTATCGTCGCCAACGGCAACGCCATTATTTGCCGCTTTTTTTGGTGCCGGCGGCACAATAACAGGTGTTGCGAATATCACAGGCGCTCAATTCTTCGATGGAAACCCGCCGAGAATTGAAGTCAGCGCATCCATGTTGAACATGGCCCACGCGGCGCAAGCTAATGGCGACATGGCTACCTCGCAGTACTACTCAAATATTCTTGCAGGAAATCTTGCCCACGAGATAGGTCATTTTGCTCTAAGCCATATCGATTTTAATCAAACCGCTGGTATTGCCGAGTATGAAATATACCGGACTCGTTACGAATCCCTTGCTATCTACACCAGCCTTGTAATTGGGTCAGAAATGGGTATCACACCAGGGGGGTACGCAACACCGATACAGCTTCAAGGATATTTCAACGACTATCTGACCACTGGTGATTGGAACGCATTAATGAACACCCTTGATAACGCTGTGCGTACACAAGCATGGAGTGGCGGATACGATGTGAATGGTGATGGGCTAATTACACACCAAGACTTGTTCCTGAGCCAGTATCCCTATGGTGGCCAATAACTATTGCGTCATTCACATGTTGAGGTTCGTATGAAACTAACTAAGCTGGGCATCAGCGTACTTTTGGGGCTTTCGATATCAGCCTGCGCGATGGGGGCACAGACAAATGGCGAAACCACAAGGGGTATCTCTGAATCCAAAGAATTCCTAGATGGGCTAAGCAACTTAGTGAAAGGGAACAATGATTCAGTCAAAACATCGATGATCTCATTGCAGCTTAGCTCCACATCTAGCGGCAATCCTGAGCAGTCTAGATTTTATAGCTCTCGGCCATCGCGTGACCCGTCTGGAGAGCTAAAGTCACTTGATCTTTCCATAAACGCCAGCACCTGCCTACCAATATCCGAGGTTATAGCTGCCACTTATGCAGCGGAAACCGCAGCGCATGGCGCTGGGTATTCATTTCAGGCCCCTTTTGTGAAAGTTGCATTCGATGGTGATTCGGATGGCTGCTTGCGGAATATGACCATAAGCAGGTGGGAGACCGCGTGGGACGACGACGCAGCTGAGAGCGATCCTGCAAACATCCCAGGTAAGGCAGGCTCATTGGACGGCATTATAAAGTTAACTCGAAAAGGCGTGACCGATTTTAATGGGATAGCTGAGATCCTTAATTATC
>Ga0209257_1001345_pt1 | contig 29806 bp, 23 predicted proteins | sample AraplaCvi_mCL_r2_FD_184277 | JGI IMG/M metagenome (GOLD analysis project Ga0209257, IMG submission 184277) | Arabidopsis root microbial communities from North Carolina, USA - plate scrape MF_Cvi_mCL_r2 (SPAdes) (version 2) | ecosystem: Host-associated > Plants > Roots > Endosphere | place: USA...
GCAACACCGCTGCACATTTCACCACCGTCGCGCTGGCCGGTGCGCTTTGGCTCGCCCTGCCCGCTGATGCGATCGCCGGCGTGTCCGGTTCGGTCGCGTTGACCAGCGACTACATTTTCCGCGGCATATCGCAGAACAACCAGGAACCCGCATTGCAGGCCGGCGTCGAGTACGCGGCCGACAGCGGTTTCTATGTCGGCAGCTGGGGCAGCAACGTCAGCTGGCTATCCGACACGCCCGTGCTCGACAACGACATTTCCAACAGTGTCGAACTCGATTTCTACGGCGGCTATCGCGGCAAGTTCAATGACACCGTCGGTTTCGACGTTGGCGCGCTTTACTACTGGTATCCCGGCGACTATCCCTCCGGCTTCAACAGCCCGGACACGGCCGAGTTGTATTTCGGCATCAGCGCCGGCGTGTTCGCCGCCAAGTACTCCTACGCACTCACCGATCTGTTCGGTTACGCCGATTCGGATGGCTCCGGCTATCTCGACGCCGCGGTCAACTGGGAGTTCTCGCCCAGCTGGACGCTCAACGCGCACGCCGGCAAGCAGTGGATCGAAAGCAACGAGGACTTCGAGTACGTCGACTGGAAGCTCGGCGTCACCAAATCCTTCGACGGCGGATTCGCCGTCGCGCTGGCCTACACCGACACCGACGCCGAAGAGGCGCTCTACACCAACGCACACGGCAATTTCCTGGGCGAGGACACGGTGGTGCTGACGCTCACGAAAACGTTCTGACTTCCCATCCACCACGGAGCTGCGAGATGAAACTGATCACCGCGATCATCCGGCCGTTCAAGCTCGACGAGGTGCGCGAAGCGCTCACCGAAGTCGGCGTGTCCGGCATCACCGTTACCGAAGTGAAAGGGTTCGGCCGCCAGAAGGGCCACACGGAGCTGTATCGCGGCGCGGAATACGTCGTCGATTTCCTGCCGAAGCTGAAGGTGGAATGCGCCGTCGCGGAAAGCTCGCTTGAAGCGGCGCTGGAAGCGCTCGCCAACGCCGCGCGCACGGGCAAGGTCGGCGACGGAAAGATCTTCGTTCAATCGCTCGAGCGCACGGTGCGCATCCGCACCGGCGAGCTCGACGACGACGCGTTGTGAGGAGGCGGCGATGAACACTTCCAGAGCCTCCGCTTGTCTCGCCGCAACTTCGACGAAAGAAGGAAACCACACCGTGACGCATTCACAGATGGATCCCCGCACCCGCGGGGATGACGGCATGCGTGCAGAAACGCAATCGCGTGAGGAGCGCCGACGCGCGATCGATGCACTGCGCACGCCGCGCATCGCGGCCTTGCTCGCGATGCTGTTCGCACTCGTCGCACCCGTCCTCGCCTTCGCCCAGGACGCCGCGGCCGCCGCACCCACCGCCAACAAGGGCGACGTCGCCTGGCTGCTGGTCTGCGCCGCGCTCGTGATCTTCATGACGCTGCCCGGCCTCGCGCTGTTCTACGGCGGACTGGTGCGCAGCAAGAACGTGCTGTCGGTGCTGATCCAGACGCTCATCGTGTTCTCGCTGGTGGCGATCCTGTGGGCGCTGTACGGCTACTCGCTCGCGTTCACGCCGGGCAACGCGTTCATCGGCGGATTCGACCGCGTGTTCGCGAAGGGGCTGGATGCCACCGCGATGGGTGCGACGTTCACCAAGGGCGTCTATATCCCCGAACTGGTGTTCTTCGTGTTCCAGGGCGCGTTCGCATGCATCACCTGCGCGCTGATCATCGGCGCGTTCGCCGAACGCGTGAAGTTCGCCGGCGTGCTGCTGTTCACCGTGCTGTGGTTCACCTTCGCCTACACGCCGATGGCGCACATGGTGTGGTTCTTCCCCGGTCCGGATGCGTTCACCAGCAACGATGCGGTGCCGGGCGTGCTCGCGCAGTCGGGGTTCCTGTTCGCACGCGGCGCGCTGGATTTCGCCGGCGGCACGGTGGTGCACATCAACGCGGCGATCGCGGGCCTGGTGGGTTCGTACGTGGTCGGCAAGCGCGTGGGCTACGGGCGTGAGGCGATCAAGCCGCACAACCTGACGCAGACGATGGTCGGCGCTTCGATCCTTTGGGTCGGCTGGTTTGGCTTCAATGCCGGCTCCGCGCTGGAAGCGAATGCCGTTGCCGCCCAGGCCTTCGTCAACACGTTCCTCGCGACGGCGGCCGCCGTGCTCGGGTGGACGGCGGTGGAGTGGATCAGCAAGGGCAAGCCGTCGATGCTCGGTGCGGCATCGGGTGCGGTGGCGGGACTCGTGGCGATCACGCCTGCGGCCGGCTTCGTCGGACTGTGCGGCGCGATCATCATCGGCGCGGTCGCCGGCGCGGTCTGCCTGTGGGGCGTCAACGGCCTCAAGCGCCTGCTCGGTGCGGACGACGCGCTCGACGTGTTCGGCGTGCACGGCGTAGGCGGCATCCTCGGCGCGCTGCTTACCGGCGTGTTCGCCTCACCCGCACTGGGCGGTGCGGGCATCTGGGATTACGTCACCGAGACCGCGTTGCCCGAATACAGCATCGCCTCTCAGGTCTGGATCCAGCTGCAGGGCGTGCTGGTGACGGTCGCGCTGTCGGGCGTGGTCGCGCTGATCGCGTTCCTGATCGTGAAGTACACGGTCGGCCTGCGCGTGAGCGAGGAATCCGAGCGCGAGGGCCTGGACATCACCTCGCACGGTGAGTCGGCTTATGAAAATTAACTGACGACGTTGGGGCAAAGCGGCGTGTGCAACCCCTCCCGTACACGCCGCGGCAGCGCGCGACGGCTCAAACCGTCGCGCGCTTTTTTTCGCGATGACGCCGCGCCAGTTCGCTCGCCAGCGCGATGCCGGCGGTGAGCGCGGCCATCGACAGGAACTGGCCGCGCGTTTCGTCCGCGGACACCAGCAACGCGAAGATGATCGCCAGGATCGCCAGCGCCGCGATCGTTACCACCGGGAAACCGCGCATGCGGAACGGCAACGGCGTGCCGAGGCGTTCCGCACGGCGACGCAGGATCAGCTGCGACACCAGCGCCATCGTCCACACCAGCAGGCAGGTGGCGCCGACGATGTTGAGCAGCACCGGCAGCACGCGGTTCGGAAACCACAGTTCGAACACGGTGGCGATGAAGCCGAACATCACGCACGACAGCACCGCGAGCACCGGCACCTGCCGGCGATTCACGCGCGCGAGCCAGCGCGGCGCCTCGCTGCGCTGCGCCAGCGAGAAGATCATGCGCGAGGCGCCGTAGAGGTTTGCATTGAGCGCCGACAGCAGCGCGATCACGGCGATCAGCGTGATGGTGGTGGACGCATACGGAATGCGCGCGACGTCCAGAACCGCCGCGAACGGCGAGCGCAACGTTTCGCTGGTCCACGGCACGACCGCGATGATCACGCTGATCGAGCCGATGTAGAACACGAGGATGCGCCAGGCGACGGTGCGGATCGCACGCGCGAGGCTGCGGGCCGGATCGGACGTTTCGGCGGCGGCGACGGCGACGATCTCGGTTCCACCGAACGCGAACACCACTACCAGCAGCGCCGCACCGATGCCCGCCCAGCCCTTCGGTGCGAAGCCGCCGTGGCCGGTGACGTTCGACCATCCCGGCGACGGCACGCCAGGCAACAGGCCGAGCAGCAGCGCGGCACCGATCGCGATGAAGAGCACGATCGCGGCGACCTTCATGATCGCGAACCAGAATTCGAATTCGCCGAAGTTGCGCACGCCCATCAGGTTGACCACGGTGAACAACACCATGAAGGTCAGCGACGACAGCGGCACCGGGATCTGCGGCCATATCGTGGCGAGCAGGCCGCCCGCACCGACCGCTTCGGCGGCGATCACGATCACCACCTGCGTCCACCACAACCAGCCCACCGTCGCGCCTGCGGTCGCGCCCATCGCGTCGCCCGCGTACACCGAGAACGCGCCGCTGGCCGGCTTCGCCGCGGCCATTTCGCCCAGTGCGTTCATCACGATGATCACCAGCGCGCCGGCGACCAGGTAGGAGATCAGCACGGCCGGTCCCGCCGCCTGCACGCCCACGCCGGAACCGAGGAACAGGCCGGCGCCGATCGCACTGCCCAGGCCCATCATGATCAGCTGGCGCGGCTTGAGGGCATGGCCCAGCTGCGGCGCGGAGGCGGTCGGACAAACGGAGGTTTCGGACATCGGAATCGACGCGGCTTCGAGGGGCGTCACCATACAGGCAGGAACGAAGGCGGAGGAGTGAGGGGTGCGAGGGGCGGGCAGACCTGTCAGGTCATCCGGGCGAAGACCGGGACCTTGTGGGCACTCCAAAGCGCGCATCTACGGCGCCTTTGACGCCCACCTTCCGCAACGCGCGCTAGCCTTCCCGCATGGACACGCGCACACAGACCCTGCCGCCGGGCTGGCGGATCGAAGCGACCGGGCCGTTTCCCGGCAGTCGCGCCTGTGTGCTGCGCCTGACCCACGCCGACGGGCTGGAAGCGGTCTGGCAGCTGGATGAGGGAACCGCACAGTGCGAGGCGGTGAAGCAGCTCGCCGCCGCGATGGCGCTGACCGGCGAGAGCTACCGCGAACCCGACGAAGGTCCGGGGCCGCTGCTCGCGACGTGATCGTGGACGCGTGGGATATGCCCCGACGCCGGCTTGGGCAGCCGACCGAATTTTCGGAGGGGAAGTTCCGAGGGGAAGAGGGTCGGCCTCGGCGCCGGGGCCTGTTCAGTTTGCGCTCGAGGCGCGATGGGCCCCAGTCAGGGAAATCGGAAGGGCAAGTCGGAGGATCCCCGACACGCTGTCGCGGGGCGCATGAGGCCCTCGCCGGGCGGCTTCGGCAATACCGCAGGCCGACCCGGACTTCTAGAGTGGCCTCATGACGACGACGCTTCCGGACCTGTTCGGCACCCCCCTTCCCATCGTGCAGGCGCCGATGGCCGGCGTGCAGGGCCCCTCGCTCGCACTGGCCGTGACGCAGGCGGGCGGACTCGGCTCGCTGCCCGCGGCCACGCTCACGCCGGAGGCGTTGCGGCGGGACCTGCTCGCCCTACGCGAACGCACCGCCGGGCCGATCAACGTCAACTTCTTCTGCCACGCGCCGCCCGCCCCCGACGCCGGACGCGAGGCTGCCTGGCGCGCTTTACTGGCGCCGTACTACGCCGAGTTCGACCTGGACCCCGAGGCGGTGGTCGCCGGCCCGGCGCGCTCACCCTTCAACCACGAGCTGGCCGACGTGCTGGCCGAACTGCCGACGGCGGTGGTCAGTTTCCACTTCGGCCTGCCGTCGCCGGAGCTGCTCGAACGCGTCCGCGCGACCGGCGCGAAGGTGCTGTCGTCCGCAACGACGGTGGACGAAGCACGCTGGCTCGACGCGCGCGGCGTGGACGCGGTCATCGCCCAGGGGCTGGAAGCGGGCGGGCATCGCGGGCATTTCCTGTCCGACGACCTCGAGGCGCAGGCGGGAACGTTCGCGCTGCTGCCGCAGATCGTGCGCGCGGTGCGGGTGCCGGTCATCGCGGCCGGTGGCATCGCCGACGCGGGCGGCGTCGCAGCGGCGCGGGCACTCGGCGCTTCCGGCGTGCAGGTCGGTACGGCGTACCTTCTGTGCCCTGAAGCGACGACCAGCGCGGTGCACCGACAGGCGCTGACGGCCGATGCGGGCGGAGCGACCGAACTGACCAATCTGTTCACCGGCCGACCAGCGCGCGGGATCCGCAACCGCCTGATGCGCGAACTCGGTGCGCTACGCGGCGATGTTCCCGCGTTTCCCCTGGCAGCCAGTGCCGTGTCGCCTTTGCGCGGGAAAGCGGAGGCGCAGGGGAGCGGAGACTTCTCGCCCCTATGGGCGGGGCAGAACACGACGGGGTGTCGTGCAGTACCTGCGGCGGAGATCACGCGGGAGCTTGCCCGGGGATGCTGAGGCCACCGCACAGTTCGCCGCGACGGCCCTTGCAGCCCGGGTAAGGCCGCAGGCCGCACCCGGGCTCGTCGACGCACGGAGTCAATGTGAGGTGGCAACCCGGGTGCGACTTCCGGCCCTAACAGAACGACAGACGCGGATACGGAATTCGCTTGGAACCGAGTCGTGAAGGTTTCTCTCGCGAGACACAGCCAACCGCACGTACGCTGCGACGACTCCCACGTGCGCAACCACACGATGAAGCGTCCACCTCCGATTCCTCCACCGATCCTGATGCTGGTCCTCGCCGGCCTCGCCTACGCCGCCACGCACGTCTGGCCGCAGTGGAATCGGGACTGGCCATGGGCAGGCGGATTCGGCATCGCCGTGGTCTGCATCGGCCTCGCGCTCAACGTCTCGCCGAAGTTCGCCTTCCGCCGCGCACGCACCACGGTCAATCCGTTGCGACCTGATGCAGTCTCGCATCTGGTGACCGGTGGCCCGTACCGCATCAGCCGCAACCCGATGTACGTCGGGCATGCGCTGATGCTCGCCGGCTGGGTCATCTCCCTCGCGTATCCGTTCGCCTTCGTCGCCGTGGCCGCTTACGTCCTCTGGATCGACCGGCTGCAGATCCCGCCGGAAGAGGCCGCACTCGCCGCACGCTTTCCCCGGGAATTCGCCGACTACGCCGGACGCATCCGCCGCTGGCTCTGACCGGTTCGCGCAAGTGAAGCGCATGTGCACGCCCGAAGCGTTCGCCATGTGCGCCACTCACGCGCCATCGCACGGGGCAACGGCAGAATCAGCGCTTGTCCGACGACACGTCGCTGCATGACCTCGATCAACGTCCTGACCGTCAACATGCACATGGGGTTCAGCCTGCTCAACCGCAGGTTCGTGCTCCCGGAACTGCGCGAAGCCATCCGCGGCGTATCGGCCGACATGGTGTTCCTGCAGGAAGTGCTCGGCGAACACGCGCACCACGCGCGTCGCCACGCCGGCTGGCCGGCGGGTCCGCAGTACGAGTTCCTCGCCGACACGCTCTGGACCCAGTTCGCCTACGGACGCAACGCGGTGTATCCGCACGGCCACCATGGCAATGCGCTGTTGTCGAAGTTTCCGATCGCCTCGCATGAGAACCGCGACGTCTCCGTGCAGGGCCACGAACAGCGCGGCCTGCTGCACGCCGTCCTGCGCGTACCGGATGCGAAGCGCGGCGGGCAGGAGATCGAAGTCCACACGATCTGCGTCCACCTGGGCCTGCGCGAATCGCACCGCCAGCGGCAGATCGGCCTGCTGTGCGGGATCGTGGCCGAACAGATCCCGCCCGACGCCCCGCTCGTCGTCGCCGGCGATTTCAACGACTGGCGCGCGCGCGGCCACCGGCCACTACGTCGCTGCGGCCTGGTGGAAGCCTTCGAACACACGAACGGTCGCCTCGCGCGCACCTTCCCCTCGCGCTGGCCGACCTTGCCTGTGGACCGCATCTACCTGCGCCACGCGCGCGTGATCGAGGCGCGCGTGCTGTCCTCGCGCCCGTGGTCGCACCTGTCCGACCACGTGCCGCTGCTGGCGAGGATCGCGCTGTGAAGCTCTGGCGCGCCATCGATTCGTGCTGGCGCCACGGCCATCGCGTGCGCCTGCTGGAGAACGGCGAGGCCTACTTCGCGCGCGTGTTCGAGGCCATCGACGGCGCGCAGCGCGAAGTGCTGCTGGAAACCTTCATCTGGTTCGAGGACAAGGTCGGCATCGCGTTGAAGGATCGACTGGTCGCCGCCGCGGAGCGCGGCGTGCGCATCCATTTCCTGATCGATGCCTTCGGCTCGCCCGGCCTGTCGGACGATTTCATTCGCGAGTTGACCGAGGCCGGCGTGCAGCTGCGAATGTTCGACCAGCAACCCACGCTGATGGGCATCCGCCTCAACGTGTTCCGGCGCATGCATCGCAAGATCGTGGCGATCGACGAGACCATCGCCTTCGTCGGCGGCATCAACTATTCGGCCGATCATCTGGCCGATTTCGGGCCGACTGCGAAGCAGGATTACGCGGTGGAAGTCGAAGGCCCGGTCGTCGCCGACATCGTCTCCTTCCTGCGCCACGCCACGCGCACGCGCGGCACCGGCGAGCGCTGGCAGCCCGGCAACGAGGCCGACGGCCGCGACGCCGACGGAAACGCCGACGTCTGCTTCCTCCCGCGCGACAACGGCAAGCGTTCGCGCGCGATCGAACGTGCCTACCGCCAGGCGTTCCGCGAGGCGAAGCGGGAGATCGTGATCGCCAACGCGTACTTCTTCCCCGGCTACGGCTTCCTGCGCGACCTGCGCAACGCCGCGCGACGCGGGGTGAAGGTGCAGTTGATCTTCCAGGGCGAGCCGGACACGCCGATGGCGCTGATCGCGGCGCGCTGGCTCTACCGCTACCTGGTCGACGCGGGCGTGCACATCTTCGAGTACTGCGAGCGCCCGTTCCACGGCAAGGTTGCGGTGATCGACGAGGACTGGAGCACGGTCGGTTCCAGCAACCTCGACCCGTTGAGCCTGTCGTTGAACCTGGAAGCGAACGTCTTCATCCGCGACGCCGGGTTCGCGCGCGAGCTGCGCGCACGCCTGGGCGTGCTCATCGACGACCACTGCAAGGCCATCGAACCCGACAGCGTGCCGCGTGGCCGCTTCTGGCAACCGCTGACGCGACCGCTGCTGTTCCATGTGCTGCGCAACTTCCCCGCCTGGGCCGGCTGGTTGCCCGCGCACAAGCCGGCGACCGCGCTGGTGCCGCCGCCGGGCGACGCGGACGCGCGCCCGTGACCGTCGCGCGCCAGCGCTGGCGGCGGGTGCGGCGCTTCGCGTTCTATGCGTTCCTCGTGCTGGTCGCGTTCCTGCTGCTGCGCTATGCGCGCTCGGTGGACTGGACGGCGGTCGGCGCGACGCTCGCCGGTTACGGGCCGGGTACGCTGGCGGTCGCGGTCGCGATCACGCTCGCCAGCTATCTGCTCTATTCCGGCTACGACCTCGCCGCCAGGCGCTATGCGCACCACGACCTGCCGACGCCCAGGGTCATGGGCATCGCGATGGTGGCCTACGCGTTCAGCCTCAACGTCGGCGCACTGTTCGGCGGCGCGGGATTCCGCTATCGCCTGTATTCGCACGCCGGGCTGGGGCTTGGAACGATCAGCCGCATCGTCGCGTTCTCCATCGGCACGAACTGGATGGGCTACCTGCTGCTGGGCGGCGCGCTGTTCGTTTCAGGCCGCGTGCTTCCGCCTCCGGACTGGCCCGTCACCGGCGAACGCCTGCCCTGGCTCGGCGCGGCGATGCTGGCCGCGGTTCTGGTGTACCTCATCGCCTGCCGCCTCACGCACGGCCGCGTGCTTCATGTGCGCGGCCACCATTTCCGACTGCCTTCGGTGCCGCTGGCTTTGCTGCAACTGGCGCTTGCGGCCACCAACTGGGCATTGATGGGCGCGTTGCTGTTCGTGCTGATGCCGCAGGGCGTGGCGTATACCGCCGTGCTCGGCGCGCTGCTGATCGCGGCGGTCGCGTCGGCCATCGCCCATATCCCAGCGGGCATCGGCGTGCTGGAGGCGGTGTTCATCGCACTGCTCGGCCACGAAGTCCCACAACCGCAGATGCTCGCGGCGTTGCTGGCCTATCGCGCCTGCTATTACCTGGGGCCGTTGCTGGTGGCGATCGCCGGCTACGCATTGCTCGAAAGCCGCCGCCGCACGCGTCCGCACAACACCGCCGAGTCCGGTTAACCCCGACCTGACGCGCCAATCCGCGTGAACATTCCGTCATCGCCGCTGCGATAAGCTCGCACGATTTTCCGTAAACCGCAGTGCATGGGGGATGTTCGGGTGACCACGGAAACCAAGACGCGCCGTAAGTCTCCGGCGCGCAAGGCGGCGCCATCGCCTGCGAAAGCCGTCGCAACGGCGCCGAAGAAGCGCGCCAAGCCCGAGCCTGCGCGCGAAACCCCGCGCGATCCGCTCGAAGTCATCATCGAAGCCATGGATGCCGTGCGCGGCGGCGACTTCTCCGTGCGCCTGCCGCTGAACTGGCACGGCCAGGAAGGCCAGCTCGCGCAGATCCTCAACGAAATCGTCAGCCACAACCGCCGCCTCGCCGCCGAACTGGCGCGCGTGGGCGATGCCGTCGGCCGCGAAGGCCAGACCCGCCAGCGCGTGGTGCCCGCCAATCGCGAAGGCCAGTGGCTGGGCATGGAAGATTCGGTCAACGCGCTGATCGACGACCTCGTGCGTCCCGTAGAGGCGATGAGCGAGGCGATGGCCGGCGTGGCGAAGGGCGACCTGACGCGCACCGTGTCGCTGGAAGCCGACGGCCGCCCGCTGAAGGGCGAATTCCTGCGGTCGGCGAACATCGTCAACCGCATGATCGAGCAGATGGGCGAGTTCAGCTCGGAAGTGACGCGCGTGGCGCTGGAGGTCGGCACCGCCGGCCGACTCGGCGGCCAGGCGAAGGTCAAGGGCGTCTCGGGCGTGTGGAAGGACCTGACCGACTCGGTCAACCAGATGGCGTCCAACCTCACCGCGCAGGTGCGAAACATCGCCGACGTGACCATCGCGGTCGCCAACGGCGACCTTTCGCGCAAGATCACCGTGGACGTGCGCGGCGAGATCCTCCAGCTGAAGGAGGCCATCAACACGATGGTGGACCAGCTGCGCGGCTTCGCCTCGGAAGTGACGCGCGTGGCGCGCGAAGTGGGCACCGAAGGCCGCCTGGGCGGCCAGGCCGTCGTGCCCGGCGTCGCCGGTACCTGGAAGGATCTGACCGACTCCGTCAACGCGATGGCGTCGAACCTCACCTCGCAGGTGCGAAACATCGCCGAAGTCACCACGGCGGTGGCGAAGGGCGATCTCTCGCGCAAGATCACCGTGGACGTGCGCGGCGAAATCCTGGAGCTCAAGAACACCATCAACACGATGGTGGACCAGCTCAACGGCTTCTCCTCCGAAGTGACGCGCGTGGCGCGCGAAGTGGGTACCGAAGGCAAGCTCGGCGGCCAGGCGCAGGTGCCCGACGTCGCCGGCACCTGGAAGGACCTCACCGACCACGTGAACTCGATGGCGTCGAACCTGACGCTGCAGGTGCGAAACATCGCCGAGGTGACCACCGCGGTGGCGAAGGGCGACCTCTCGCGCAAGATCACCGTGGACGTGCGCGGCGAAATCCTGGAACTGAAGGACACCATCAACACGATGGTGGACCAGCTCAACGGCTTCTCCTCCGAAGTGACGCGCGTGGCGCGCGAAGTGGGCACCGAAGGCCGCCTGGGCGGCCAGGCCGTCGTCCCGGGTGTCGCCGGCACGTGGAAGGACCTGACCGACTCGGTCAACGCGATGGCGTCGAACCTGACCTCGCAGGTGCGAAACATCGCCGAAGTCACCACCGCGGTGGCGAAGGGCGACCTCTCGCGCAAGATCACCGTGGACGTGAAGGGCGAAATCCTGCAGCTGAAGGACACCATGAACACCATGGTCGACCAGCTCAACGGTTTCGCCGCGGAAGTGACGCGCGTGGCGCGCGAAGTGGGTACCGAAGGCAAGCTCGGCGGCCAGGCGCAGGTGCCGGGCGTCGCGGGTACGTGGAAGGACCTCACCGACAACGTCAACTCGATGGCGTCCAACCTCACCGCGCAGGTGCGAAACATCGCCGAAGTCACCACGGCGGTGGCGAAGGGCGACCTGTCGCGCAAGATCGCGGTGGACGTGAAGGGCGAAATCCTCCAGCTGAAGGAAACCATCAACACGATGGTGGACCAGCTCAACGGCTTCGCCGCGGAAGTGACGCGCGTGGCGCGCGAAGTGGGCACCGAAGGCAAGCTCGGCGGCCAGGCGCAGGTGCCGGGCGTGACCGGCGCCTGGAAGGACCTCACCGACAACGTCAACTCGATGGCGTCCAACCTCACCACGCAGGTGCGAAACATCGCCGAAGTGGCGACGTCGGTGGCGAAGGGCGACCTCTCGCGCAAGATCGCCGTCGGCGCGGAAGGCGAAATCCTCCAGCTGAAGGAAACCATCAACACGATGGTGGACCAGCTCAACGGCTTCGCCGCGGAAGTGACGCGAGTGGCGCGCGAAGTGGGCACCGAGGGCAAGCTCGGCGGACAGGCGCGCGTGCCGGGCGTCGCGGGTACGTGGAAGGACCTCACCGACAACGTCAACTCGATGGCGTCCAACCTCACCACGCAGGTGCGCGGCATCGCGGCGGTGGTGACGGCGGTGGCCAACGGCGACCTGCACCGCAAGCTCACGGTGGAAACCAAGGGCGAGGTGGCGGAGCTGGCCGACACCATCAACAACATGACCAACACGCTCGCGATCTTCGCCGACCAGGTGACGACGGTGGCGCGCGAAGTAGGCGTGGAAGGACGCCTGGGCGGACAGGCGAAGGTGCCCGGCACGGCCGGCATCTGGAAGGACCTCACCGCGAACGTGAACCAGCTCGCGGCCAACCTGACCAACCAGGTGCGCGCGATCGCCGAAGTGGCGACCGCGGTGACGCAGGGCGACCTCACGCGTTCGATCCAGGTGGACGTGCGCGGCGAAGTGTCCGACCTGAAGGACAACATCAACGCGATGATCGCCAACCTGCGCGCGACGACCGAGTCGAACCGCGAGCAGGACTGGCTGAAGACCAACCTCGCCAAGTTCTCCTCGATGATGCAGGGCCAGCGCGACCTGCTCACGCTCGGCCAGATGCTGCTGTCGGAACTGGCGCCACTGGTGGATGCGCAGCAGGGCGTGATGTACATCGTCGAGGAAGGCGGCGACGGCGACCCGGCGCGCCTGCGCCAGCTCGCGGGCTATGCCGACAGCGCGACCGCGACCAGCCGCACGCTCGATTTCGGCGAAGGCCTAGTCGGCCAGTGCGCCGCCGAGGCACGCCTGATCCTGCTGGAGAACATCGGCCGCAACGACAACGGTCGCGATGGAAGCCGGCGCAACGATGCCACGAACGCCGTGCGCATCCAGTCGGGCCTGATCGAAGCCGTGCCCAGCAGCGTTATCGTGATCCCGGTGCTGTTCGAGGACCAGGTCAAGGCGGTCATCGAACTGGCGACGCTGCACGAGTTCACCCCGTCGCAGCGCGCGTTCCTGGAACAGCTGTCGGGCTCGATCGGCATCGTGCTCAACACCATCGAAGCGACGATGCGTACCGAACGCCTGCTGTCGCAGTCGCAGCAGCTGGCCGGCGAGTTGCAGACGCAGCAGGACGAGCTGCAGCAGACCAACGAGGAGATCGCGCTGAAGGCCTCGCTGCTGGCCGCGCAGAAGTCCGAGGTGGAACAGAAGAACCTGCAGATCGAACACGCGCGTCGCGCACTGGAAGAGAAGGCGGCGGAGCTCGCGCAGACCTCGCGCTACAAGTCCGAGTTCCTCGCCAACATGTCGCACGAGCTGCGCACGCCGCTCAACAGCATCCTGATCCTCAGCCAGCAGCTGGCGGAGAATCCGGAAGACAACCTCAGCGAGCGCCAGGTCGAGTTCGGCCGCACCATCCACGCCGCGGGCACCGACCTGCTGCACCTGATCAGCGACATCCTGGACCTGTCGAAGATCGAGTCCGGCACGGTCACCATCGACATCGAGACGATCAGCTTCGCGCACCTTCGCGAGAACCTGGAACGCGGATTCCGCCACGAGGCCGAACGCCGCAAGCTCGATTTCGCCGTGGATTTCATCCGCGAACTCGGTCCCACGCTTCGTTCGGATCCCAAGCGCCTGCAGCAGATCCTCAAGAACCTGCTGTCGAACGCGTTCAAGTTCACCGAACAGGGCAGCGTACGGTTGTCCGCGCGTCCGGTCACACGTGGCTGGAGCGAGGACCATCCGGTGCTCGGTCGCGCGCCGGTGGTGGTGGCGATCGAAGTCACCGACACCGGCATCGGCATTTCGCCCGACAAGCAGCGCATCGTGTTCGAGGCGTTCCAGCAGGCCGACGCCGGCACTTCGCGCAAGTACGGCGGCACCGGCCTGGGCCTGGCGATCAGCCGCGAAATCGCGGGCCTGCTCGGCGGCGAACTCAAGCTGCACAGCGTCGAGGGCGAAGGCAGCACGTTCACGCTGTACCTGCCGTTGAACTACCAGGGCAGCAACCAGGATCGCAATCTGCCCGAACCCAATGGCACCGCAAACCGTGTGCGCGTGGAAGTGCCGATGCCGGCCGAACACGTCGCCGGCGCGGATGCCGCCGTCGCCGAACGCATCGAGGACGACCGCCACGCGCTAGTCTCCGAGGCGCCGACGCTGCTCATCGTCGAGGACGACGCGCATTACGCCTCTGTGCTGCGCGACCTCGCGCGTTCGCGCGGCTTCCAGGTGCTGCACGCCAACCGCGGCGATGAAGCGCTGCGCCTGGTGCGCGAATACAAGCCGACCGCGATCACGCTCGATATCTTCCTGCCCGACATGCTCGGCTGGACCGTGCTCGCGCGCCTGAAGCAGGATGCGTCGACGCGCCACATCCCGGTGCAGATCGTCACCGTCGAGGAAAGCCGCCACCACAGCATCGAGCGCGGCGCGTTCTCCTACCTCGCCAAGCCGTCCACGTCAGAAACCATCGGCGATGCATTGGAACGCATCAAGGAATACGCCGCGCCGCGCGTGAAGCGCCTGCTGGTGGTGGAGGACGACGCGCACGAGCAGATGAGCATCGTCGAACTTCTGCGCCACGACGACATCGCCATCGACACCGTCGGCTCCGGTGCCGAAGCGCTGACCGCGCTGCGCGAAGGCAAGTTCGACTGCGCCGTGCTCGACCTGCGCCTGCCGGACATGAGCGGCTTCGACCTGATCGAGCGCATCCACGCGGAAGATTCGCTGAAGAACGTGCCGATCGTGGTATTCACCGGCAAGGAACTCAGCGCCGAGGAAAGCGAGCGCCTGCGGCGCGTCGCGCGATCGGTGGTGCTCAAGGGCGTGGAATCGCCCGAGCGCCTGCTCGATGAAACAGCGCTGTTCCTGCATCGCGTGATCGGCAACCTGCCGCCGGCCAAGCAGCGCATGGTCCGCAGCCTGCACGAATCCGACGACGGCCTGCGCGGCAAGAACGTGCTGGTGGTGGACGACGACGTGCGCAATATCTTCGCGCTGTCGAGCGTGCTGGAGCGCCACGGCATGCACGTGCATACCGCCGGCAACGGTCGCGATGCGGTCGCCAAGGTCGACGACATGCCCGAACTCGACCTGGTCCTGATGGACATCATGATGCCCGGCATGGACGGCTACGACACGATGCGCGAGATCCGCGCGCTGGGCGATCGCCGCACGCTGCCGATCGTCGCGCTCACCGCCAAGGCGATGAAGGGCGATCGCGAGAAGTGCCTGGAGGCTGGAGCCTCCGACTACCTGGCCAAGCCGGTCGTCACCGACCAGCTGCTCGGAGTCCTGCGCCAATGGCTGCAACGCTGAACGATACCGGCGCGGTCACGATGGCCGCGCCGGTCAAGATCCTGCTGGTCGACGACCAGCCCGGGCGGCTTTTGACCTATCGCACCATCCTCGAACCGCTGGGCGAGGACCTGGTGGATGCGCGCTCGGGCATGGAAGCGCTCAAGCTGCTGATGGAGGACGAGTACGCCGTCATCCTGCTCGACGTGAACATGCCCGTGATGGATGGCTTCGAGACGGCGACGCTGATCCACCAGCACCCGCGCTTCGAGAACACGCCAATCATCTTCGTCACGGCGGTGAACCTCAGCGACCTGGACCGCCTTCGCGGTTACAAGCTCGGCGCGGTGGACTACGTGATGGTGCCGGTGATCCCGGAGATCATGCGCACCAAGGTCTCCGTGCTCGCCGAGCTGTATCGCAAGCGCCGCGAGCTGCAATCGCTCAACGCCAGCCTGGCGAACGCGCATCGCGAACTTCAGGAGGAGAAGGCGCGCGAACTCGAACGCCTCAACGCCTCGCTTCGCGCCGCCAATGCCGAGCTGGAACTGCGCAACCGCGAACTGCTGGCCGAGAACAAGGAACGCACGCGCGCCGAACGCCAGCTGCGCGAGGCCGACCAGCGCAAGGACGAGTTCCTCGCCACGCTCGCGCATGAGCTTCGCAATCCGCTGGCGCCGTTGCAGAACGCGCTCGCCGTGCGGCGCCTGCGCGAGCCGGACGACCACGACCCGCTGCTGTCGATGATGGAGCGCCAGCTGTCGCTGCTGGTGCGCATGATCGAGGACCTGCTCGACATCGCGCGCATCACGCGCGGCAAGCTCACGCTGCGTCGTGCGACGACCATGTTGCAGGACGTCATCGCCGCCGCCGTCGACACCGCGCGCCCGCTGATCGAGGAAGGCGGCCACACGCTGCATCTGGCACTGCCTGAGACGCCGGTGCCGCTGGATGCGGACCACGCGCGCCTGGCTCAGGTGTTCGCGAACCTGCTCAACAACGCGGCGAAGTACTCCGACGCGAAGGGGCGCATCGAACTGGGCGCGACGATCGATGGCGACGAAGTGCAGGTGTGGATCACCGACTCCGGCATCGGTCTCACCATCGAACAGATGGACACGGTGTTCGAGATGTTCCGCCAGGTCGACACCACGGTGGAGCGCTCGCGTGGCGGGCTCGGCATCGGCCTGACGCTCGTGCAGCGGCTCACCGAAATGCACGGCGGCCGCGTGGAGGTTCAGAGCGACGGCCCGGGCAAGGGCTCCACGTTCCGCGTACGCCTGCCGCATGCCGGCGCGGCCGAAGTGCTGCCGCCCGCGTCCGCGCCCCTGCGCGGGGCGGCAGGTACGCAGCGGCGCGTGCTGATCGTGGACGACAATCACGACGCCGCCGACACGCTGGCGATGATGGTGCGGCTGCTCGGCCACGAGACGCGCGCCGTGTACGACCCGAAGACGGTGGAGGACGAAGTGGCGTCGTTCGCGCCGGAGATCGTCTTCCTCGACGTCGGCATGCCCGGCCGCAGCGGTTACGACGTCGCGCGTGCGTTGCGCGATGCGCATGGCGAAGGCCTCGTCATCGTCGCCGTCACCGGCTGGGGACAGCCGGAAGATCGCCAGCGCACGTTGCAGGCGGGCTTCGACCACCACCTGGTGAAGCCGCCGGACATCCAGGCCATCACCGACATCTGCAGCAAGGGACTGCGCCCGCTCGCGGAGGGAACACCTCAATGACCGGCTCGAATTCTTCCGGCAACAGCCCGACGTGGATGGGCAAATGGGCGCACGACCTGCGCGGCCCGCTCGCGCCCATCCAGTCCGCGCTGTTCCTGTTGCGCCACAGCGGCAGCGACGCGAACGAACGCGACGAGCTGTTCGAACTGATCGACCGGCAGATGCGCCGCCTCACCGGGATGATCGACGAGATCGGCGACTGGGTGCGCGCCGACCAGGGCCGGTTGCTGACGCGCAGCGGGCCGATCGACCTTGCGCTGATCGTCGAAGCCAGTCGCGGCCTCGGCGCCAACGCGGTGGACGTGCGTTACGAAGGCGATGCGGAGAACGCGTGCCTGGAAGGTGATGCGTCGCGACTGGCGAACCTGTTGTCGACGTTCTTCTGGCTGGTGTGCATCCCGCACGACAACGGCGGCGCGAACGGCAATCGCGGCACGGCGGACATCGCGGTGCGCGACGGCCTCGTGCATCTCACCGGCCCGCTGAGCCCCGCGATCCGCGCCGGCAGCGACATCGAAACGCTGTTCACGCAGCCGCAGGTCGCACCGGCGGGCGATGGGCTTGGGCTTCGCCTGTTGATCGCCAGTGCGATCGCGAAGGGCCATGGCGGCGAGTTGGGCACGCGCCCGGGAGAAGGCGACGCGGTGGAAGTGGTGTTGCGGTTGCCGATGAGCAAGGGCGGCTGACGCTCCATCGCGGCGCAGCTTTCGTAGCCCGGGTAAGCGAAGCGCACCCGGGGCCTGCCACGCCCGACCCGGGTGCGCTTCGCTTACCCGGGCTACAACGGCAAATTGCGCAGGATGTCACCGGGGCGACAAGCGCTCCGAATTTCCGTAAGCGGCCGGCTTCAACGCGCCATCGCGGATCCAGTCAGCGAGCATCGCGTAATACCCGTCCGCGTAACGCAGCGACGTGCGCTCGCCATCGGCACCGGTTTCGAATTCGATGATGCCGTGGTCCGTGCCGGGGAACTCCACCACTTCGACATTCGGATTCGTCTTCGCCACCGACAGCAGGCGACGGCGCGTTTCCTCCGGCGGCGCTTCCTTGTCGGCACCGGCGAGGATCCACAGCAGCGGCACCTTCACCGCGCGCAGCGGCGGCATCGGATCGTGGCGCCACGTCGTGCCTTCGTCGTGCATCGGGCCGACCAGGCGCAGCATCATCGGCGAATGCGCGAGGATGTCGCCGGTGAACTCTCCCTTCATCGCGCCCCACCACGGCTCCTTGCCGTACTTCGCCTTCAGCGCTTCGACCTGGTCGAAGCCGTCCTTGAAGCCGGACGCGATCACCTCGCCGGTGGCGTCCGTGACTTCACGCGCCTTGACCAGCGCATCGCCGCTGAAGCCGGCGCGCATGAGGTCCAACTGCACCTGGTCGCGATCCTCCGCGAGCGGGCTGTCGGCCAGGCCGTAGCTCACCGCGACGAAATCCGGATCGCTACGCTGCGCGGCCAGCGGTTCGATCCAGCCGGCCTGGCTGCCGCCGCTGTAGCCCACGCGTCCGGCGCGCTTGCCGGCCAGACGGCGCGCTTCCTTCAACGCGGCGGCGGCATCGTCGGCGAGCAGATGGAAGTCCTGCGTGTAACGGCCGGTGCTGTCGCCGCTGCCACGCTTGTCGTACACGAACACGCCGATGCCCTGCGCCGGGAAGATGCGCTGGAACGCGTTGAACGTGCGTGCCGAATAACCTTCCGAGCCGTGCACCATCACCGCGATCGGTACCGGCCCATCGCCCGGCGGCATCACGAGCCGACCGGCCAGCGTTTCGCCATTGCCTTCGAAACGGGTTTCGATGGCGGGGAAATCGAGCTTCGTGCCGGGCTGGCCTTCGAACGTCATCGCGGGCTTCTCGCAGGTGCCCAACGAGACCGGCGTCGAGTCCGGACGATCGCTCCAGCCCACGGTACCGCTCCACTTGCCGGACGCGTCCTGCACGATCTTGCCCGTGCGTCCGTCCATTGCGCGCCAGCGCAGGCCGGGCTCGGACATCGGCGCGATGTCGACCAGGCGGCCGTCGCTGAGGCGATAGATTCCGACGTGGCAAGCCACGCGCGGATCGATCGGCTTGTCGCGTTCCGGCCGCGTCCACCAGAACACCGCCGCGGCACCCGCCGCGATCAGCACCAGCACCGTCACCAACACCTTGCGCATGAGCGATCTCCGTCGGCGGGGGCCGACTCCACGGCATCGGACGATGCCACATGGAATCGGATGCCCGAACGTGCCGGAAGGTTGTGTGCGTGGCGCCTTTCGTCACGGGGCAACGCCGTGGATCGGAGATCGTCCCGCCCCGATCACCCCGCCCGCGACGACCGCGTCCGGTTGTAGGCGTCCTGCAGCGTCGTCATCAGCGCGGCGGTGGAGACGCCGATCATCAGCACGCCGTTGACCGCCTCCAGCGGACCGAGCAGGCGGAAGCGCTCGGACATGACGATGTCGCCGTAGCCCAGGCTCGCGAAGTTGACGGCCGAGTGGTACACGGCGACGTCCATCGCGTCGAATTCCCCGAGCAGGCGGAACACGACGGCCCAGATGGTCAGCTGGGCGAGATTGCCGACCACCAGCAGCGTCATGACGGCGTTGAGCACGCGCAGCGTCGACCATGCGGTCGGGTTGCTTCCCATGACGTCGTGCCGCGCGTAGTACCGCAACGCCACCACGATCAGCACGGACTGCAGCATCAGGCAGACCGCCATCGTCGAAAGGCCGATCACGACATTGAGCAACATGGCGCACCTCCGTGGGTCAGCTCGCGCGAATGCTTCGCGGGGAAGGCCGATGCGCGGCCTCCAGCATCAGGATCGCGAGCCACGCATACACCGTGACCGCGACGAAGAGGATGAAACGCTGGGCGAACGCGCCGTAGACGTCGCCTCCCTTGCTGTCCTCGACGGCGGGGCCCACCAGGATCAGCATGGTCACGGCGACGTTGACCCAGAACGAAGGCGAGAAGCGGGTCGCGAGGACGCCATACAACTTGCCGCCCACGTACACGCCGAACAGCAGCATCCACAGGGCGAACATCCACAGGCTGGGCCAGAGCTTCAGCGCGAACCAGAACGCGATGGCGAAGACGCCTGCCAGAAAGGTGGAACCCAGCAGTTCACGCCCGGCGGCGCGCGCGTCCACGATCGAGCCCTGCTGCCCGAGCAGCACCGCTTTCATGATGATCGCCATGTACATCGAAGGATTCGAGAACGCGAGCAGCACCGGCGGCAGCACGATCGCGGTGGTACGCAGGGCGATCCACGCGGCCTGGCGCGGATCCGCGTCCACCGCCTTGCGCGGTCGCGGCGGCGCCGGGTCTTCGGGGAAGAACGGATACACGATCCACTGGCAGACGATGGCCAGCCCGATGCCGATCATCAGCGCCTCCACGACCGACTGCGCCAGCGCGTGTTCGACCAGGCCCGCGGCGGGAATCATCGTCAGGCCGATCGTGAGCAGCGTTGCCACGGCACCCTTGCCCAGCCCCACGCTCATGTAGGTGCTCACGAATACGCCCGCGGCGATCATCATCACGCCCGACCACGGGTAGTACCGGAGCACCGGCGTCAGGACCAGGCCGGTGCCCAGCGTGATGCCGACGACCAGCAACAGGCCGGCAAGCGCCTTCAATCGCATCGGCGGCGCGGGCGTGGCGGTGAGTGCGACGGCGAACAGCGGTGCGAGAAACGGCAGCGGCGTGGCGATTCCGTAGGCCAGCGCCAGCGACATCGCGGCGATCGCGCCCAACCGGAACGTGCGCCGGGCGGGCAACGGCATCACGGCGTCGCATCCGTGCTTCGGGCGCGATCAGTACGCATACGTGAGCCAGCTCGCCACGCGGATGTAGAGCTTGCCGAGCAGCTTCGTGAGGCCGCTGCCTTCGCCGTACGCGATCACGGACGCCTGCCCGCCGACACGCAGGGCGTCGCGCAGCGCCGGGTCCTGCTTCGCATCGAAACCGATGATCACGGGGAAGCGTTGCGCCTGCCGCAGCCAGTCGCGATCGTTCTCGATCGACGGCAGCGTGCCCGCGGGCGGATCGCTGCCCGCGCCGACACCCAGGCCGATGCTGCGCACCTCGCCCTTGAACACGTGGCCCGGCATCGCGTCGAACACGATGTCGACCGGCGTTCCCGCCTTCAGGTGGCCCAGGTTGTTCTCGGTGAACTCGGCGTTGATCCACACATCGCCGATGGCGACCAGGGTCAACACCGGGCTGCCGGTGCCGGCGTACAGCCCCACGTCGGTGCGCAGATCGGTGATGACGCCGTTCGACGGCGCCCGGATCACCGTGTTCGACAGGTCAAGCTCAGCCTTCTCGACCGCGGTCAGTGCCGTCTCCAGCACGGTGTTCCCTTCCTCGCTGTCGCCGCCCATGGTGTCGATGGCGCGACGGATATCCGCTTCGGCCGCAACCACCTGTGCGGTGGCCTGTTGCAGCGTGGCGTCGGCGATTTCCTGGCGGCGTACCGAGATCGTGCCCGGATCCTCTTCGCGCAGGCGACGCAGGCGCGTTGCGTCCTGCCGCGCCTTCAGCTCGTTTGCGCGCGCCGCCTGCAGGCTGGCGCGCGCCGCTTCCACTGCCGCGCCACCGGCGCCGAACTGCTTGCGGGCGCTGGCCAGGTCGGAACGCGCCTTGTCCAGCGCGATGCGGTACTGCGAGGAGTCGATCTCCACCAGCGCCTGTCCCAACTTCACCGGCTCGTTGTTGCGCACGCTCATCTTCGTCACCGCACCGGCGACTTTCGGCGCCACGCCCACGACGTATCCCTCGATCCTCGCCTGCGAGGTGTACGGGGTGTAGCGGTCGGCGAGCAGGTACAGCAGCAGGCTGAGCGCGATCACGCCAACGACGATGAGCCCGCCCTTGCGGACGCTCGCCTTGGCCTGGCTTCGCTTCGCTTCGTCGGTCCGGTCGTCGGCACCTGTGTTCATCTGCTTTCCCCGCCTGGGCTGTTCTGTCCGTCCGTGCTGGCCGGCAGGGGTCTGGTCAGCAGATCGCCCCAACGGGTCCTTGCTTCCATCGTCCCGCGCACCGTGTCGGGCACGAGGTCTTCCACCGGCGTGTCCACCCAACCGCCGCCGAGCGCCTTGTACATCGTGATGACGGCGCTGATGTGCGCGCTGTCGTTGAGCAGCTCGCGCTCGGCCTGCGTGAACATCACCCGCTGCGCGTCCAGCACGCGATCGAAGTCCGCGTACCCTTCCTGGTAGAGCGTGTTGGCCAGGTCGAGCGAGCGCTCCGCGGCGCGCGCAGCACCTGCCAGCGGTGCCTGCTGTTCGCCCGTCTTGACCACGGTGATCGCGGCGTCGTCGATCTCCTGCGCCGCCAGCAGGGTGCTGTTCTGGAACTGTTCGATCGCCTGTTGCAGGCGCGCATCCTGCACGCGCACGTTGTTGCGGATGCGGCCGTAGTCGAGGATGTTCCAGGTCAGCGCGGGACCGGCGGCGAACGTGCGGACCTCCGGCGTGCCATCGACGTCGTCCGACGACCAGCCGATGCGTCCCAGCAGCGTGATCGAGGGGAAGTAGTCGGCCTTGGCGATGCCGATCTGCGCCGATTGCGCCGCGACCTGCCACGCGGCGGTACGCACGTCGCGCCGACGCAGCAAAAGCTGCGCAGGAAGCTCGGTGATGACCGTCCGGCCGACGACGGGAAGCGGACCGCCCACCGCGGCCAGCTCCGGCATGTCGCCCGGCATCCGCGCCAGCAGCACCGACATCGCATTGCGGATCTTGACCAGGTTGGCTTCCAGTTCCGGAATGAGCGCCAGCGTGCCCAGGTACTGCGCCTGCGCCGACTGCAGGTCCAGCTCCGATTCCTCGCCGCTGCGGAACAGCCGTTGCGTGATCTCGAAACTGCGCTTCTGGATCGCCGCATTGCGCGTGGCGATGTCGATGCGCAGCAGCGTGGTTCGATAGAGGTAGTAGAGATCCGCGACCTGCGCGCTCAGCAGCACCTGCACGTCCTGCTGGTTGGCGATGGAAGCGAAGAAGCCGGCTTCGGCCGACTCGACGCCGCGGCGGAAGCGCCCCCAGAAATCCAGCTCCCAGGCAAGATCGAAGCCGGCGCTGTACGCCGTGAACTGCTGGTCGCGGCCGGCGCCCTGCCCGCTTTCGCGCTGGTCGACATACGTGGCGGCGCCGTTGATCTGCTGCAACTGCGGATACTGGTTGGCGCCGGCGATGCCGAGCACGGCACGGCTTTCGAGGATGCGCAGGCCCGCGATGCGCAGCGACGGATTCTCACGGCGCGCGGTTTCGATCAGATCGTTCAGCACCGGATCGTTGAATGCGTGCCACCAGAAGCGCAGGTCGACCTGCGTCTGTTCCTGAGGGTTGCCGATCTGTCCGTACAGATCCGACTGCCACGTCTTGAGCCAGGCCACGTCGGGCTCCTGGTAATCCGGGCCGAGCGTGGTGCAGGACGCCAGCAGCGCGACCGCCGCGAAGACGAACGCGGTCGCGATGCCTCGGGCCTTGCGCGCGGCCATGATCACGGGAGCCCGTGATGCTCAGGCAGGGTTGTCGGTGGGCACAGTGGGGGCCGCTGGCGGCACCGTCGCGGCGGCGGCGGGGTTTGGCCCGGCGACCCAGTCCATGAAGATCTTGTAACCCACGGCCAGCAATACCGCGCCGAGGAACAGGCCGGTGATGCCCGCCGTCGCCATGCCGCCGATGGCGCCGATCAGGATCACCAGCATCGGCGCGTCCACGCCGCGTCCCAGGAGCATGGGCTTGAGCACGTTGTCGGCCATGCCCGCGATGACGAAGTACACGGTGAAGATCACCTTGATGGCGGTGGACATCTCGTCGTCGGCCCACCAGAGGTAACCGGCCGCGGGCAGCGAGATGATCAACGCGGGCAGCTGCAGAATGCCCAGGAACATCACCAGCAGCGCCAGCACGCCCGCACCCGGAATGCCGGCGAGCAGGAAGGCCACTCCCAGCAGGATGGCCTGGATGAAAGCCACGCCGACGACGCCCGTGGCGACCGAACGCACGGTGGCGATGGTGAGCTCGTACAGCCTCGGGCCTTTCACCGGATCAGTCAGGCGCACGACGATGCGTTCGATGGCAGGACCGCCGGTCCGGGCGTACGCCATCATCACGCCAGCCAGCGCGATCGCGACCAGGAACAGCAGCGCCGCACCCGCGCCACCACCGGCCATCTGCAACGCCTTGACCGCGAATCCCTTCACCAGTTCGCGGTTCTTCGCCAGGAAGGCAGGCAGGTCGGCGGCCGCCGCGTTCCAGGTGTTGTACAGCCGTTCGCCCACGATCGGCCATTCGGCGATCTTCGGATTGGGAGGCCTCAGGCCCAATGTGTCCTTCACCACGGCGTCGTGGAACTGGCCCAGTTGCGTGGCCACCGCACCGCCGAGCAACACCAGCGGTACGCCGATGAGCAGCAGCGCCACCAGCACCAGGACCGTGGCCGAGAGTCCACGCCGTCCGCCGAACCAGTGGTTCGTCACCCACTCGTACAACGGGTACAGCGCGATGGCCAGGATCATGGCCAGGATCACCAGTCCAGCGAATGGCGTGAACACGCGCACGCACATGATCACGAGGAAGGCGATCAGTCCGACGCGGATCAACGTCTCCGTCAGATCTTCCCGCACAATCCTGCGCAGCATCGCCTGATCAACGTTCATGTTCGAACCCTCCGGGCATCAGCGACAACATCGTTTTGTCGCGTGGAATGCAGACAGCGCTCGTTCTTCGGATCTCGTTCTTCGGATCTGCTTGCGCCGCGCCGCGCATGGACCACTGGCGGCGGAGTGTCAGGAGCTGGCTAGGGTCGCGTGTACGTGCAGCAGTCGTCGCGACGTCCTGTCGCGCACCGACGCTGCGCTCTCACGCAACAGCCGGGCTCCCTTATAGCGCCCTGAAGCCTCGTCCGGCGTGTTTTTTTCCGCTGATCGCCTGCCGGTCGTCGGATGGGCTTCGCATCTATGCGAAGGCTGACCGCAAGCCGCATCCTTTCGCGTTGAAGCACCGCTTCAGGGCATGCGCATCACTGGCATCGAATCGTTTGACGTCGGGATAACCCGCAAGCCATTAGCGTCCACGGTCGCGGTCGAGCGACCGCGGGTGCCCGCGAGGGGTGGCGGACGACATTGATGCTTGAACGTATCGAAAGGGAAACGTCGATGAGCACGAAGACACGCAACCTGATGGTCTCCCTCGCAATCGCGACCGCCACCTTCCTCGGCGCTGCCGGCAGTGCCAGCGCTGCCGACGAATGGTTCGTGCTGGGCCAGCAGACGATCAAAGCCACCGATCCGAGCACGACGATCAAGAGCACCGGAGGTCGGTGGGAGAAGGACGTCAAGGAGGTCAAGCTCGCCGTCGAAGGCGCCGACGTGCAGATCACCAACCTCGTCCTGCACTGGGACAATCGTCCGGACGACACGATCAAGGATGTCGGCGTGCTGAAGTCCGGCGGACAGACGGCAGCCAAGAACGCGCCCGGGCTCAAGGGACGCCTCAAGGCCGTGACGGTCCAGTACAAGATCCTCGGCGGCGCGAAGACCGCAGACCTGAAGGTCATGGGCTACGACTGATCGCGCGGCTGCGCGCGGGCACACCGAGCTTCGATTCCGTACTCCATGACGGAGTACGACGGTCGCCGCTGCCCGCGACGCGGTCCAGGTACCCGGGTACGCCTCCCGCGAGGGAGGCGCGGCGGGCATCCGGCTTGCACTAACATGGTGCAATGGCCACGCCTCCCACGCCCGAGACCGCCCGCCCCGAGCTCGACGCCCTCACCACGCCGGTCGCGTGGAGCGACGAGGAAGGGGCGATCGTCGGCTGCAACGCGGCGTTCTCGCGATGGCTCGGCGTTGGCGCGCGGCGGCTGATGGGCTGGCCGCTGGCGGGACTCGATGGCGGCGAAGGCCGGCTCGCCGATGCGATGGGCCGCCTCGACGCGACCGACGCGCCGCTGCGCCTGCGCCGCGTGCGCCTGCGTTATGCCGATGGCGAGGAGTCCTTCGCCGATGTCTGGCTGAGCCGGCGCGACGACGAGGGCTGGCTGCTGGAAGCGCATCCGGTCGATGAATTCCCCGGCGACGATCCGGCGCTGCTGCTGCCGTCGGCGCTGTCGGCATCGCTCAAGGGACTCGCGCACGAACTGCGCAATCCGCTCGCCGGCCTGAAAGGCGCCGCGCAGTTGCTGTCGCGCCGGCTCGATGCCGAAACGCAGGGCGATTCGCGCGAGCTGGTGGCGATGATCGGTTCGGAAGTCGAACGCCTCACCGCGCTGGTCGATCGCCTGCTCACGCCCGCGCCTCCCCGGCCGCACGCGCCGCTGAACATCCACGCGGTGCTCGAACGCGTGCTGCGGCTGGCCGAGACCGACGCCGGCTGGGCCGTGCGCCTGGTACGCGATTACGACCCGAGCCTGCCCGAATTCGACGGCGACGCGGATCGCCTGATGCAGTCGGTGTGGAACCTGGTGCGCAACGCGATCGAAGCCGGCGCGGCGAACGTCACGCTGCGCACGCGCGCCGAACATGCCGTGCGCATCGCCGATGCGGTGCATCCGATCGCGCTGCGGCTGGAGATCATCGACGACGGCCGCGGCGTACCGGAAGAACTCACCGAACGCCTGTTCCTGCCGCTGGTGTCCGGCCGCGCCGAAGGCAGCGGCCTCGGGCTCGCGCTCGCGCAGCAGGTCGCGCGCGAACATCGCGGCTCGCTCGCCTATCGCTCGCGGCCGGGCCACACCGTTTTCACCCTGTTGCTGCCGATGCACGTCGAGGACGCTCCGGAATGAAGCCGACGCAAACGGGCGATGCCCGCATCTGGGTGGTCGACGACGACCGCAGCGTGCGATTCGTGCTTGCCACCGCGCTGCGCGAGGCGGGCTACCGCGTCGACGGTTTCGAGAACGCACGCGACGCGCTCGATGCACTGGCCGAACGCGGCGCGCCGGACCTGTTGTTCACCGACGTGCGCATGCCCGGCGACGACGGCCTGGTCCTGCTGGACAAGCTGAAGGCGCAGGCGCCGAAGCTGCCGGTGATCGTCATGAGCGCATACACCGACGTCGCCAGCACCGCTGGTGCGTTCCGCGGCGGCGCGCACGAGTTCCTGTCCAAACCGTTCGACCTGGATGAAGCCGTCGAACTGGCTGCGCGCACGCTCGCCACGCGCGAGACGGCCGCGCCGCCGCAGCGCGACACCGCCGCCACGCAGGACGATGCGCTCATCGGCGAAGCGCCAGCGATGCGCACGCTGTTCCGCGCGATAGGCCGGCTCGCGCAGGCGCCGCTGGCGGTGCTCATCACCGGCGAAACCGGCACGGGCAAAGAACTGGTCGCGCGCGCCCTGCATCGCGAATCGCCGCGCGCGCAGGCGCCGTTCGTCGCACTGAACACCGCGGCGATTCCCGCCGAGTTGCTGGAAAGCGAACTGTTCGGCCATGAGGCCGGCGCCTTCACCGGTGCGCAGCGCCGGCATGTCGGTCGATTCGAACAGGCGCATGGCGGCACGCTGTTCCTCGACGAGATCGGCGACATGCCGCTGCCGTTGCAGACGCGATTGCTGCGCGTGCTGGCCGAAGGCGAGTTCTTCCGCGTCGGCGGGCGCGAGCTGATCCGCGTGGACGTGCGGGTGGTCGCCGCCACGCACCAGGACCTGGAAGCGCTGGTCGATGCCGGACGTTTCCGCGCCGACCTGCTGCATCGGCTCGACGTCGTGCGCCTTCGCCTGCCCGCATTGCGCGAGCGGCGCGAGGACGTGCCGCGCCTGGCGGAGCGTTTCCTGCGAGCCGCCGCGACGCGCTTCGACGCGCCCGCCAAGCGTTTCGCACCGTCCGCCATCGAGCGGTTGGTCGCCTACGACTGGCCCGGCAACGTGCGCCAGCTGGAGAACCTGTGCTGGCGTCTTGCCGCGCTCGCGCCGGGCGACACCATCGCGCGCGAGGATCTGGACGAAGCGCTTGCGGCCACGCCCGGCAAGGACGAGGCGCACGACGCGGGCGATGATGACTGGGATCTCCGTCTCGCCGCATGGGCGCGGGCGCAACTCGAACTCGGTCGCGACGACATCCACGCGCAGGCGCGCGAACGGTTCGAACGCGCGTTGTTCGACGCCGCGCTCGAACACACCGGCGGACGTCGCACCGAAGCCGCCGCACGCCTGGGCCTGGGCCGGAATACGCTCACGCGCAAGCTCGGACCGGGACGGCGCAGGCCCGGCTGACCGCCGTTCACCGGTGGCCTACCGGAGCGCGGCTACGCTCCGGGGTCCGCACCGTCGCCGGCCCGCGTTGCGCGACGGCTTCGGCAAGGAGAAAGAAACGCCGGGACAACGTGCCCCGTCTGCGCAACGTTGTGCGCCTGCGTGATCCGCTTTCAGTGCCCGCTTTCGATTGCCCGTCCGGTTGCCCGTTTTCGCAAGGAGAAGCCCATGAAGACCGCACTCACCCCATTCCTGCTCGCCGCGTCCGTCGCCGCGTTGTCGGCGTGCAGTTCGACCGCGCCCACCAAGGAAGCCGCGCCCGCCGCGACTCCGCCGGCCGCGCAATCGACCGCTCAATCGACGGCGAAGTCCGCGACGGTGAACCTCGCTTCGGCGTCGGGCAGCCTGGTCAGCGGCAAGCTCACCGTCGTGCCGATGGGCAACGGCGTGCACCTGACGGGCGAGATCGGCGGCCTGTCGCCGGGCAGCACGCATGCGATCCACATCCACGAGAAGGGCGATTGCAGCGCGGCCGATGCGAGCAGCGCCGGCGGCCACTTCAATCCGGCCGCGCAGCCGCACGGCAAGGTCGGCAGCGGCGCGCACCACGGCGGCGACATGGACAACCTCGTCGCCAACGCCGAAGGCATCGCGCAGGTCAACGCGCATGCCGAAGGCGTGACGCTTGGCGGCGGCGCGGCCAACGATGTCGCCGGCAAGGCGGTGATCGTGCATGCCGCGGCCGACGACTACCGCACGCAGCCCACGGGCAATGCGGGCGGCCGCGTGGCCTGCGGCGTCATCACGGTTACGCGCTGAGCCGGGCTTCATCGACCATGACCACCCTGCGCATCCGCGCCGCGCATGCCCACGACCGCGACCTGCTCGCGCAGTGGGCGCTCGCGATGGCACTGGAAACCGAGCACAAACAGCTCGATGAAGCGACCGTGCTTGCTGGCGTGGAAGCAGGCATCGCCGATCCGGCGAAGGCGCGGTACTTCATCGCGATGCACGAATCCGCCGTCGCCGGGCGCGAGACCATCGCCGCGCCCGCCGGCACCCTGATGCTCACGCGCGAATGGAGCGACTGGCGCAACGGCGACTGGTGGTGGATCCAGAGCGTGTACGTGCCCGAACGGTTCCGCCGCATGGGCGTGTTCACCGCGTTGTACCGCCACGTCGAGCAGCTTGCGCGCGAGACGCCCAACGTGGTCGGCCTGCGGCTTTACGTCGAACGCGCGAATGCGAACGCGCAGAAGACCTACGAGGCGCTGGGGATGATCGATGCGGGGTATTCGATCCTCGAGGCGGAGTTCCCGAAGGCCTGATCGGTTCAATGATCGACCGTTATCCTTTACACCCTGAACACGCGATCCGGCGCACGTTGCGCCGCATGCGCGACCCGCGCACCACGACACGGAGATCCGACATGACCCGCAGCATCCTGTGCCTGACCGTCCTTGCCGCCGCCACGCTCGCGGGCTGTGCGTCCACGCAGCCTGTCGCGGGCGGCCCCGCCGTTCCGACCGGCAAGTGCAATGCCGAAGGTGCGCGCTGGGCGATCGGCTCGGCCGTCAACGACGACGTCGTCAACCGCATCCTGCAGGGCACCGGCAGCCGCGACGCGC
>Ga0209257_1001350_pt1 | contig 29745 bp, 21 predicted proteins | sample AraplaCvi_mCL_r2_FD_184277 | JGI IMG/M metagenome (GOLD analysis project Ga0209257, IMG submission 184277) | Arabidopsis root microbial communities from North Carolina, USA - plate scrape MF_Cvi_mCL_r2 (SPAdes) (version 2) | ecosystem: Host-associated > Plants > Roots > Endosphere | place: USA...
TCCTCGAGGGCGCTTCCGCCCTGTCGCCGTTCCGCCTGGAACGGCTCCAAGCACGACTCCAAGCCCTCCATCCGTCCGTCCGCCTGCTTGGCGCATGGCCCGTCTACTGGGTCGAGCCGGAACCCGGCGCGACGCCCGACGCCGATGCGCTGAACCGCATTCTCCAGGCGCAACCCGATGCCGCGCCGCGTGCAGGCGATGCGGTGTCGCGCTACGTGACGCCGCGACTGGGCACGCTGTCGCCCTGGGCGAGCAAGGCCACCGAACTGCTCCACGGCGCCGAACTGCGGGTCAAGCGCGTGGAACGCGGCACGCGTTACGACCTCGCCGGCTGGCCGTCGGACGCACCGACGCAGGGCGCGCTTGCGAAGGTCCTGCACGACCCGATGACGCAGTCGCTGCTGGAAGCGCGCGAGGACGCCATCGCGCTGTTCTCCGTGCCGGCGCGCGGCGAACTCGAACGCATCCCGCTGGCCGACCTGGAACAGGCGAACACGCGCCTGGGCCTGGCGCTGGCGGACGATGAGATCGCCTATCTGCGCGAGCGCTACGCCGCGCTGGGCCGCGAGCCGTCGGACGTCGAGCTGATGATGTTCGCGCAGGCCAATTCCGAGCACTGCCGCCACAAGATCTTCAACGCATCGTGGACCATCGACGGCGTCGAGCAGACGACCTCGCTGTTCAAGATGATCAAGCACACGCACGCGACCACGCCCGAGCACACGCTCTCGGCGTACAGCGACAACGCGGCGGTGGTGGAAGGCTATGCGAGCCGCCGCTTCCGTCCCGATCCGCACACGCATGCGTACCGCGAGGAAGCGCAGGTCGATTCGGCCTTCGCGATCAAGGTCGAAACGCACAACCATCCCACCGCGATCGCGCCGTTCCCCGGCGCGTCCACCGGCGCCGGCGGCGAAATCCGCGACGAAGGCGCGACCGGTCGCGGCGGCCGTCCGAAGGCCGGCCTCGCCGGTTTCAGCGTCTCGCACCTGCGCATCCCGACGTTGCCGCAGCCGTGGGAGCGCGAGCGTTCGCTCAATCCGCGCATGGCCACCGCGCTGGACATCATGATCGAAGGCCCGATCGGCGCGGCCGCGTTCAACAACGAGTTCGGCCGACCGAACCTCGCCGGCTATTTCCGCAGTTTCGAGCTGGACGAAGGAACGCAGGCACGCGCCTACGACAAGCCGATCATGCTCGCCGGCGGCCTGGGCGCGATCGATCGCGTGCAGGTGAAGAAGCTCGGCCTGCAGCCCGGCGACGCGGTAATCGTGCTCGGCGGCCCGGCCATGCTGATCGGCCTGGGCGGCGGTGCGGCCAGCTCGGTCGCGTCGGGCGAAAGCCATGAGGAACTCGATTTCGCCAGCGTGCAGCGCGACAACCCCGAGATGGAACGCCGCTGCCAGGAAGTCATCGACCGCTGCGTCGCGCGTGGCGAGGACAACCCCATCGCGACCGCGCACGACGTCGGCGCGGGCGGTCTTTCCAACGCGATTCCCGAACTGCTCCACGACTCCGGCCTGGGCGGCATCATCGATCTTGCGACGGTGCCCAGCGACGATCCGTCGCTCTCGCCCATGCAGCTTTGGTGCAACGAATCGCAGGAGCGCTACGTGCTCGGCATTCCGGCCGATCGCGTTGAAGAGTTCGCCGCGATCTGCGCGCGTGAGCGTTGCCCGTTCGCCGCGGTCGGTTACGCCACTGCGGAAGAGCGTCTGGTCGTCGGGTACGGCGCCACGCTCGAAACCGCGCGTGAAACCGGTCGCGAGTGGCCGATTGATTTGCCGATGGATGTGCTGTTCGGCAAGGCGCCGAAGATGCACCGCGACGCCCGCCGTCCGCCGGCCGCGCCGTGGCCCGCGCTGCGCTGGGACGGCCTTGAGCTGCGCGACGCCGCGCTGCGCGTCATGGCGCATCCGTCCGTCGCATCCAAGAACTTCCTGGTCACCATCGGCGACCGCAGCGTCGGCGGCCTCACCGCGCGCGACCAGATGATCGGTCCGTGGCAGCTGCCGCTGGCCGACTGCGCGATCACGCTGTCGGGCTTCGACAATTTCGTGGGCGAGGCGATGGCGATCGGCGAGCGCACGCCGCTGGCGCTGATCGACGCCGCCGCCGCCGCGCGCATGGCCGTGGGCGAAGCGATCACGAACCTGTGCGCCGCGCCGGTCGAATCGCTCAACCGCGTCAAGCTGTCCGCCAACTGGATGGCCGCTGCCGGCCACGACGGCGAGGACGCGCGCCTGTTCGACGCGGTCAAGGCCGTCGGCCTGGAGCTGTGCCCGGAGCTCGAGCTGAGCATTCCGGTCGGCAAGGACTCGCTGTCAATGCAGGCCCAGTGGCATGCGGACGGGAAAGCGCACAAGTCGGTTTCGCCGGTGTCGCTGATCGTCAGCGCGTTCGCGCCGGTGGTCGACGTGCGCGCGCAGCTGACGCCGCTGCTGTCGCGCGAGGACGAATCGGAGCTGTGGCTGATCGGCCTGGGCGCCGGCAAGCAGCGCCTGGGCGGTTCGGTGCTGGCGCAGTGCCATCCCGAAGCGGCCGATGGTCAGGGCACGTTGCCCGCGTTCTCCGGCCCGCTCGGCGTGCCGGACCTCGACAACCCGCAGCGCCTGCGCGACTTCTTCGAACTCATCCGCGATGCGCGCGAAGCCGGTCTCGTCCACGCCTACCACGACCGTTCCGACGGTGGTGCGTTCGCGGCGCTGTGCGAAATGGCGTTCTGCTCGCGCGTGGGCCTGGACATCACGCTGGATGGCTGGGGCGACGATCCGTTCCGCACGCTGTTCAACGAGGAACTGGGCGCGATCGTGCAGGTGTCGGTCGAGGACCGCGCCGAGTTCGCCGACCTCGTCGCGCGTCATGGCCTGATCGACTGCGCACAGCGCATCGCGCGTCCGACGACGGCACCGGCGATCCGTGTGCGCGACGACGGCCAGACCCTGGTCGAATGGCGCTGGGACGAACTCTTCGACGCGTGGTGGTCCACCAGCCACGCGATCCAGAAGCTGCGCGACAACCCGGAAGGCGCCGACGAGGAGCGCACCGTCGCGCGCGATTTCAATGCGCCGGGCCTGAAGACCAAGCTCACGTTCGACCCGGCCGACGACATCGCCGCGCCGTTCGTGAATACCGGCGTGCGTCCGAAGGTCGCGATCCTGCGCGAGCAGGGCGTCAACGGCCAGATCGAAATGGCGCTGGGCTTCACGCGCGCCGGTTTCGAAGCCGTCGACGTGCACATGAGCGACCTCATCGCCGGTCGCGTCGATCTGGTCGACTTCAAGGGCATCGCCGCCTGCGGTGGCTTCAGCTACGGCGACGTGCTGGGTGCGGGTCGCGGCTGGGCGACGTCGGTGCTGGAACGCAGCGCATTGCGCGATGCCTTCGCCGCGTTCTTCGCGCGCGAGGACAGCTTCTCGCTGGGCGTGTGCAACGGCTGCCAGATGCTGTCGCAGCTCAAGCCGATCATTCCCGGCGCCGAGCACTGGCCGAAGTTCCTGCGCAACCGCAGCGAGCAGTTCGAAGCGCGCTTCGGTCTGCTGGAAGTCATCGAGTCGCCGTCGCTGTTCCTGCGCGGCATGGCCGGGTCGCGCATTCCGGTGGCGATCGCGCATGGCGAAGGCCGTGCCGAGTTCGACAGCGGCCTCGACCAGGCCGCCGTGAACGTGTCGCTGCGCTACGTCGATGGCAACGGCAACGTGGCCACGCGTTATCCGCTCAATCCGAACGGTTCGCCCGACGGCATCACCGGCCTGACCAGCAGCGACGGCCGCGCGACGATCCTGATGCCGCATCCGGAACGCACCCTGCGCACGGCGAACCTGAGCTGGGCGCCGTCCGACTGGGGCGACGATTCGCCGTGGATGCGCATGTTCCGCAACGCGCGCGTCTGGGTGGGCTGAGAAGGCACTCGCGGGATGGGTTTCGTATGAAACCCATCCTGTTCGCCGCGGCGGCTCGATGGGTTTCGCTTCGCTCAACCCATCCTACGAACTACGAATTCCTGATGACCGTCATCCCGGCGAACGCCGGGACCCAGGCCCATACGCCGGGGCACGCCACATCGACGGCTCGCTTCGCCGCCTCACCGGCTGAACGAGGCCCCGGGTTGCCAACGTGGCATCCGCCCTCAACCATCATCGCAACGAACGCCGGGGCCGGCGACTGTAGGGTGCGCGCTGCGCCCTGCATCGGATGCACGCCGCGAATCACTCTTGCGGCCGGACGTTGAGATACGCCCCCGCCATATGCAGCGTCGCCCACAGGTCGTTCGATTCGATCGCCACCGAGCGGTCGAACAACTGCTCCGCATTCGCGCGGTCGCCGTTCAACAGATACATCGCGCCCACTTCCGCCAGGCCGGTGCCATCGTCATCGGTCGTCGTGAAATAGCGATCGAACAGCGGCTTGGCCTTGTCCCACTCACCGGCCTCGCTGTAGACGCGGGCGATACGGAACACGTCGCTGTCTTCGTGCTTGCCGTTGAGGAGAGCGTCGAAGATCGCCTGGCCTTCGGCCTTGAAGCCACCGAGGTAATACACGCGGCCCACCGCGATCTGCTCCCAGCTGCCCTTGCCGGCCTGGATCTTCGCCACGGCCAGCAGCGCCTTCGCCGCGTCCTGGTTGCCCTTGGCGTGATACATCTCCGCCGCGGTCTTCTGCTGTTTCTGCGCCGTGTAACCCACGCCCGCGCCCGCGACAAAGATGGCCGCCGCGATGGCGACCGAAAGACTGGTCTTCATGTGCCTTCCCCCTGATGGACGCCGCAGCTTACGCAGCACCCGACGGCATGGGCAATGCCGCAGCTCCCTTCACACCGTCGCCGGCTCGGTCGATTGCGCGTGATCTGCGAAATACTCGCAGCCATGGCGCGGTCGGGGTCCACTGCTTCCCCCCGCAATCGGCGGCCAAACCGTCACGAGGCGACCCGCAAGAAAAAACCGTGTTTCCTAAGATTTCCGGCCCAGGATCGGCCGCAGCTCCTGGATCGAAATCGTTTTCATCAGGCCCGTCAGCAACGGACCGAGATTCTCTTGCCGATGGTTGTAGCGATAGCAGGCTTCCGCCAGGTACAGGTGGAAATAGCGGCGCGGCACGGTGCGATACGGATGCATCCACGCACGCGCGTGGCTCCAGAAGCCATCGATGCCGTCCACATGGGGGCGGCCGGCGCGCGCGCCTTTCTCCGCACGGATCGCCACGTGTTCGCCGCGCAGCTTCAACAGCGCATAGGCTTTCGATGTTTCCGCAGGGTCTGTCAGACCATCGCCCTGTCCGATGGCGTTGTCGATCAGCAGCGTGCGTCCGTCGTTGGCGGAGACGGGACTCGCCCGGATCTTTCCCTGGAAGTTGACGAGCGCGACCACGATGACGCGCCGCTTGTCCCCGTCGCCAGGATCGGGTGTTTGCGTATCCGGAACGCCGCTCGTGGGGTCTTGGTCGATTTCCTCGAACGGCGACGTCAGCTGTTCCATCTTGGCGCAGCACGCGCGCAGTAGCCGGTAGTAGCGTTCGCGCGATACATCGCTGGTGCTGCTCGAGAAGCGTTGTCGATACGACGGAACACCGAGCACGAACAACTCCAGCAGCTGTTGCTTGGTTCGCGGTGGCAATCGAACCGAATTCCACACCGACGTCCAGCTGAAACGATGTCCGCATCCGCGGCACTTCAAACGTCCATCCTGCAAACGATAGTGACGGCCGTGGCCGCATTCCGAACATCGCTTCATGACGCCCCTTTTTGTCTTTGTCTTTGATTGAGAGTCCGACTTGCTTGGGAGCCACGTCTTTCGACGACGTGTTTTCGTGCGTGGTTAAGCCGCTTCGGCACGAAAACATCGCAGCGAATTCCCTCGACGCAGCTGCACATAGTCATCTCCCTTTTCGAGTGGGAGGTCATATGGGACAGGTTCGCAACAGGAAGGCAGCGCGCTACGGAAAGCTGCCTTCCACATGGAAGCGCAGTGCGATCGCGATTGGTGTGGCAGCGGTGTTGGCGTGCGTTGGGTTGCCGGCGTATGCGCAGAAGGTGGAGCTGGGACCCAATACGTCGGCCGATGTCGATGGGACTACGATCGGTGCGAGAGCGCAGACGGTCGGGGATGGCGGAACAGCGCTAGGGATGGAAGCGAAGGCGCTTGCGGATCGGGCGACAGCGATTGGGCGCAGAGCAGAGGCGCGCGCGATCGATAGCCTGGCATTGGGTGCAGGCGCCATCGTCAACGCAACGGCAACGGGCTCGATCGCGCTCGGCGCAGGCTCCGTCGCAACCGGTAGTACGCTCGCCACGCCTTCGTATCTGCTAAATACGACCGCCACGAAGGAACTCGCGATCGGCAACCGTCGCATCACCGGCGTAGCCGCTGGTGCGAACAACGACGATGCCGCAACGGTCGGTCAGCTCAAGGCGGCGAATGTAGGCAACGATCTGGCCGTGCGATACGTGTGGAACGACGCCAACAACGACCGTATCGTCGATCCGGGTGAGGTCGACTACAACAAGGTCGTCATGGGCGGTACCGCTTACAATCCTGCCACCAAGACCGGTGGCACCGCGATATCGAATGTCGCCAGAGGCGTCGTCGCGGCGAATAGCTCCGATGCCGTCAACGGGTCGCAGCTGTACGAAGTTGATAAGCGAGCCAGCGCAGGTTGGAACTTGAGCGCGCAGGGAGCGAACACGACCAATGTGGCGCCAGGGGAGTCGGTGGATCTGAATAACTCCGACACCAACATCGTGATCACGAAGAATGCTGCCAGCGACAACGTCACATTCAATCTCGACCCCACGTTGGACCTGGGCCCCAGCGGCAGCGTGACGATGGGCACCACGGCGGTGAATGCCAACGGCATGACCATTGCCGGTGGCCCGAGCGTGGTCCTGACAGGCATCGATGCCGGTTCGAAGAAGATCTCGAACGTGGCCGATGGCTCCGTGGCCCTGGGTAGCAAAGAAGCCGTCAACGGATCGCAACTGGCCGATGTTGACAAGCGGGCCAGTGCAGGTTGGAACTTGAGCGCGCAGGGAGCAAACAAGACGAACGTGGCGCCAGGGGAGTCGGTTGATCTCAAAAACACCGATGGCAACATCGTGGTGACGAAGGGCTCCGCCAGCGACGACGTTACGTTCAATCTCGATACGACGCTGGACCTGGGTCCCAGCGGCAGCGTGACGATGGGCGCCACGGCGGTGAATGCCAACGGCATGACCATTACCGGTGGCCCGAGCGTGGTCCTGGCCGGCATCGATGCCGGTTCGAAGAAGATCTCGAACGTGGCTGATGGCGCCGTGGCCCTGGGCAGCAAAGATGCCGTCAACGGGTCGCAACTGGCCGATGTTGACAAGCGGGCCAGTGCAGGTTGGAACTTGAGCGCGCAGGGAGCGAACACGACCAATGTAGCGCCAGGAGAGTCGGTTAATCTCAGCAACACCGATGGCAACATCTTGGTGACGAAGAGCGCCGCCAGCGACGACGTCACGTTCAATCTCGATACGACGTTGGACCTGGGTCCCAGCGGCAGCGTGACGATGGGCGCCACGGCGGTGAATGCCAACGGCATGACCATTACCGGTGGCCCGAGCGTGGTCCTGGCCGGCATCGATGCAGGTTCGAAGAAGGTCTCGAACGTGGCCGATGGCGCCGTGGCCCTGGGCAGCAAAGATGCCGTCAACGGGTCGCAACTGTACGCTGTTGACCAGCGGGTCAGTGCAGGTTGGAACTTGAGCGCGCAGGGAGCAAACAAGACCAACGTGGCGGCAGGGGAGTCGGTAGATCTCAACAACACCGATGGCAACATAGTGGTGACGAAGGGCTCCGCCAGCGATGACGTTACGTTCAATCTTGATACGACGTTGGACCTGGGCCCGAGCGGCAGCGTGGCGATGGGCAATACGACGGTGAACTCCACCGGCATGACCATCACCGGCGGCCCCAGCGTGACCACGACGGGCATCAACGCGGGCGACATGAAGATCACCAACGTCGCGACGGGCACCGTGGATGCGGGCAGCGAAGATGCGGTGAATGGCGGCCAGTTGTACGGCGCCAGCGCCTCCGTCGCCAATGCGCTGGGCGGCGGTGCAGGCGTCGCGGCGGATGGATCGGTGACCTTGCCGAACTACGCGCTCACGAAAGCCAACAGCATCGGCGGAACCACCGGGGCCGCAACGAACGTGGGCGAGGGCTTCGACAAGGTGGATAACGCCTTGGGTGTGTTGAATTCCAATATCGCCGACATCACCAACGGCAACGCCGGCATCAACTACTTCCATGTGAACTCCACCGACGTCGATTCTTCGGCTACCGGTAGCGAAGCCATCGCGATCGGACCGCGTGCGCAGGGCAACGGCTGGTTTGGGGTAGCGATGGGTTCCGATGCGCGAGCGATCGGCGACGCATCGACGGCCATCGGTTCCGGAGCGTGGGCGTACGGCTACGAAAGCACGGCGGTGGGCTTCTATGCGGAGGCGCGCGGCAACCTCTCGGCCGCATTCGGATCGGCGCTGGCATTCGGCGAGGGCACGACCGCGCTGGGCACATGGGCCTACGCAGGCGGTGGTTTTGATTGGACAGGCGCGGGCGGTCGTCCGGGCAACATCGTGGAGATCAAGAACGGCACGGCCGTGGGCTTCTCATCGGTTGCCGCTGCCGACAACGCAACCGCTTTGGGCGCCGAAGCCGAAGCGCGCGGCGAGGGCAGTCTTGCCATGGGTAGCGCAGCCCAGGCCACCGGCGTCGCCAGCATCGCAGCCGGCGAAGGCGCCATGGCCGTCGCCGACAACAGCGTCGCACTGGGAGCGGGTGCCGTCGCGTCCGATGTCGTCGGCACCGCCAGCACCGTGATCAACGGCGCGACCTACGACTTCGCCGGCACCGCGCCGGCAGGCACGGTCAGCGTCGGTAGTCCGGGCAGCGAACGCACGATCACCAACCTCGCCGCTGGCCGCATCGAAGCCACCAGCACCGATGCGGTGAACGGCTCGCAGCTGTACGCGACCAACCAGGCGATCGAGACCATCAGCGGTGTCGCGGGCAATGCGAACGACCTCGCCGTGAAGTACGGATGGAACGACGCCAATGGCGACGGCATCGCCACTCAGGACGAGATCGACTACAGCACCGTCACGCTGCAGGGATCGAAGGGCACGACCATCGACAACGTCGCTCCGGCGTTCCTCGATCCGGGCAGCATGCAGGCCGTCAACGGCGCGCAGCTGTTCCAGTCGATGGATCAGGTCGCGATGATGCTCGGCGGCGGTGCGGCGATGACCGCCAATGGGCTGACCGCGCCGAGTTACTTCATCCAGGGCTCGGTCTACAACGACGTGGGCTCGGCGTTGCAGGCGCTGGATATCTCGATCAGCACGCTCGACGGCCGTCCGGTCGGCTCGCAGCTGGTGGGCTATACGCACGGTCATGACGGCAATCCCTACGGCGATGGCGGCCCGGGCAGCACGGCACTCGGCGTCGGCGCGACCGCGCTGGGGGCGGAAGAAAGTGTCGCCCTGGGCGAAAGCGCAACGGTGGCTGCGGACTACGGCACCGCCGTGGGCCAGAAAGCCACGGTCACGGCCGACAACGCCGTGGCGCTGGGCCATGGCTCGGTGGCCGATCGCGCGAATGCCGTCTCCGTCGGCAGCGTCGGTAGCGAACGTCAGGTGACCAACGTGGCGGATGCGACGCAGGGCACCGATGCGATCAACAAGCGCCAGCTCGATCGTGGCGTCGCATCGGCGAACAGCTACACCGATGCCCGCGTGAACGCGCTGTCGGACAACTTCGACCAGTTCCAGGGCGCGGTGGACGAACGCCTGCGCAAGCAGGACGACCGCATCGACCGTCAGGGCGCGATGAGCGCGGCCATGATGAACATGGCCGTCAGCGCGGCCGGCCTCCATACGCCGAACCGTTTCGGCGTGGGCGTCGGCTTCCAGGGCGGCGAGTCGGCGTTGTCGCTGGGCTACCAGCGGGCGTTCAGCGATCGGGCGACGCTCACCTTCGGTGGCGCCGTCAGCAGCGACGACACCTCGGTGGGCGTGGGCGCCGGCTTCGGCTGGTAAGCGCGTTGCGATAAGCGGCGACGGCACGGAGGCCGTCGTTCGCGAATACGGGCCCGGCTTGCCGGGCCCGTTGCGTTTGCGCAGGGGCGCTTCCCGGGACGTCCGTCCTGCGACCGGTTCCTCGAACCGGGAACAAGCCGGATCGCGGCTTCCACGGGCCAACTGCTAAAGTCGGCGGAAGGTTCCGAAGGTGAAAGCAATGGATCAGGTCGCCACCAGCACCGGGACGGACGAAGAGCGGATCCTCGATGCGCTCCTCGCCAAGGGAAGGCTCAAGGAAGCGGACCTGGTCCGCGCGCGCCGCCTCCAGGAAGACACCGGTGGCAGCCTGCTGGCGCTGCTTGCGCGGCTCGGGCTGGTGTCCGAACGCGACCACGCGGAGACCGCCGCCGAAGTCCTGAACCTGCCGCTGGTCGCCATCAAGGACGCGCCGGAACTGCCGCCCGAAGGCGTCTCGCTGTCCACGCGCTTCATGAAGCAGTTCGCCGTCTGCCCGGTGGGTGAGAGCGACGCGCTCGTCGACGTGCTCATGGCCGATCCGCAGGACGCCTACACGCTGGATGCCCTGCGCCTGGCCACCGGCCGCGACATCCGACCCGCCGTCGCGCTGCGTTCGGAAATCGGCGACCTGGTCGAACGCTGGTACGGCCAGGGCCGAAGCGCGATGGGCGCGATCATCGAAACCGCGGAAGGCGAGGGCAGCGCGGGCGATCTCGACGACGTCGAGCATCTGCGCGACCTCGCGTCCGAAGCGCCGGTGATCCGGCTGGTGAACCTCATCATCCAGCGCGCCGTCGAACTGCGCGCATCCGACATCCACATCGAGCCGTTCGAGAACCGCCTGAAAGTGCGTTACCGCATCGACGGCGTGCTCAGCGAAGGCGAAAGCCCGCCGGCGAACCTCACCGCCGCCGTGATCAGCCGCATCAAGATCATGGCCAAACTCAACATCGCCGAACGCCGCCTGCCGCAGGACGGCCGCATCATGCTGCGCGTGCAGGGCAAGGAACTGGACCTGCGTGTGAGCACCGTGCCGACCGCGCACGGCGAAAGCGTGGTGATGCGCCTGCTCGATCGCGAAACGGTCGTGTTCGACTTCAAGCGCCTGGGCTTCACCGACGCCTTCCTGCCGCAGTTCCAGAAGGTGCTCGACCAGCCGCACGGCATCCTGCTGGTCACCGGTCCCACCGGCTCGGGCAAGACGACCACGCTGTACACGGCGCTGAGCAAGCTCAACACGCCGGACGTCAAGATCATCACGGTCGAGGACCCGGTCGAATACCAGATCGAAGGCATCAACCAGATCCAGGCCAAGCCGCAGATCGGCCTGGATTTCGCCCATGCGCTGCGCAGCATCGTGCGACAGGATCCGGACATCATCATGATCGGCGAAATGCGCGATCTGGAAACCTGCCGCATCGCGATCCAGTCCGCGCTCACCGGCCACCTGGTGCTGTCGACGCTGCACACCAACAACGCGGCCGGCGGCATCACGCGCCTGCTCGACATGGGCGTGGAGGATTACCTGCTGACCTCCACGATCAACGGCATCCTCGCCCAGCGCCTGGTGCGCAGGCTCGAGTTGACGCATGCGAAGCGTTATCCCGCGTCGCCGGAGGAAATCGAACGTTTCGACCTTCGCCGCTACCAGCCCGAAGGCGAGATCTTCCTGTACCACCCGATGCCGTCGCCGATCGCGCCCACCGGTTACCTGGGACGCACGACGATCATGGAATTCCTCGTGATGAACGACGAGCTGCGTCGCGCGGTGATGCGCCATGCGGGCATGGGCGAGGTCGAGCAGATCGCGCGCCAGCATGGGATGCGCACGATGTACGAGGACGGCATCTCCAAGGCGCTGCGCGGCGAGACGACGATCGAGGAAGTGCTGCGCGTCACCGAGGACGCGTAAGGCATGGCCCTCTACCACTACAAGGCGCTCAACCCGCGCGGCGAAATGCTGGACGGCCAGATGGAAGCCGGCAGCAGCGCCGAAGTGGTGGCGCGCCTGCAGGAACAGGGGCACCTGCCGGTCGAGGCGAAACTGGCGAGCGAGGCGTCGGGTGCATCGGTCTGGAAGGGCCTGTTCAAGCCGAAGGCCTTCGCCGGTGCGCGACTGGTGCAGTTCACGCAGCAACTGGCGACGCTGCTGACCGCGGGGCAGCCGCTGGATCGCGCGCTCACCATCCTGCTCGAACTGCCCGAAGACGAAGCGGCGCGCCGCACGATCGGCGACGTGCGCGACGCGGTGCGTGGCGGCAGTTCGCTGTCGACGGCGCTGGAGCGCCAGCACGGCACGTTCTCGCGTTTGTACGTGAACATGGTGCGCGCGGGCGAAGCCGGCGGCAGCCTGCAGGAAACGCTGGCGCGGCTGGCCGATTACCTGGAGCGCACGCGTGCGCTCCAGGGGCGCGTGGTCAATGCGCTGATCTATCCGGCGATCCTGCTGGTGATGGTCGGCGGCAGCCTGCTGTTCCTGTTCGGCTACGTCGTCCCGCAATTCGGCGCGATGTACGAAAGCCTGGATGCGGAACTGCCGTTGTTCACCAAGATCGTGCTGGGCATCGGCCTGTTCGTGCGCGACTGGTGGATCGTGCTGCTCGCCGTGCCGGCGCTGGCGGTGTGGTGGTTCGATCGCAAGCGCCGTGACCCCGTGTTCCGTGAAGCCTTCGATGCGTGGCTGCTGAAACGGCGTTTCGTCGGCGGCCTGGTCGCCAAGGCCGAAACCGCGCGGCTGGCGCGCACGCTCGGCACGCTGTTGCGCAATGGCGTGCCGCTGATCACGGCGCTGGGCATCGGCCGCAACGTGCTCAGCAACCGCGTGCTGGCGGCGGACGTCGATGCGGCCGCGCAGGAGGTGAAGAACGGCGTCGCGCTGTCGACCGCCCTCGGGCGCGGCAAGCGTTATCCCCGGCTGGCGCTGCAGATGATCCAGGTCGGTGAGGAGTCCGGCGCGCTGGACACGATGCTGGTGCGCACGGCCGAGACGTTCGAACAGGAGACCTCGCTGGCGCTGGACCGCATGCTCGCCGCGCTGGTGCCGGTGGTGACGATCGTGCTGGCGGGCGTGGTGGGCGTGGTGGTCATGGCCGTACTGATGCCGTTGTACGGGCTGACCAATGCCATCGGGTGAGGCAGGCCGCTTACGCGGCACTGCCGCGTGGCCTGCCGAACGGCCGGCCATGGATGGCCGGACAGGGCAATCCGAAGCATTCAACGCCGCGCCATGGATGGCAGCAGCAGCGCTTTCGAAACCGGTGCAAAGCGACGCCTGCCGCGTGGCCTGCCGAGCGGCCGGCCATGGATGGCCGGACAGGGCGATCCGGAGCCGATACGCCGCGCCATGGATGGCAGCGGAGAACTGGATCGAAGTCTTTGCCAGGCGACATATACCCTCTTCACACTTGCGTCGCAGGAACTGAACATCGCCCCCCGCAGTCAGACCATTGGCTGTCGTTTTCGGGTAAACATCCTCTTCTCCGGACGCACTCCCCAAAGGAACCCCCATGCGTAACCGCCGTTCACTGACCCGTTCGCCGTCGGCCGCCCGCCAGCGCGGCATGAGCCTGATCGAGATCATCATCGTGATCGTGCTGATCGGCGCGGTGCTGGCCTTCGTAGGTGCCCGCGTGCTGGGCGGCAAGGATCGCGGCGACTACAACATCGCCAAGGCGCAGGTGCAGACGATGGCCGGCAAGATCGAGTCCTTCCAGATGGACACCGGCCGCCTGCCGACCTCGCTGGAGGAACTGGTCACCCAGCCCAGCGACGTCAACGGCTGGCTCGGCCCGTACGCCAAGTCGGCGGAACTGAAGGACCCGTGGGGCCATCCGCTCGAATACCGCGCGCCCGGCGAGACCGGACCGTTCGACCTGGTAAGCCTGGGCAAGGACGGCAAGCCGGGCGGCACCAGCGTCGACGGCGACATCAAGTACGAGTAAGCCGACGACCGGAGCCGACATGCATCGCGCACGCGGCGTTTCCCTGCTGGAGATGCTGCTGGTGATCGCGCTGATCGCCGCCATCAGCGTGCTCGCGCTGGCGGCGATGAGCGGTGGCCGCGAAGGCGTGCAGCTGCGTTCCAGCACCAAGCAGGTCGCCGCGGCGCTGCGCTTCACGCGCACCCATGCGATTGCGACGGGACAACCGCAGCGCTTCACGCTCGATCCGGTCAAACACACCTGGACCGCGCCGATGGGCCGCAAGGGCGTGGTGCCGCCGACGCTGAGCATCACCTTCACCGGCGCGCGCGAAGTGCAGCCCAAGCGAGGCGAAGGCGCGATCGTGTTCTTCCCCGATGGCGCCAGCACCGGCGGCCGGGTGCAACTGGGCGCGCGCAAGGCGGTCTGGAACATCGATGTCGCGTGGCTCACGGGCGAAGTGAAACTCAAGCGCGCGCAGGTGACGCCTTGAAGCAGGAACCGGCGAACAGGAACGGGAAACGCGTGAGCGTCGCGCACGTCCGCGCAGCGCCTACTCGTTTCTCGTTTCCTCCCACTCGTTCCTCGCAGAAGGGCTACACGCTGCTGGAGGTCATCGTCGCCTTCGCGCTGCTGGCGGTGGCGCTGACGCTGTTGCTGGGCATCCTGTCGGGATCCACGCGACAGGTGCGCCAGTCCGCCGATGCGGGCCGCGCGGCGATGTACGCGCAATCGCTGATGGACCAGGTCGGCGTCGGCGCGCCCCTCGCGGCCACCGAACGCAATGGCGAATTCGAACAGGGCCGCTATCGCTGGCGTCTGCGCGTGGCGCCATGGCGCGATGCCGCGGTCGCGCGCAGCGGGCAACCGATAACGCTCGGCGGCCCGGAGCTGTTCGAGGTCACGCTGGCCATGCAGTGGGGCGAAGGCTCCGGGCAACGCCTGCAACTGCGCACGCTGCGCATCGCCGCGGCCGGCAGCGGAGGCACGCCGCCATGACGCGTGCGCGCGCAACCGGTTTCACGCTGATCGAAGTGTTGATCGCGATGGTCCTGCTCGTCGCCGGCCTCGCGCTCGCCTTCGCGACGCTGGGCGCGGCCACGCGCACCGCCGCGCGCGGCGAAGCGATGGCCGATCGCAGCGAACGCATGCGCTCGGTCGAAGGGTTCCTGCGCACGCGCCTCACCGGTGCGCGGCCGATCCCGTTCGACATCGACCAGTCGCGCGCGCTCGCGGTGCGCTTCATCGGCGAACGCGAACGCATGCGCTTCGTCGCCGATATTCCCGATTACCTCGGCCGCGGCGGCCCGTACCTGCACGACTTCAAGGTGGAAGACGCCGGCAACGGCGTGCGCATGACGCTGGCGCTGAGCATGGTGCAGGCCGGCAAGACGGTGGAGGAACCCGATCCGCGTCCGCCGGAGATGCTGGTCGACAACCTGCGCGAGGTGCGTTTCCGCTATCGCTCGCTGGACCAGGACGGACGCCTGGGCGACTGGCTCGACACCTGGGAAGCGACCGAGCAGCTGCCGCTGCTGGTGGAAGTGACGATGATCGATCGCGACGGCGCGGCATGGCCGCCGCTGATCGTGTCGCTGCCGCTCGCGCCGGCGTTCACCAGCTTCGCGCTGCCGGTGCAGACGCAATGACGCGCGCGCGGCGAACCCATGCACGCGAACGCGGCGCCGCGCTGATCCTGGTGCTGTGGCTGATCGTGCTGCTGACCGCGCTCATCGGCGGCTTCGCGCTGGCCGCACGCGTGGAAGCGCTGCAGGGGCGCGTGCTGGTGCGCGGACTGGTCGCGTCCAATGCCGCGCGCGCGGGGCTGGAGTATTCGCTGACGCGCGTCGCGCTGCCCGATGCGCGCCTTCAGTGGAAGCCGGATGGAAGCGCGCACCGCTGGCGTTTCGGCGATGCGGTGGTGGACGTGAAGATCGTCGACGAGAACGGCAAGCTCGATATCAATCAGGCGCCGCATCCGCTGATCGCCGCGTTGATCCAGCGGCACGGCGTGGAACCGTCGGAGGCCGGGCGCATCGCCGGGGCCATCGTCGACTGGCGCGATCCCGATCCGCTCACCCAGCCCGGCGGCGGTGCCGAGGACGGCGACTACGAGGCCGCCGGCCGGCCCTACGGCGCCAAGGATGCCGACTTCGAAAGCGTGGCCGAACTGCTGCAGGTGCTCGGCATGACGCCAGCGCTGTACGCGAAGCTCGAACCGGACCTGACGGTCTACAGCGGCCGCGCGCAGCCGGATCCGGCGTATGCGTCTGCGGAACTGCTCGATGCGATGGGGTTGAACGGCGCGGATCTGGTCGCCCAGCGTGGCCGGACCGGGGCCGGGCTGCCGCAGGACGGAAGTCTCCCAGGGGCAAGCATGGCCGGCGCAGGCAGCGGCACCTATAGTATCGACAGCCGCGCGCGGCTCCCCGACGGTCGACAGTCGCTGCTGCGAGCGGTGGTTCGCACGGGTGGAGGGGGCTTGCCTGGCATGGCGTACGTGCCGTTGCGCTGGGAGGAGGGAGCATCACCGCGATGAACGCAAGGAGCGAAAGCCGGCCACAGAACCGGCCTGCCGCCGACTGGGCGCAGGACCGGCTGCGTCGCCTGGGTGCGCGACTCGCGCCGGGCGCGGGCGGGTTCGCGCACTGGTGGGCGCACAACCTCGCGGCGTGGCTGCCGGCGCGCGTGCGCCGCGTGCTGGGTTTCGACCGCGGCCGCCTGCTGCTCCAGGTGCAGGGCGACGGCGTGCAGCTGCGGCTGCAACAGGCCGGCGATCTTCGCGACCTCGGCGCCGTTCCCCAACTCGCGCTGCCGGATGAGGACGCGATCGTCGCGCCCGTCGATCCGCTGGCGACGCTGCTTCCGCCGCGCCTGGCCGACCTGCCGCGCTGGCTGCTGCTGCCCGCCGCCGCCGGCCTGCGCCGTTCCCTGAACCTGCCGGCCGCCGCGGGCGATCGCCTCCGCGACGTGGTCGGTTTCGAGATCGACCGGCAAACCCCGTTCTCCGCCGATAACGTCGCCTTCGACGCGCGCCTGCTCGGCCGTCGCGATACCGACGGCATGATCGAAGCCGAGCTCGTCGTCGTGCCGCGCCAGCGCCTGGACGCGCCGATGGCGGCGCTCGGCGCGATGGCCGGATCGCTCGCCGGCATCGACCTGTGCGCCGAGAACGGCGAGCCGCTGGGCGTGAACCTGCTCGATCCGGCGCAGCGCCGTCGGCATGGCGATCCGTTCCGCTACTGGAACCTGGGCCTCGCCGCGCTCGCGGTGATCGCCACGGCCGCATTGATGTGGCACCTGGTCGCCAACCGCCGCATCGCCGCCGACGAACTGGAAGCGCGCATCGCCAGCCAGGCGACCGCCGCGCGCAGCGCCGCCGCGCAACGGCAGGCGCTGATCGACATGATCGAAGGCCAGGCCTTCCTCGACCGCGAACGCGCAGCGCGTCCGACCACGGTGGAAGTGCTCGACGAACTCACCCAGCGACTGCCCGAGAGCACGTACCTGGAAAAGCTCGCCATCGAGGACAACAACCTGCTGATGATCGGCCTCAGCCGCGAAGCGCCGTCGCTGGTGCAGCGCCTGCAGGGATCCAGGCTGTGGCGCGCGCCGTCGCTCACCGGCGCGCTGATGCCCGATCCGGTCAGCGGACGCGACCGTTTCACCCTGACCGCCGAACTCGGTGCGCCCGCGCCCAGGGCGCCGGGCACGCAGGCACCGCCGCAACCGCAACCGCAGCCGGAGGACGCCGATGGCGGCTGATCCGACGCACGCACGTCCGCCGGCGCCCGCGACGACGCCGTCGCGCGGCATCGGTCGCGACCAGTGGCTCGCGCTCGGCCTGCTGCTGGCGGCGCTGCTGCTGGGCTACCTCGTGCTGGTGCATCCGTGGTTCACGGTGCCGCTGATGGATGCGAACGAGCGCGTGGCGAGCCTGCAGCAGCGCGAACTTCGCCAGCGCATGCAACTGGAACAGGCGCCGCAGGTGCAGCAGCGGCTCGCGCAGGTACGCGCGCAGCAGGCGCGCTCGCCGGGGTTCCTGCCGGAAAGCAGCGCCGAACTGGCGACCGCCGGGCTGGTGCAGCGCCTGGAACGCGTCGTCGCCGAAGCCAGCCCCGGCAATCGCAGCTGCGCGATCAGCAACCGCTCGCCGCTGAGCGAACCGCGTCGCGACCGCTATGCGCGCGTGGTCGTGCAGGTGCGCCTGCGCTGCGGAACGCCCGAGCTGTTGAGCGTGCTGTACGCGCTGGAAGCCGGCACGCCGCGGTTGTTCGTCGGCAACCTCAACCTGTTGTCCTCGCGCGGCTATTTCCTGCCCGGCGCGAACCAGCCCAGCGGCGATGGCGGCCTGGACGTGAGCTTCGATCTCTACGGCTACCTGAGGCCGTCCCCGAACAACGCCGCCCCGGAGGTGCCGCGTGCGCCTCGATGACGCCGGTCCGCGTACCTGGCTGCTGGCGACGGTCGCCGGCTGGGCGGTCTTCGCCTGGCTGCTGGCGGTGTTCGGCATGGGGCGTCATGCGCAGGCGCTGGAAGCCGATCCCGGCCTGCTGCGTCCGCTGCCGAACGCGCGCCCGCCCGCGGCGCAACGCCTCGGGCCGATGTCGCAGTACGCGGCGATCGCGCAACGTCCGCTGTTCTCGCAGGACCGCCTGCCCAAGGCGTTCTTCCTGCAGGGTGCGGGCGAGGGCGAAAGCCAGCAGGCCGCGTTCGACTACGTGCTGACCAGCGTGCTCATCACGCCGACGTTGAAGATGGCGATCCTGCAACCGGCCGACGGCAGCGAATCGGTGCGGGTGAGGCTGGGCGAGGTGCCCGAGTCGCATCCGGCATGGCGCCTGACCTCGCTGGATGCGCGCAGCGCCGTGTTCGAAGGCCCCGAAGGCCGCCGCGAAATGACGCTGCGCGTGTTCGACGGACAGGGCGGCCAGCCGCCGACCGCCGTCGGCACCGCGCCCGGTGCGAACCGGCCGCAGCCGGTCGGCGTACCGGTGCAGCCGCCGTCCCCGAACACGGCCGCCGCGAACGGCAACCGTGCCGCCGGCAACGCGAATGGACGGCCGGCCGGCAACAACGCCACACCCAATCGCAGCGCGAACAACAACCCGCCGGCGACGCCAACGCCGCCGGAACCCGAACCCAGCGAAAACACGCCAATGACGCCGGAGGCCCAGATGGAAGCCATCCGCAAGCGGATCGAAGCACGTCGTGCACAGATGCGGCAGCAGCAATCCGCGCAACCCCCGGCCCAGACGCCTTGAGAGACCGCATGAATTCCCGTCCGATGAAGCTCCGTCCCGGCATCGCCGCACAGGCGATCGCCACCGCGACCATCGCAAGCCTGCTGGCCTCGTGCGCGACCGCTCCGGTGCCGAAGATCCAGCGCGCGGACATGTCCGCCGCGCGGCCCGATTCGGCGACCGGCGCACCCGGCGCGACGACAAGGGAAACGCTGCCGGAGGATTCGGGCGTCGGCGGCGACGCTCGCCCGCAGATCCGTCGGGGCACCGGCCAGGTCATCAACCGCAGCGCCGCGTCGGCGCCGCCGCCGGGGCTGGGCGCGACGACCGGCTCGGCCACGTTCAATTTCGAAGGCGAATCGCTGCACGCGGTGGTCAAGGCGATCCTCGGCGACATGCTCGGCCAGAACTACGTGATCGCGCCGGGCGTACAGGGCACGGTGACGCTGGCCACGCCCAAGCCGGTGAGCCCGGCCGAAGCGCTCAACCTGCTGGAGATGGTGCTGGGCTGGAACAACGCCCGTCTGGTCTACAGCGGCGGCCGTTACAACATCGTGCCGGGCGACCAGGCGCTCGCCGGCAACGTCGCCGCACGCACGGGCGAGGCGAGCACGGCGCGCGGTTTCGAAGTGCGCACGGTGCCGCTGAAGTACGTCTCGGCCACCGAGATGGAGAAGATCCTCAAGCCGTACGCGCGGCCGAATGCGATCGTCAACGTCGACAACTCGCGCAACGTCATCACCGTCGGCGGCAGCCGCGCCGAGCTCGAGAACTACCTGCGCACGATCGAAGTGTTCGACGTCGACTGGTTGTCGGGCATGTCGGTGGGCGTGTTCCCGCTGCAGTCGGGCAAGGCGACGCGCGTGGTGGCGGACCTGGAAAAAGTGTTCGGCGAGCAGAGCAAGTCGCCGGTCGCGGGCATGTTCCGTTTCATGCCGCTGGAAGGCGCCAACGCGGTGCTGGTCATCACCTCGCAGCCGAACTACCTCGACGACATCCAGCAGTGGCTGGAGCGCATCGACAGTGCCGGCGGCAGCGTCCAGCTGTATTCGTACGAGCTCAAGTACATCAAGGCGAAGGACCTCGCCGATCGCCTTGCCGACGTGTTCGGCAGCGGTCGTGGCGGCCAGTCGGGCGAAAGCGGCGGTCCGCCGTCGCTGATGCCGGGGCTGGAATCGGTGGAGCTGAAGGATTCCGACAGCGGCAGCACCGCCACGCTCGGCAGCGACACCGGAAGCGGCACCGGCACCGGCAGCGGTGGAAGCGGCACGCTTTCGCTGAGCCAGCAGCAGAACGGCAATTCGAGCCTCACGCTGGACGTCAATGGCGATCGCGTCGGTGTGTCGGCGGTGGAGGAAACCAACTCGATCATCGTGCGCAGCAGCCCGTCCGCGTGGAAGTCGATTCACGACGTGATCGAACGCCTCGACGTGATGCCGATGCAGGTGCACATCGAAGCACAAGTCGTGGAAGTGCAGCTCAAGGGCGAACTTAAGTATGGTGTGAACTGGTACTTCGAACGCGCCGTCACCGACGCCGGTCTGCCCGATGCGGTCGGCCGCACGACGTGGAGCACGCTGGCGGGCAGCATCCTGCCCGGCAATCCCGATGGAAGCGGCGGCCTGTCGTGGACGTTCCTCGGCCGCAACGCCGCGGCCGTGATCAGCGCGCTCGACCAGGTCACCGACCTGCAATTGCTGCAGACGCCATCGGTGATAGTGCGCAACAACGCCGAGGCGACGCTCAACGTCGGCAGCAAGATTCCGATCTCGTCGGTGACCTTCAACCCGACCACCGGCAGCGACAATACCTACAGCCAGGTGCAGTATCTCGACACCGGCATCATCCTCAAGGTGCGTCCGCGCGTGGCGAAGGACGGCGTGGTGTTCCTCGACATCGTGCAGGAAGTCTCCTCGCCCGGCGCGCAGGAAACCGCCGACCGCAATGGCAACGTGCGCATCGACACACGCAAGCTCAAGACCGAGGCCGCGTTGCAGAGCGGCGATACCGTGATGCTCGCCGGCCTCATCAGCGACAGCGTCGAACGCGGCGCGTCGGGCTTCCCGGGTCTGAGCCGCATTCCGGTCATCGGCGGACTGTTCGGACAACAGCGTTCGAGCAAGAAGCGCAACGAGGTCATCGTACTTCTGACGCCCACCATCATGCGCAACCCGCAGGAAGCGCGCGATCTCACCGACGACTACACGCGCCGCTTCCGCGCGATGGAGCCGCTGCAGAAGCGGCCGCGTCGCGCGGGCCAGCAGCAGTGACGAAGACGGCCGCCTCGCCGGCGGTCGTCGGCCCCATCGTCGTCGTCCCGGTCGGCACGGACGACGAAGCGCTCGACGCCTGTCTCGCCGCCCTCGACGCCGCCACCGCGCCGGGCACGCCGGTGTGGCTGGCCGACGACGCGCAGGCGGGCCCGCGCGGCTACGCGATCATCGAGCGGTGGATCCAGCGCACCGCATTGAAGGCCGACTACACGCGCCGCCAGCGCAGCGTCGGCGAAGTCGCGCACCTGGACGAGGTGCTCGCCGCGTGCGGCGATGCCGACGTCGCCGTGCTGGCCAGCGATGCCTTGCCCGCGCCCGGCTGGTTGTCGCGCCTTGCATCGAGTCTTGCCAGCGATCGCGCCATCGCCACCGCGACGCCCTGGTGCAACGCCGGCGAAGCAGCATCGTGGCCGCGCATCGGCGAGATCGATCCCGTGCCCGACGACCTGGAACGCATCTCGCGCGCAGCGAAAGCGATGCCGGCCTTGCAACCCGAACTGCCCGCCGCCGTGAGCCATGCCGTGCTGATACGCGGCGCAGCACGACGTCGCGCGGGTGGCCTCGACGCAACCAGCTACGCCTCGTGGTACGCCGCGCTGATCGATCTCTCGTTGCGACTGGCCGGCCTGGGCTGGCGCAACGTGCTGTGCGATACCGCCTTCGTCGCGCGTGGCGGCGAAGGCGGGCCCTTCGATGGCGACATGGACGCGATCGCCGCGCGCTGGCCCGACTGGCACGCGCGGCTCGCGCATTACCTGATGCAGGATCCGCTGCGCGCCTCGCGCGTGCAGCTGGCGACCCTGCTCGAACACCTCGGCCCCCCGGAACCGCAACGTGACCTCTTCGTCTGACCCCATCGCCGGCATCGCCGCGGTGGTGGTGACCTACCGCAGCGCCGAAACCATCGACGATTGCCTCGCGCGCCTGCGCGCGGCCGAAGGCGTCGACGCCATCCGGGTGGTCGACAACAATTCCGACGATGGCACGCTGGAAATCGTGCAGCGTCACGCCAGCAGCGACGCGCGCGTGCGCTTCATCGCGAACCCCGACAATCCCGGGTTCGGCGTCGCCTGCAACCAGGGCGCGCGCGATGCGGGCGACGGCGTGCAATGGCTCGCCTTCGTCAATCCGGACTGCATGGTCGAACGCGACACCCTCTCGCGACTACGCGCGCTTGCCGCGCCGCAGGGCGAAGCGCTGCTCGGTGCGGATCTCGTGGACGATCACGGCGTGCGCGATGGCGCCGCGCGCCGTCGCGATCCCGATTTCGGCGCGATGCTGTCCGCCGCGCTCGGCGGCACGCCCGCGCCGAAGATGGAACTTCCCATCGACGACACGCGCACGTTGCAGCAGGTCGAGGCAGTGTCCGGCGCGCTGATGCTGATGCCGCGCGCGTTGTTCGAACGCCTGCACGGTTTCGATGAAGGTTATCGATTGCACGCCGAAGACCTCGACCTCTCGCGTCGCGCACGCGAATCCGGTGCGCTGGTCGCTGTCGCGAATCATGTTCGCGTCCTGCATGTCCGCGGCGTGTCGAGCCGCTCACGCCCGTTCTTCGTCGAATGGCACAAGCATCGCGGCCTGTGGCGCTACTACCGCAAGTTCGAAGCGCCACGCCGTGGCGCCGGGATGAGCGCAGCGGTGTTTACGGCGATATGGCTGCGGTTTCCGGTGGCGTACGTGAAGGCGAAGGCGCGCGCGCAGTGACGGAGCTGCCGCTGTGGAAAACGCTGAGCGAGGATGAGCTGAAGTTCATCGCCGGCCGGGACTACGGCGTGGAGGTGGAGCGTCACCTGGAGGCGCTGAAGAAGGTGGTGTTCGATCAGGATGGATACCTGGGCGAAGGCCAATACTGGTTTCCGTATGAAGTGATCGAACTGTGCTCCTACTCGCTGGAGCCCGGGCATGCGCGGGAGTTCGTGGCGTGCACGCTGCTGGTGATCAGGAATGTCGTTGGCGGATACGATCGCACACACGACCTGTCCGAAATGTTCGACAACCACGCGACCTTCTACGCGGAGCTTCCGCCCGAACTGTCCGAGCAGGTCATGGCCGCGTACATCGCATCCGGCCTGGCGTGATCATCACTCCAACGCGAACCGCACCACGAACAACGCCGCCACGATCCACACCGCCATGTGCACCTCGCGCGCGCGGCCGGTGAAGAGTTTGAGCACGGCGTAAGCGATGAAACCGAACGCCAGGCCATTGGCGATGGAGTAGGTGAACGGCATCGCCAGCGTGCACAGCGCGGCGGGGATGGCTTCGGTGAGGTCGTCCCAATGCACGTCGCCGAGTTCGCGCAGCATCAGGCCGGCGACGAACAGCAGCGCGGGGGCGGTCGCATAGGGCGGGACCATCGCGGCAAGCGGAGAGAACAGCAGCGCCAACAGGAACAACGCGGCGACCACGAGCGCCGTCAGCCCGGTGCGTCCGCCGGCCTGCACGCCCGAAGCGCTTTCGATGTACGCCGTCGTGCTGCTGGTGCCGAGCAGGGATCCCGCGACGATCGCGGTGCTGTCGGCGAACAGCGCGCGGCCGAAGCGCTTCTGCTGCGCGGCGGATGCGTCGTCCGGCGGCAGCAGGCCGGCGCGGCGCGCGACGCCCATCAGCGTGCCTGTGGCGTCGAACACTTCGACCAGCACGAACACGATCACCACATGCAGCATCGCGGCGATCGAAAATCCTTCGCCTCCGCCCAGCGCGCCGCGGATGTCCAGCTGCAGGAACGTCGGCGCAAGGCTCGGTGGCACGTCGATGATGCCGTGGTACTGCACGCGCCCCAGCAGCAGCGAGGTGGCGGTGACGGCGAGGATGCCGATCAGGATCGCGCCCTTCACGCGCCACGCTTCGAGCACGGCGATGAGGAGAAAGCCCGCGACCGCGAGCAGCGGTTCGGGCTGGCGCAGGTCGCCCAGTGCGACGAGCGTGTCGGGATCGCCGACGATCAGTTCGGACTTCTGCAACGCGATGATCGCCAGGAACAGGCCGATGCCGGCGGTGATCGCGCTGCGCAGCGAATGCGGAATCCCGGCGATCAGCCACGCACGCGCGCCGGTGATGGTGAGCAGCAGGAACACGATGCCGGACACGAACACCGCGCCCAGTGCCTGTTGCCAGGTGTAGCCCATCGCGCCGACGACGGTGAAGGCGAAGAACGCATTGAGCCCCATGCCCGGCGCCATGCCGACCGGGTAGTTCGCGGCGAACGCCATCACGAAGGTGCCGATCGCTGCCGCAAGGCAGGTCGCGACGAACACCGCGCCGGTGTCCATGCCGGTATTGCCGAGCACGCTGGGGTTCACGAACACGATGTAGGACATCGTCAGGAACGTGGTCAGGCCGGCGACCAGTTCGGTGCGCACGTCGGTACCGTGCTGGCGCAGCTTGAACAATGCGTCCAGCGCGCGGGGGGCGGGGCGGGCCATGGCGGGGGATCCAGGGTCGGGGAACGCGGGGAACCGGGGGAGGGTAGCGGTGCCGGCGTCGCACAGCATCGGGAAATGATCGCCCGCGCGGCGTGAGGCCGCAGCCAGCCGCGCGCGATTCTTTGTGTCTTCACATGTCGCTTTCGTCACGCCGCGAACACATTCGTGATCGAACCTGCGGACGCCGTCACGTTCAGCATCTCCAAAACCGGACGCAGCGCCGGTTGTGACGCTCCGGCGGGCGCTACCGTGCGCTCCGCTCGCCGCGTGACTCGCGGCCGACAGGGGAAAACATATGGACATCAGGCAGGGCGCGCGGGCCGGCATGCTCGCGCTCGGGCTGTGCATGCTCGCCGCGTGCGGCGGCGGTGGTGGTGGCGGTGGCGACACCTTCTCGCCGCCGGCCAGCGGTGGTGGTGGTGGTGGAACGCCCACCGCGCCGGAACCACCGGCGCCGTATCCCGACATCCCGGCGACCGACGCCGACGCCGCGCGTTTCCTCACGCAGGCGACGTTCGGCCCGACCGCGACCGAAATCGCGCGGGTGCGCCAGATCGGCTACAAGCGCTGGATCGACGACCAGCTCACGAAGGCGCCGACGCAGATCCTGCCGCACCTGCAGCAGCTGGTGACCAACGGCGTCGCCGCGCCCACGCCACAGAACCGCCGCAATTACTGGCTCTGGCAGGCCGCGAATGGCGAGGACCAGCTGCGCATGCGCCTGGCCTTCGCGCTGAGCGAGATCATGGTGGTGTCCGATCGCGAAGTCGCCGACGGCAACGCCACGGTGTTCCGCATCGCCGACTACCAGGACACGCTCGCACGCGGCGCGTTCGGCAGCTATCGCGCGCTGCTGGAAAAGGTGTCGGTGCATCCGGCCATGGGCTACTTCCTGAGCCACGTCGGCAACCGCAAGGCGGACCCGCGCCGCAACATCACGCCCGACGAGAACTACGGCCGCGAAGTGATGCAGCTGTTTTCCATCGGCCTGGTGAAGCGCAACAAGGATTTCAGCGCGGTGCTGGATGCCAACGGCCAGACCGTTCCGACCTACGACGAGCAGGTCGTCAGCGCGATGGCGCGCGTGTTCACCGGCTGGACCTACGCGGGCCAGACCGACGCGCAGTTCGGCCGCGGCGACAACACCAGCTACGCGCCGATGGAATGCCACACCGCGTTCCACGACGACCAGCCCAAGCAGATCTTCGACGGCATCGTCGTCAGCGAAGGCAACAACTGCATCGCGAGCATGGCCAAGACGCTCGATGCGCTCGCGGCCCACAGCAACACCGCGCCGTTCGTCAGCCGCCAGTTGATCCAGCGCTTCGTCACCAGCAATCCGAGCCCGCAGTACGTCGAGCGCGTCGCGAACGTGTGGACGACCAACGCCGGCGACATGGGCAAGGTGATCCGCGCGATCCTGCTGGACACCGAAGCGCGCATGCCGCCGGCCGATGCGTCGTATGGCAAGCCGCGCGAGCCGCTGGTGAAGCTGGTCACGCTGTGGCGCGCCTTCAACGCGCAGTACGTGCCCAGCGCGATGGGCGAGGTGCGGTTCGCGTTCTCCAACGCGGGCGACCTGGCCAATTCGCTGCAACAGGATTCGCAGCGCGCGCCGTCGGTGTTCAACTTCTTCGAACCCGATTACCGCCTGCCTGCGGCCGATGGCGTGCAGGGCATGTTCGCGCCGGAGTTCCAGATCCTCACCGAGGCGACGTACCTGAGCATGCTCAACCAGCACGACTCGCTGGTGTGGAGCAATGCCGCCACGCCACCGACGGCGACGACGAACGCGCCGTACCTGGACCTCACCAAGCTCACCACGCTGGCCGAGGCGAAGGATCACGCCGGCATGGTCGCGCAGGTGAACCTGCTGATGTTCTACGGCGCGCTGAGCAGCACCAACGCGCAGGCGATGGTGAACATGCTCGACCGCCTCGCCGCCGCCAACGAATCCGCCGCCAATCGCGCCAAGTCGCTGGTGCTGCTGGCGATGGCCTCTCCCGAATTCGCGATCCAGCGCTAGGAGCCCGTCATGTCCCGTCCCATTCGCGAAGACCGCCGCGCGTTCATGCGTCGCGTGCAGGCCGTGATCGCCGGCGGCGCCGCATACGCGCTGATGCCGCAGCTGGAACTGGTCGGCCGCGCGTTCGCCGCCGAGCCGCTGCCCGGCAACGACTACAAGGCGCTGGTCTGCATCTTCCTGTTCGGCGGCAGCGATTCGTTCAACATGCTCATCCCGCACGATTCGGCGGAGCATGCGACGTACCTGACCAGCCGCGGCGGCGTGTTCGATGCCACCACCAATCCGTTCGGCCTGGGGTATGCACGCGATTCGCTGGTGCAGGTCGCCGACACCAACGGCAAGACGTGGGGTTTGAATCCTTCATGCTCGGCGATGAAGCCGCTGTTCGACGCTGGCGAGCTTTCGTTCCTGGCGAACATCGGCACGCTCGCCGTGCCGATGACGAAGGACGACGTCACCAAGCGCTCCAAGCCGCTGCCGCCGTACCTGTACTCGCACAACGACCAGCAGAAGCAGTGGATGCGCGGCCACACCAATCGCAGCGGCCTGACCGGCTGGGGCGGATTGCTGGGCGATCGCGCGGAAGCGTCGAACCTGGGACTGCAATCGCTGCCGCCGTCGATCTCCATCGCCGGCAGCAACCTGTTCCAGTTCGGTCGCACGACGTTGCCGTTCGCGATGTCGTCCGGCGGCGCGACCACGATCAACCGCTTCCGCACCAACGGCAGCAACGCCGACCGCGTCCGTTACGAATCGCTGCGCGCGATCATCGAGTCCCCGCACAGTCCCATCCTGCAGGACCAGTACGCGGTGATCGGCGAGAGCGCGATCGACCTCAACGACACGCTGCGTGTCGCGCTGGATCCGGTCAACGGCGGCGACATCGCCACTGTGTTCCCGACCGGTAGCGGTGTCGCCTCGCAGCTGCGGATGGTCGCGCGCATGATCAAGGCGGCGCGCACCTCGGCGATCAACCATCGCCGCCAGATCTACTTCGTGAGCCTGGGCGGTTTCGACACGCACCAGAACCAGATGGCGGCGAACGGCCATGGGCGCCTGCTGCAGCAGCTGGCCGAAGGGCTCGCGTCGTTCCGCACGGCGCTGTCGGAAATCAACGCGCTCAACGACACCATCACCTTCACCATGAGCGACTTCGCGCGCACGCTCAACAGCAACGGCAACGGTACCGACCACGGCTGGGGCGGCGTGCAACTGGTGATGGGCGGTTCGAACACGAACGGCGGTGCGCTGCGCGGCCAGCAGGTGTGGGGCAGTTATCCGATCCTGGAACTCGACGGTCCGCAGGCCGTCGGCCGTGGCCGCATGGTGCCGACGATGTCGGTCGGCCAGATGGGCTCGACGCTGGCGCAGTGGTTCGGCTTGCCCGCGGGCGAGGTGGGGACGATTTTCCCGGGAATCGAGAATTTCGATCCGAAGCTGGGGTTCCTCGGATAGTCACCGGACCACAAGGGCGCGCGCTCGTTCGCAGGATGGGTTGAGCGAAGCGAAACCCATCATGGCGGCCGACGCTCGCGATGGGTTTCGCAATGCGAAACCCATCCTGCGAAGGTTCCGTCCCTTTCCCTTCGGGCTTCTTCTCCCGAAGGGAGAAGGAAAATCCTGCGAAGCGTGTTCCGCTCAGCGGAACCGGTTGATCGCATCGCGCAACTCACGCGCCGCATCCGCCGCGGCCTGCGCGTAATCGTCGCCCTTGGACGCATACAGGATCGCGCGCGAGCTGCTGACCATCAGCCCCGTGCCGTCGCTGCTCTTCGCATTCGTCACGACCGCCTCGACATCGCCGCCCTGCGCGCCGACGCCCGGCACCAGGAACGGCACGTCGTCGCCGACGATCGCACGCACCTGCTTCAACTGCTCCGGCCACGTCGCGCCGACGACCAGCGAGCAGTTGCCATTCGTGTTCCACTCGCGCGCCACCTTTTCGGCGACGTGCTGGTACAGCGGACGGCCATCGATGACGAGGTCCTGCAGGTCGCCCGCACCCGGGTTCGACGTGCGGCACAGGATCACCACGCCGCGATCGGCGCGATCGAGGAACGGCTGCACCGAATCGCGGCCGAGGTACGGATTGGCCGTCACCGCATCGGCGGCGTAACGATCGAACGCTTCGGCGGCGTAATGCTGCGCCGTGCTGCCGATGTCGCCGCGCTTGCTGTCCAGGATGACCGGAACGCCGGGATGCTTGGCGTGGATGTGGGCGATGAGGCGCGCCAGCGCGTCTTCCGCGCCGAGCGCGGCGAAGTGCGCGATCTGCGGCTTGAACGCGCACGCGTACTGCGCGGTGGCGTCGGCGATGTCGCGACAGAAGTTGAAGACCGCGTCGTTGTCGCTGCCGAATTTCGCCGGGAATTTCGCCGGTTCCGGATCGAGGCCGACGCAGACCAGGGAGTTCGCGTCGTTCCAGCGCTGTTTCAGGGATGACATGAAGCTCATGCTGGATCCTTTCCGTTTCTAGGAGACTTTGCCCGCCCGTCTTGAAGACAGGCGAGCAAGGCAACAGCAGTCACTGCACGACGGACAGCGTGACAGCCTGGATCCCGGCCTTCGCCGGGATGACGCATTGGCAAAGCCGCTCGCGCGACGCGCGAGCGGGCCAATGCCAAGGCGCGCAGTGCCCGCCTTACTTCAGTGCCTTGAAGCGCAAACGGTGCGGCTGTGCGCCTTCCGCGCCGAGGCGACGCTTCTTGTCTTCCTCGTACTCGCGGTAGTTGCCCTGGAAGAACTCCACGTGCGAGTCGCCTTCGAAGGCGAGGATGTGCGTGGCGATGCGGTCC
>Ga0209257_1001354_pt1 | contig 29627 bp, 35 predicted proteins | sample AraplaCvi_mCL_r2_FD_184277 | JGI IMG/M metagenome (GOLD analysis project Ga0209257, IMG submission 184277) | Arabidopsis root microbial communities from North Carolina, USA - plate scrape MF_Cvi_mCL_r2 (SPAdes) (version 2) | ecosystem: Host-associated > Plants > Roots > Endosphere | place: USA...
AAAGGACTGGCGCCGCGCGATTGTTATTGATAATCGCTCGCAATGACTGCTTTGCTCGATAAGGCGACGCTCGGCGTTGCGGTGCGGATTGCGCGCATCGACTGGACCGCGATGACCGACGATGAAGGCCGGCGCCTGCGCGAATTCGGGCTGATGGAGGGATGCGAAGTGACGCCGCGCCATCGCGGCAGCATCTTCTCGCGCGACCCGCTCGCGCTGACGATCGGCCGCATGCAGGTGATCATCCGCGCCAAGCAGGCGGCCGTGATCGAAGTCGAGGACGTCGTCAGCGAGGAGGGTGCTGCATGACCGCCGCGATCCCCTCGATCGCGCTCGTCGGCAATCCCAATGCAGGCAAGTCGAGCCTGTTCAACGCGCTGACCGGCGCGCGGCAGAAGATTGCCAACTATCCCGGCGTCACAGTCGAGCGAAAGGCGGGCCATGCGAGCTTCGCCGACGGCCGCCCTCTGTCGCTGATCGACCTTCCGGGCACCTACAGCCTGACCCCGGCAAGCCTCGACGAGGCGGTGACGCGCGATGTCGTGCTCGGCCGGCAGGAAGGCGAGAAGCGGCCCGACGCGCTGATCGTCGTGCTCGACGCCGCGAACCTCGACAACCACCTCTGCTTCGCACTCGAACTGCTGGCGCTCGGCTTGCCGACCGTCGTCGCGCTCAACATGCTCGACCTCGCCGAACGCGACGGGCTGACGCTCGATCCCGAGCGGCTGTCGCGCGAACTCGGCGTGCCGGTCATCCCGACGGTCGCGGTGCGAAAGCGCGGCCTCGCCGAATTGCTCGAAGCCATCGACGGGGCGATCCAGTCGCACCAGCCGCGCGAAGCCGTCGTAGCGCCGCAAAACGACACCGCACTCCATCAGCGCGCCCGCGCGCTCGCCAAGGCGGCGATCGTCACCGAGACCCCGGTACGCCGCTGGACGCAGCGCCTCGACCGCATCGTCCTGCATCCGGTGGCGGGGCTGCTGATCCTGCTCGCGCTGATGTTCGTCATGTTCCAGGCGGTCTATGCGTGGGCCGGGCCGCCCGCCGATGCGCTCGAAGCCGGCGTCGGCGTCTTGCAGGGCTGGGTCGTTGACACGCTGCCCGAAAATTTCGTTCGCGACCTGATCGTCGAGGGTTTGCTTGCGGGGGTCGGCGCGGTCGTCGTCTTCCTGCCGCAGATCCTGATCCTGTTCCTCTTCATCCTGCTGCTCGAGGCATCGGGCTATATGACCCGCGCGGCCTTTCTGATGGACGGGCTGATGGCAAAGGTCGGGCTGTCGGGTCGCGGCTTCATCCCGCTGCTTTCGAGCTTCGCCTGCGCGGTGCCGGGCATCATGGCGACGCGGGCGATCCCCGACGAGAAGGACCGGCTTACGACGATCCTGATCGCCCCGCTGATGACCTGTTCGGCGCGGCTGCCCGTCTATGCGCTGATCATCGCCGCCTTCATCCCCGACCGCGGCGTCGGCGGCACCGGCATCGGCCTGCAGGGGCTCGTCCTCTTCGGCCTCTATCTGTCGGGTATCGTCGGTGCGCTCGTCGTCGCCTTCGTGCTGCGACGGACGATCGCCAAAGGCAATGCCGCGGGTTTCATGATGGAAATGCCGCGATACCAGATGCCGCAGTGGCGCGACATCGCGCTCGGCCTGTGGCAGCGCGCGTGGATCTTCCTGCGCCGTGCGGGAACGATCATCGCGATGACCACGGTCGTGCTGTGGCTGCTGCTCACCTTCCCGCAGGCACCCGAAGGGCAGAGCCAGGTCGAGTATAGCGCTGGCGGCCGGATCGCGAGCGCGCTCGAAGTGGTCGTCAAGCCGATCGGCTTCAACCACGACATCGCGCTCGCGCTGATCCCCGCGATGGCGGCGCGCGAGGTCGCGGTGTCGGCGATGGCGACCGCCAATGCGATCGACGCCGACGGCGACGAGGATGCGATGGCACAGTCGCTTGGGCAGAGGCTGCAGGGCAAGTGGAGCCTTGCGACCGCGCTAGCCTTCCTCGCGTGGTTCGTCTTCGCGCCGCAGTGCATTTCGACGATCGCGATCACCCGCCGCGAGACCAATGGATGGAAATGGCCCATGTTCATGGTTGGCTATTTGTTCCTGCTCGCCTATGCCGCTGCTGGTATCACTTACTGGACGGCCGTCGCCTTCGGACTCGGCTGATCCTTCCTCTAAAGAAGCAGAGCGGAGCGGCGGATGGCTGGCAGCGTCAACAAGGTAATTCTGATCGGCAATCTGGGCGCCGATCCCGAGATCAAGTCGTTCCAGAACGGCGGCAAGGTCGCCAATCTCCGCATTGCGACCAGCGAACAGTGGAAGGACCGGATGACCGGCGAGCGCAAGGAGCGCACCGAATGGCACCAGGTCGTGATCAACGGCGAAGGGCTGATCGGCGTCGTCGAGCGCTATCTGAAAAAGGGTTCGAAGGTTTACATCGAGGGCAGTCTGCGCACGCGCAAGTGGCAGGACCGCGACGGTAACGACAAATATACTACCGAGATCGTGATCGCCGGCATGGGTGGCACGCTGACCATGCTTGACGGCGCCCCGGGTGGCGGCGGCGGCGGTTCGCGCGGCGGCGACAGCTGGTCGCAGGGTGGCGGCTCGTCGGGCGGCTGGGATCAGGGCGGCGGCTCGGGCGGCGGCGGAAGCTCCGGCGGCTGGAACCAGGGCGGTGGCGGCTCAGGCGGCGGTGGTGGCCGTGCACCCTTCGACGACGATCTGGACGACGACGTTCCGTTCTGAGGACCTTGACCGATGGCGACTGACCTGCTGACCGCCGCGGACGTCGTGCGCGGCGTATGCCGGCTGTTCGCACAGCAGGGTCTGGTCGCGATTCCCGAGGTCACGCTGCCCAACGGGCGGCGCACCGACCTCACCGCGATCGACGCCAAGGGCAATATCACGATCGTCGAGATCAAGGTCAGCCGCGCCGACCTGCACGGCGACGGAAAATGGCCCGACTATTGCGACTGGTGCGACCGCTTCTACTGGGCGCTCGCCGCCGGGCTCGACCCCGCGATTCTCGAGACCGAGGATTATCGCCCCGGCACGTCGGGGCTGATCGTCGCCGACCGCTATGGCGCCGCTGTCGTCCGCGAAGCCGCGAGCTGCAATCTTGCCCCCGCGCGCCGCAAGGCCGAGCTGCTGCGCATCGGACGCGTCGCGATGCGCCGATCGATGATTGCAGCCGATCCCGAACTCGCGGCGAGCTGGATCGAAGGCTAGGTCAGAGCGGCTCGGTACGCTCGTACTGGATGCACCAGACGAGCCCCGCCGCCGAAAGTCCGAGCCAGAGGATCGCTCCCACGAGCAGGTCGGCGCCGAGATAGAGCGGCAGGACGACCAGTATCAGACCCAGCGTTACCGCGCCGAGCAGCCAGCGCAGATAGCTCTTGCGGGGACGCACCATGTGCGTCTCGACATATTGCAGCGTGAGACCGAGAACGACGAGCAGCGCGGCGGATATCAGGATGAACAGATCAAAGCCGTGGCTCCCGACCCGCGCGGCGATCAGCACCGCGGCGAGGAGCAGCGCGCCCCAGCGAATCCACGAAAGGATTCGCGAATTCTCGCTCATCCGCGCGCCTGCATCCGCGCGAGATAGCGCGCAAGAATATCGATCTCGAGATTGACCGGACGTCCGTCCACCACTTCGTCGAGCGTCGTCATCTCCTGCGTGTGCGGGATGATATTGAGTGTGAAATGCGCGGTGCCGTCGGGTTGGTCGGCCACTTCGTTAACGGTCAGCGAGATGCCGTCGACGGTGATCGAACCCTTGGCGGCGATATGCGCCGCCAGTTCGGCGGGCGCTTCGACGGTGACGCCGACGCTGTCGCCGACCGGGGTGACCGCGACGATCGTGCCCACCGCGTCGACGTGGCCGGTGACGATATGCCCGCCAAGCTCGTCGCCGATCCTGAGCGCACGTTCGAGATTGAGGCGGCGCCCCGCGTCCCACATTCCCGGTGCGGTGCGCGCGAGCGTTTCGCCGCTGGCGTCGATCGCGAACCAGTGGCCCTCCGCATCCTGCCCCTTGTCGACGACCGTCAGGCACGCGCCCGAGCAGGCGATCGACGCGCCGAGATCGATCGTCGCCGTGTCATAGACGGTGCCGATGACGAGGCGCGTGTCACCGCGGTCCTCGCGGCTGCGGATGGTGCCGATGTCGGTAATGATGCCGGTGAACATGGATATCCTCAAATTGTCCTGATGCGCTCGTAGACGTCGAGCCGGTCGCTGCCAAGCAGGCGGCTGTCGGCAAGCCGCCAGCGGCCGTGTGCGCGCCCCAGATCGGAGAGCCCGGTATCGCCAAGTGCGGGCCTGCCGCTGCCGATCAGGATCGGCGCGCGATAGAGCAGCAGCCGGTCGACACGGTCGGCGGAAAGGAAAGCCGAAGCCGCGCCCGCGCCCCCTTCGACGAGCAGCGAATCGACGCCGTCGACGGCCTCGGGCGAAGCGACCGCGGTCCAGCCGTCGGGTGCAGCGCCCGATGTCAGCAGATACTTCTTCGGGCTGCGATTCTCGAGGCCCGGGAGCCGCACGTCAAGCTTCGGCGCGTCGGCTTCCAGCGTCCCGCGCCCGACGAGAATCGCCTGATGGCGCGCGCGCTCCAGATGACCGTGCGCGCGGGCGCGCTCGCCGGTGATCCAGCGGCTCGACCCGTTCGCCATCGCAATGCAGCCGTCGAGCGAGGTCGCGAGCTTGAGCGTGACGAACGGCCGCCCTTCGGACTGCCGCGTCCACCACGGCGCCATCGCGGCGCGCGCGGCGACGGGCAGGACATTGAACAGCACCTCGATCCCCGCTGCCTGCAACCGCGCAATCCCTTCGCCGTCGGTGCGCGGATCGGGATCCTGCGCCGCGATCACGACGCGTCCGATACCCGCCGCAATCAGCGAATCGCTGCATGCGGGGCCGCGCGCGCTTGCATGGGCGCAGGGCTCAAGGCTGACATAGGCGGTGGCGCCGCGCGCCGCGTCACCGGCGGCGGCTAGCGCGACCGCCTCGGCGTGCGGCCGGCCGCCCGGCTGCGTCCACCCGCGCGCGACGATTTTGCCCTCGCTGACGATCAGGCATCCGACGTTGGGATTGGGCGCCGAGGCGGGGCATCCGCGCCGCGATAGCGCAACGGCCGCGGCCATCCAGTCGGCATCGGCGTGCGGTCGCCGCATCAGGGCTGCGTTTTGGCCGCTGCCGGCCCGCGCGCCGCGCGTTCGGCGAGCGTCGACCGCGTCTTCGCCGGTTCGGGCTTCTTCATCGCCGCCGCCGCAGCTTCGTCGCCGAGCGTTTCGCGCGTCAGCCGGTCGGCTTCGGTCGAATCATATTCGATTCCGAGCCCCTTCGCGAGCCGCTGATACTCGGCGCGCGTCTCGGCGTTGCGGAGTGTCGTTTCCTTCGCACGCGCAACCCAGTCGGCCCGAATTTCGCCTTCGCTCCGCGTCGTCTTCCAGTTTTCGAAATAGATGATCGACGCTTTCGGCTTCTCGTAAGGGATAAGATATTCCGATACGCCGTGGAAGATGACCCACGTCAGCGCGATCGCGACACCCCAGATCGCCCAGCGATGCGGACGCGGTTCGCGGACATAGCCCCAGAAGTCGCTGACGCCGCCGGTGACATCCCAGTTGTTGAACATTCCCATGCGCACAATCTAGGCGATGTCGGCGCGATTTGCGAGAGGCGCGTCAGGGCAGGGCGATTGCGCGTGCCGCACGCTGATAACGTTATCGATTGCAAAAAATGCAATAGCAGATGCTCATTTCGCAGTTGCAGCATTCATTGTGCAGTGCAATAACACACTTGCCTTTTAGGCATCCTCTCCCAAAACTTTCACGGGCCACCTTCGGGTGGCCCTTTTTTTTGCCTTTTTTGGCCGGAAAGCCGATCTTTTTGATCGAGAAATGCGATCCGGTTCGAATCGGACGTTCGCGAATCAGGCCTGAACCGGCGTTCGCGATTCGAATCGCCGCACCTCGGCGATGAAGCTACCCGGCAGCGGCGTCGGTTGCCCGCTGTCCGAATCGATATGGGCGTAGCTGATCTCGATATCGGTCAGCCGCTCATTTCCTCGGAAAATACCGCAATGAAGTGTGAAACTCGTCCGCCCGAACGTGCTGACCCGCGCCGCGATCGTGATCAGCTCGTCGAGCCGCGCCGGCGCATGATAGTCGATTTCGCAATGCGTTTCGCGAATGTCTGTACCATATTGGTGAAAATAGGGACCTGGCTGCCCCTCGCCGAGCGCGCGGAAATATTCGGTCACTCCGATATCGGCATAGACCAGATAATTGCCGTTGAAGACGATATTCTGGCCGTCGATCTCGTTGAAACGCACGCGAACGCGCTCCTGCACGCGAAAATCGGCAAGCGGTACGGCGCTGCGGTCGTTGGTCATGCGGCGAGCGCGGCCGGCGTGCGGTCGAGCGGTGCACACGCCGCCTCGAGCCATTCGCGCTCCTCGCCCGCCATTCCGGCGCCGAGCTTTGCGAACACGTCCGCATGATAGGCGTCGAGCCAGTCGGCCTCCGCAGGCGACAGCAGCGATACGTCGACGAGATTCTGCGCGATCGGCGCAAAGGTGATCGTCTCGAAGCCGAGCATATCCTCCTCGGCCCCTGCGATGCTCTGCGGCTCGACGACCACCAGATTCTCGATGCGGATGCCGAAATGGCCGGCCTTGTAATAGCCAGGCTCGTTCGAGAGGATCATGCCCGCGTGCAGCGGCTCCTCGGTGCCGGCCTGTCCGCCCGAGGGCTTGGCGATGCGCTGCGGCCCTTCGTGAACCGCGAGATAGGTGCCGACGCCGTGGCCGGTGCCATGCGCATAATCGACGCCATCGGCCCAGAGATACTGGCGCGCAAGAATGTCGAGCTGGCTGCCGCGCGTTCCCTTGGGGAAGCGCGCGACCGCAAGCGCGATATGGCCCTTCAGCACCTGCGTGAAGCGGCGGCGCATCTCGGCACTCGGCGCCCCGATCGCGATCGTGCGCGTGATGTCGGTCGTGCCGTCATCATATTGCCCGCCCGAATCGACGAGATAGAGCGTGCCCGTCTCGATCGCGCGATTGGTCGTCTCGTCGACCTTGTAATGCGGGAGCGCGCCGTTCGGGCCGGCCGCCGAGATGGTGTCGAACGACAGGTCGCGGAGCGCGCCGTTCGCGTCGCGGAATTCGCGGAGTTTTGCCGCCGCACCGAGTTCGTCGAGCCCGCCCTGCGGCGCGACCTCTTCCATCCATTTCAGGAAGCGCGCGACCGCCACGCCGTCGCGAACATGCGCGACGCGCGTGCCATTGAGTTCGGTGTCGTTCTTGATCGCCTTGGGCAGCACCGCCGGGTCGCGGTGGCGTTCGATCTTCGCGCCCGCGGCTTCAAGCGCGGTGAAGATCGCGGCGACGGCGCGGTCGGGATCGACGGCAACAGCCTTGCCCGAAAGATCGGCGAGCGCCGCTTCGAACGCATCGCGGTCGTGGATTCGCACGCTGTTGCCGAGGTGCGCGCGCACCGCATCGGTGACCTTCTCGGGCGCGATGAACAGATCAGCGGTCGCATCGGCATGGAGCAGCGCGAAGGCAAGGCCCACCGGCGTGTGGCTGACGTCGGTGCCGCGGATATTGAAGGTCCACGCGATCGAATCGAGCGCGGTCATCACCGTCGTGTCGAGGCCCTTCGCCTTGAGCCAGTCGGCGATGATCTCGCGCTTCTCGACCGCACCCTGCCCGGCGAGCGCGGCATCGTGAACGGTCACGACCGCGTCACTCGGCGCCGGCTGATCGTCCCATGCGGCGTCGAGCGGGTTGGACGTCACCGCGACGAGGGTCGCGCCCTTGGCGGCAAGCGCCCGCTCCAAGCTCCGCGCCCAGTCGATGCTGTGGAGCCACGGGTCGTAACCGACCTTCTGCCCCGCACTGACATTGGCACCGAGCCATTCGGCGACGCTCGACTGCGGCACGCCGACATAATCGAACAGCGTGCCGTCGACCTGATCGCGCACCTGCACCGTATAGCGGCCATCGACGAACACAGCCGCCTTTTGGGGTAGCACCGCCGCGGTTCCGGCGGAGCCGCCGAAGCCCGTCAACCACGCCATGCGCTGCGCATAGGCGCCGACATATTCGCTCATATGTTCGTCGCTGATCGGCACGACGAAGCCGTCGAGGCCACGGGCGGCGAGTTCGGCGCGGACGCGGGCGAGACGCTCTGCGTGGACGGGGCTGGACATGCGCTGTTCCTTGTTCCTACATCGCAGGCAATCCTGCCCGGTCGGGGCGGTGCTGCGGGGGTTTTCTTATGCGCGCTATTTGGATGTTTCTGGCCGCAATTACCACCCCGCTTGTCGCAGCCCCGAGCGCCTTCGCCGAAGAGAAAGAGACGGAATTGACCAACACTCCGACCGCCCCGGTCGCCGACAAACGGCCGCACGAATTGACGATGCACGGCGAAACGCTCTCCGACCCGTATTTCTGGCTCCGCGACCAGAGCTATCCGGTCGTCGATGACAAGGATGTCCTCGACTATGTGAAGGCCGAGAACGCCTATTTCGATGCGACGATGAAGCCGCACGCCAAGCTGGTCGAGACTTTGTTCCAGGAGATGAAGGGCCGCATCAAGGAAGCCGATTCGAGCGTGCCGCAGAAGGACGGCGACTGGGTCTACTGGGTCGAATATGAGGAAGGCGCCGAGTACAAGAAATGGTACCGGAGGCCCGTCGCGGGCGGCGAGCCGGTCCTGATCCTCGACGAGGTCGCGATGGCCGCGGGCAAGGAATATTTCCGCCTCGCCGAACTGTCGATCAGCCCCGACGGCAAGCTGATGGCCTATTCGTTCGACGACAATGGCTCGGAACGCTTCGAGGCGCGCATCCGCAACTTAGAGACGGGCGCGCAACTGCCCGACGTCATCCCCGGCACCCTGTCGTCACTGGTCTGGACGTCAGGCAATGACGCGATCCTCTATGGGCTCGCGAACGAGAATTGGCGCACCGACAATGTCCGGCTGCACAAGCTCGGCACGCCGATCGCGGACGATAAATTGCTCTACAAGGAAGCCGACATCGGCTTCGGGGTCGGGATCGGAAAGACCGCCGCCGACAATTATATCGTGATCGCGACGGGCGATAACGAGACGAGCGAGGTCTATCTGCTCCCCGCCGACAATCCCGAAGCGCCGATGCAGCTCGTTTCGGCGCGCCAGAAGGGCCGCGAGTACAGCGTCGACGAGCGCGAGGGGACGCTCTACATCCACACCAACGACGAGCATCCGAACTTCCGCGTCGCGACCGCGAGCGTGAAGGATCCGGGCAAGTGGACGACATTGATCCCCGGCAGTGACCACAGCTACATTACCGGCCTGTCGGTGTTCCGCGACTATTTCGTCATCGAAAGCCGCGAGGACGGGCTCGATCAGGTCGACATCCGCAAATATGACGCGCCGCTTACCCCCGGGCGGATCCAGTTCCCCGAGGCGACTTATGTCGCGGGGCTCGGCGACAATCCCGAATATCATCAGGACAAGCTGCGGCTCGACTATGAATCGATGGTCACCCCCGACACGGTCTATGACTATGATCTCGCGAGCGGGAAGCTCGAGACGCTGAAGGTGCAGGAAATCCCTTCAGGTTACGACGCGACGCAGTATGTAACCGAACGGGTTAACCTGCCGAGCCGCGACGGCAAGACGCTGATCCCCGCCTCGCTCGTCTACAAGAAGGGCACGAAGCTCGACGGCAGCGCGCCGATGCATCTTTATGCCTATGGCAGCTATGGCTATCGCGTCCCGCCGGGCTTTTCGACGACGCGGCTCAGCCTCGTCGATCGCGGCATGATCTACGCGATCGCGCATGTCCGTGGCGGCGACGACCTCGGCCGCGCCTGGTATCTCGCGGGCAAGACGACCGAACGCAAGAACACGTTCAACGACTTCATCGACGTCGCCAAGGGGTTGATTGCCAAGAAATATACCTCCGCGGGCAAGATTTCGGTCGAGGGTCGCTCGGCGGGCGGGCAGGTGATGGGCGTGATCTACAACGACGCGCCGGAGCTGTGGGGCGCGGTGCTCGCGGGGGTGCCCTTCGTCGACGTCATCAACACGATGGTCGACGAAACGCTGCCGCTGACCCCCGGCGAATGGCCCGAATGGGGCAACCCCATCACCGACAAGGCCGCGTTCGACTATATGCTGAGCTACAGCCCCTACGACAATGTGACCGCGAAAGCCTATCCGCCGATGCTGGTGTCGGCGGGCCTCAACGACCCGCGCGTAACCTATTGGGAGCCGGCGAAGTGGGTCGCCAAGCTCCGCGCGACGCGCACCAACGACGCGACCTTGCTGCTGCGCACCAACATGGGCGCGGGCCATGGCGGCAAATCGGGCCGCTGGGGCGCGCTCCACGAGGATGCCGAAGAATTCGCCTTCGTGCTGACCCAGCTCGGGGTGGAGAAGTAGCCTTTTACCCCGCCATCCCGGCGAAGGCCGGGATGGCTCGCTATGCGAGATACCCCCGCGCCACCAACTCGCGCTCCAGCGTCGCCGCATCGACGAACTGGTGCCCGGCGATGCCGACCGATTCGGCGCCCGCGATATTGTGCGCGACGTCATCGATGAAGATCGCGCCCGCGGGGTCGATGCCGAATCGCTCGATCGCGAGACGGTAGATGGCGGGATCGGGCTTCATCAGCTTTTCGGTGCCCGAAACGACAATATCGCGGAAGCTGTCGAACACAGCTTGGGTCGGGCGGAACGCTTCCCAGAATTCATGCCCGAAATTGGTGATCGCGAACAGCGGTACACCCGCCGCATCCAGCCGCTCGACCAGTTCGAGGCTGCCCGGCATCGGCCCGGGAATCGTCTCGTTGAAGCGCACGGCATAGGCGTCGATCAGCGCGGCATGCTCCGGAAACTTCGCTTTCAGCTCGGGGAGCATCTCGGCAAGCGGGCGACCGGCGTCATGCTGGAAATGCCACTGCGGCGTCACGACGTTGGTGACGAACCACTCAAGCTCCTCCCTGTCGTCGATCAGCTTGGCGAACAGATAGCGCAGGTCCCAGTCGAAGAGGACGCGGCCGACGTCAAAGATCACGCTCTGGCGAATCATGGCTGCTCCGGACACGCGAAAGCGCCGCCGGAAGCATCCGACGGCGTTACGCTGACTCGCAAATGCGCGCGGGACATATGTCCCGACAGGGTGATTAGCCCTGGCGCGCCTTGAAGCGGCGGTTGGTCTTGTTGATCACATAGGTGCGGCCACGGCGACGGATAACGCGGTTATCCCGGTGGCGGTCCTTCAGCGACTTCAGGCTGTTGCGAATCTTCATGATCTCTGTCCGTAAATCTTGGCGTTGCTACGCGAAGCGGCGCAACTATGGGGAAGCGGCCCGAAAGTCAACCGCCTTTCCGGCCAAAATCAGCCCGCGAGCGCCTTTTGCCGCCGCCGCTGCACCGACGAGCCATAACCCATCGCCTCGCGATATTTGACCACGGTGCGCCGCGCGATGTCGTGGCCCTCGGCCGAGAGTTTCTGCGCGATCGTCTCGTCGGAGAGGATCGCTTTCGCGTCCTCACCCTCGATCATCGCCTTGATCCGGCTCTTCACCGCCTCGGCCGACACCGCACCGTCGCCCTCGGTCGCCGAAATGCCCGAGGAGAAGAAATATTTGAGCTCGAACAGCCCGCGCGCGCAGCTCAGGTACTTGTTGCTGGTCACGCGGCTGACGGTCGATTCGTGCATGCCGATTTCCTCGGCGACCTGCCTCAGGGTCAGCGGGCGCATATGCGCGACACCGTGCAGGAAAAACCCCTCCTGCTGCTTCACGATCGCGCTCGCGACCTTGACGATCGTGCGCTGGCGCTGGTCGAGCGCCCGGACGAGCCAGTTCGCGCCGGCAAGCTGCTCGGACAGCCATGCCTTGCTCTTCGCCGCGGCGCCCGTCGCCAGCTCCGTGTAATAGCGGCGGTTGACGAGCAGCCTCGGAAGAGTGCCGCTGTTGACCTCGACCGCCCAGCCCTTCGCGGTCTGGCGGACGTAAAGGTCGGGAACGACTGCCTGCGCGCCCTCGCCGCCGAATTTGAGGCCGGGTTTCGGATCATAGCCGCGCAGCTCGCGAATCATGTCGGCGAGATCCTCGTCATCGACCCCGCAGATGCGCTTCAGTTGCGGGAAGGCGCCCTTCGCGACGAGATCGAGATGCGCGATCATCGTGGCCATCGCGGGATCGTAACGATCGGCCTCGCGCGCCTGGATCGCGATGCATTCGGCCAGATCGCGCGCGCCGACCCCCGAAGGATCGAAGAGCTGGATTCCGCCAAGCACAGTTTCGAGCAGCGCGAGCGGCACGACGAGCTGCGCCGCGAGTTCGGAAAGGTCGGCACGAAGATAGCCCGCCTCATCGATCAGCGCGACAAGCTGGCCCGCGACGATTGCCTCGATCCCGTCGAAGCGCTCGCCTACCTGCGCGAGCAGATGATCGTGAAGCGTGCCGTCATGTTCGGCGAAGCTGTCGAAATCGATGCCTTCACCGTCGCCCGACAGCCCGACCGAATCGCTGGCGCTGTCGTGGTGGAAGCGTTCTTCATTGAAATCGACATCGAGATCGTCGGCAGTGCCTGCATCGGAGGACAACGCCTGATCGGTATCCGTCTCGCCTGACGTCGCAGCGATCGGTGGCTCGTCACCCGGTTCATCGGGGCCGCTATCGTCGCGATCGCCCGATGAGGTGTCGAGCAGCGGATTGCCCTCGAGGGCCTCGGCCAAATAGGCTTCGAGCTCGAGGTTCGACAGCGCGAGCAGCTTGATCGCCTGCTGCAGCTGCGGCGTCATCACCAGCGATTGCGACTGGCGTAAATCGAGGCGCGGACCCAACGCCATGCTGCCGCGTCAGCTCGTCACAAGGAGAAGCCCTCGCCGAGGTAGAGGCGGCGGACCTCGGGATCGGCGACGAGTTCGGCCGGCGAGCCGGCAAGCAGCACCTTGCCGTCGTAGATGATCGCGGCGCGGTCGACGAGGTCGAGCGTCTCGCGCACATTATGATCGGTGATCAGCACGCCGATGCCGCGCGTCTTGAGATCGGCGACGAGGTCGCGGATGTCGCTGATCGACAGCGGATCGATGCCCGCAAAGGGCTCGTCGAGCAGCATGATCGACGGGTTCGCCGCCAGCGCCCGCGCAATTTCGGCGCGGCGGCGTTCGCCGCCCGACAGCGCCATCGCAGCCGAATCGCGGAGACGCGCGAGGCCGAATTCGTCGAGCAGTTCCTCGAGCCGGCGTTCGCGCGACACCTTGTCGGGCTCGGCGAGTTCGAGCACCGCGCTGATATTCTGCTCGACGGTCATTCCGCGAAAAATCGAGGTTTCCTGAGGCAGATAGCCGAGGCCAAGGATTGCGCGGCGATACATCGGCAGCGCGGTGATGTCGGCGCCGTCGAGCATGATGCGTCCGGCGTCGGGCTTCACCAGACCCATGATCGAATAGAAGCAGGTCGTCTTGCCGGCGCCGTTCGGGCCGAGCAGACCGACAACCTCGCCCTTGCCGACCGAAAGCGACACGTCCGACAGTACGACGCGCTTGTCGTAGCTCTTGGCGATCGAGATGACCGCGAGACCGTTACCTGCCGCGGCGTCCTCCTGGACATGCGCCCTATGCTCGGCGACGCCGTGATCGTCGGTCAGCGTGCCAGCAGTCGATTCATCGGTCATAGGTCGGTCGGTTCCGTTTCTAGCCCCAAGCGCGCGTTACCCCAGCGACGCGGCAGAGGTCAATCTGGCAAGATAATTGCAGGGGAGCGTTCGAAGAGCCTTCGCCGTGCCTAGTGCGCGGCTTGCGGCCCGCGCACCACACCCGACTTCGCAAGCTGCCCGTCGATCGCCGCCATCAGCCGCGCGAGCGCCGCCTCGTCCTTCGCCTCGGCGCGCGCGACGAGAACGTCCTGCGTGTTCGAAGCGCGGAGCAGCCACCAGCCATCGTCGGTGAGGACGCGCGCGCCGTCGGTGCGATCTACCGTCGCGCCGGCTTCGGTCAGGCGTTGCAGAACCTCGTCCACAATGGCGAATTTGCGTACCTCGTCGACCTGGAAGCGCAGTTCGGGCGTGTTGACCATCGCGGGCATGTCGCCGCGCAATTCGGTCACGCTCTTGCCGAGCCTTTCCGCCGCCTCGATCAGCCGCACGGCGGCATAGGGCGCGTCGTCATAGCCGTAATAGCGGTCAGCGAAGAAAATATGCCCGCTCATCTCGCCTGCCAGCGGACTGCCCGTTTCCTTCATCTTCGCCTTGATCAGGCTGTGCCCCGTCTTCCACATCAGCGGCTGGCCGCCGAGTCCGGCGACGCGGTCGAACAGCGCCTGGCTCGCCTTCACATCGGCGATGACCGTTGCGCCCGGATGCTCCCTGAGCACCGCCGCGGCATAAATCTGCAGCAGCTGGTCGCCCCAGATCACGCGGCCCTGCCCGTCGATCGCGCCGATGCGGTCGCCGTCTCCATCGAATGCGACGCCGAAATCGAGGCTCTTCTCGGCGACGAGCTTCTTCAGGTCCGCCAGATTCTTCTCTTCGGTGGGGTCGGGATGGTGGTTCGGAAAATGGCCGTCGATGTCGGTAAACAGCAGGTGATGCTCGCCGGGAAGCCGCGCGGTCAGCTTCTCGATGACGGTGCCCGCGGCGCCGTTGCCGGCGTCCCAGCCGATGCGGAAAGCGCCGCCGGCGAAGCCCTCGACGAGCCGGTCGACATAGGCGTCGACGATATCGATGCTCTCCACCGCGCCTTCGCCGGCCTCCCAGTCACCGGCGGCAGCAATCTCGCCGAGCGTCAGGATGTCGGCGCCGAAGAAGGGACGCCCCTGCATCACAAATTTGAAGCCATTATAGTCGGGGGGGTTGTGGCTGCCGGTTATCTGTATGCCGCCGTCCACATCTTCGGTTGAAGCTGCGTAATAAAGCATCGGCGTCGGGCCGAGCCCGACGTTCAGCGCGTCGATCCCCGCGGAGTTTATCCCTTCGATCAGCGCCTCGGCGAGCATCGGCGACGACAGGCGCCCGTCATAGCCCACCGCGATCCGCTTGCCGCCCGCCCGCGCGATCAGCGTCGCGAAGCTGCGCCCGATCGCCCGGGCATCCTTCTCGGACAGCGTGTCGCCGACGACACCGCGGATGTCATATTCGCGGAGCATCGTCGGGTGGAAATGGTGGGTCATCGGGAGTCCTCTGGGGGAGAGAATGTCAGGCGGCAGCGAACAGGTCGCCGTCGGGATGCAACCGCTCGCGCGCCGGAAGGTTCAGCCCGCCCATGGCCTCGCGCAATTCCTGCCGCGCGACGACATGGCCGATCCCCATGCCGCCGAGATGCGCCTTGTCGAGAAGGGTCAGGCCGGCCGGGAAGAGCTCGCGGTAGATGACGCGTTCGCCGAGCCCGGGGATGACGCGGAAGCCGACGCGGCGCGACAATTGGGTCAGCGCCTCACCGACGCGGCGCATATTGTGCGCGTCGACATGCTGGAGACGGTTGCGGAGGATGATCCAGTCGATCGTCCGCCCGTCGGTCTTCGCGCGCGCCTTGCGCGTGTCCCAGATCAGCTCCGAATAGAAGCTGGGGCGCACGACCTGAAAGGTTTCGGGATCGACTTGGCCGATCAGGTCGAAGTCGATGAAGCTGTCGTTGATCGGCGTCACGAGCGTGTCGGCGCTCGTCGCGAGGTGGCGCGCGAAGACGTCGTCGCGGCCCGGCGTGTCGGCGACGAAATAGTCGGCGCCCGCGGACAGCCGCGCAACCTGCGCATCGAGTTCCTCGATCGTCGAGCCCTCGAACACCTCGAAGGTCGGCGTCGGCAGCTCGATATCGCGGCGCTTTGCCGTATTTTCGCGATTTTCGAGATAGCGGTGGAAGGTGCGCTGGCGCGGGTCGAGATCGAGCCCGGCAACGCGAAAACCCTGGCTCGCGAGCGCGACCGCAAAATGCACCGCACAGGTCGACTTTCCGGTCCCGCCCTTTTCATTGGCAAAGATGATGCGGTGCGGGGCGGGCGTCGTCATGAGCGTTGCGATTTTCCTGTTGGCGGCGCATGGGGGCCGCTCGGGGTGGCTGTTGGGCCGCCAATATCGGAGGCCGGGCAAGCGTGCAAATCATCCGTGACATCGCGATGCTGCGCCGTGCCGTTTCGGCACTTCAGCAAGGCGGCAAGAGCGTCGCGCTGGTGCCGACGATGGGCGCGCTGCACGAAGGCCATCTTTCGCTCGTCCGCATGGGAAAGCGCGTGGCCGATCATGTGATCGTCTCGATCTTCGTCAACCCGACGCAGTTCGGCCCGAACGAGGATTTTGCCGCCTATCCGCGCGACGAGGCACGCGATGCAGCGATGCTGGTCGAGGAAGGCGTTAGCCTGCTGTGGGCGCCCGATGTCTCGACCATGTACCCGGCGGGCCATTCGACGCATATCGAGGTCGCCGAACTCGGCGCCGATTATTGCGGCGCCGCGCGGCCGGGCCATTTCGACGGCGTCGCGACCGTCGTATCGAAGCTCTTCAATCAGGTTCGCCCCGATATCGCGATCTTCGGCGAGAAGGACTGGCAGCAACTCGCGATCATCCGTCGCATGGCGCGCGACCTCGACTTCGCGCTCGACATCCTCGGTGCGCCGATCGCGCGCGACAAGGACGGCTTGGCGCTGTCGTCGCGCAATGCCTATCTCTCGAAAGAGCAGCGCGCCGCCGCGACCGCTTTTCCGAATGCGCTGAAAGCGGCCGCGAAGGCGATCGCGGGCGGCGCCGACATTGCCGAAACCCTCGCGGCGGCCGAAGCCGATATCGTCAAGGGTGGGTTCGACAGCGTCGATTATGTCGCGCTCGCCGACGCCGACAGTCTGGAAAGATTGCGCAATTTCAGCAAGCCGGCACGGCTTCTGGCGGCCGCCAGAATGGGAAAAACGCGCCTGATCGACAATCTTGCGGTCGATTGATTAACTCCGGAAGTGACGGATTTCCGGTATTTTCGGGCAATATCCACAAAAAAGTCGGATCACCGTTAACGCTTTGTTGACCATAAGCCGCAAATTTGGACCCCGAAGCTTCCTGTGGGGGGAAGCGACAGGGGGTTATCATGGCCAACAGTCTGAAGTCCGCGCAGTTTCTGATCGAGAGCCGGTTGCTCGACGCCGCCCGCGGCGACGCCAATGCCTATTTCGATCTCGGTATCGCTTTTTCCACCGGGACCGGCGGCGTCGATGTCGACCTGATCCAGGCGCATAAATGGTTCAACCTCGCGGCGCTCGGCGGCAACAAGGAAGGCCAGCAATGCCGCGCCGACCTGTCCGACGAAATGAGCCGCGACGAAATCGCAGAAGCGCAGCGTCAGGCCCGCGCCTGGCTCGATGAGACCGCGCGCCGTCCGGCGGCCCGCCGCTTCGCCGCCTAATCTTTCCGCCTGAAGGGCGTGTGCCCTTCAAGCCATTCGATCTCGACCTCTTCGGCGCGGCGTTCCTGTTCGAGGTAATCCGCGACCGCCCGGCGAAAGCCCGGATCGGCGATGAAATGCGCCGACCAGGTCGCGACGGGACCGTAGCCGCGGGCGAGCTTGTGCCCGCCCTGCGCACCCGCCTCGACCCGGCGAAGGCCGCGTGCGATCGCAATGTCGATCGCACGGTAATAGCATAGCTCGAAATGCAGATAGGGGGTGTCGACGAGGCAGCCCCAATAGCGGCCGTATAGCGTGTCGGCGCCGACCAGATGCATCGCGCCGGCAACCGGCTGTTCGCCATCATAGGCGAGCAGCAGGATGATCCGGTCGGCCATCCGCGCTCCCATCAGGTCGAACGCTTCGCGCGTCAGATAGGGATGCCCCCATTTGCGTGCGCCGGTGTCCTGATAAAAGGCCCACATCGCGTCCCAATGTTCGGGCCTCAGCGCATCTCCGGTCAGTTCCTCGATGCGCAGCCCCTCGACCGCGCGCGCGCGTTCCTTGCGGAGCTGCTTGCGTTTCTGCGACGTCAGGGTTGCAAGGAAATCGTCGAAGCTGGCGTAGCCCGCGTTCGCGAAATGGAACTGGATGTCGCGGCGCACGAGCCAGCCCGCCTGCTCGAAGACCGGCATCTGCTCGGGCGCAACGAAGGTCGCGTGCGCCGACGACAGCTCGTTCTGCCGCACCACCGCCTCGGCGCCGCGGATCAGCAGCAGCGCCGCTTCGTCGTCGTGCGCCAGCAGCCGCGGCCCCGGCACCGGGGTAAAGGGCGCCGCGATCTGGAGCTTCGGATAATAATCGCCCCCTGCGCGCGCCCACGCGTCGGCCCAGGCATGGTCGAAGACATATTCGCCCTGGCTGTGCGATTTCAGATAGGCAGGTGCGGCGCCGATGAGCGCGCCGACCGCGTCCTCGACGAGGATCGGCGCGGGTTGCCATCCGGTCCCCGGCCCGACGCTGCCCGATTCCTCGAGCAGCGCCAGAAAGTCATGGCTGACGAACGGATTGTCCTCGCCGGCAAGCGAATCCCACGCCGCCGCATCGACGGCGGCGACGCCGGTGCCGAGCGAGATGGTGCGCTGGGGTGGGTCGGCTTCGGCCACTTATGTCCTTAGGCGGGCTTCACTGCGACGATCGCATCGGCCTCGACCGAAGCGCCGAGCGGCAGCACCGCGACGCCGACCGCAGCGCGCGCGTGACGGCCAGCTTCACCGAACAGCGATTCGAACAGCTCCGACGCGCCATTGGCGACCTTTGCCTGATCGGTGAAGGACGGCGCGCTGTTGACGAAGACGCCAAGCTTGACGACGCGCTCGACGCGTGACCAGTCGCCATCCAGCGCCTGTCCGATCTGCGCCACGAGCATCAGCGCGCAGCGGCGGGCGGCATCATAGCCACTCGCGACATCGGTATCGTCGCCAAGCCGGCCGGTGACGACCTGCCCGTCGCGGAACGGCAGCTGCCCCGAGATATAGAGCATTCCGCCATGCTCGACGACGGGCACATAGGCGGCGACCGGTGCGGCGGGCTTCGGCAGTTCGAGGCCAAGTTCGGCGAGTTTGGCAGGGACGTCGGACATCGGAGTTCCTTTACGCGAGTTCGGCGGCAGGCGCCGGAATGTTTTCGGTGAGCCGCGCCAATATCCAGTCGCGCGCCTCGTTCCAATCGTCGATTCGCGCATGCGCATATTTTGCGGGGCGCACCTTGTCGGCGATGGCGGGTTCACCGACGAAATGAAGCCGCCAAACCTCGGGCGCCTCGATCGCAACCGAATGGTGATGGTTCGGCAGATCGTCGATGAACACCGTAACCGATGGCCTTCGCTCTTCGATCAGCGCTCGCACCGGCTCGCCCTTGCCGCCCCGGCTGCCGATCACCGGCGCAGTGAGGCCGATCGCCGCGAGCTGTACCGCACGCGCCGCCTGATGGTCGGGACCGACATTCGTAAGCACGACGATGTCGGCGACGTCGCCGATTGCCGCCATCGCTGCGATCGCACCCGGAATTTCGGTCTGACGCCCCATCTCGGTACGGAAGAAACCGTCGAGCAGCGGCCAGACCTCGGCCGCCTCCAGCGGCGTACCGCATTCCTTGCGCTTCAGAGCACCCGCGAAGCTCGCATCCTCCATCCGGAACAGCACGCCATGCTCTTCGTCGACCCACTGCGCGAAGGGGACGACCATGTGCATCAGCACCTCGTCGCAATCGGTGATGACCAAGGGGCGGGAGGGGGTGCGGGTCATGCGTCCATCCTTTGATTTCCTTCGAGCCGCGCCGCGGCGGCGGCAAGGGCTTCGGGGCTGATATCGAGCGCGTCGGCGCAAGCAACGAGGTCGGCCTCCCAGGCCGTGAGAAACGACAGGATCGCGGCAAGCGTCGCGCGTTCGCCGAGCGACGCGCGGAGCGTTTCGGGGTCGAGTCCGGTCGTGCCGAGCAGCCGTTCGGCGCGAGGCTCGTCGCTCAATATCCAGCCGAGCGCCTGAAGCGCGAGCGCCGCATCATCTTCCCGCAAGCGCAATTTCCCTTCACCGCGATGCAATTGTGTCGTGCCGCCGATTCGCCTAAACGGGCCGCGCATACAAGGTGGGGAAGACAATTCACATGGGCAAGACCATCCTGGTCGTCGAGGATAACGAGCTGAACCTCCGCCTGTTCTGCGACCTGCTCAACGCGCATGGATATAGTGCGCACCCGGTGCGCGACGGACGCGACGCCCTTGCAAAAGCGCGCGAGGTCTCGCCCGACCTCATCATCATGGATATCCAGCTGCCGCACGTCAGCGGGCTCGAACTTATCGGACAGATGAAGGCCGACCTGACCCTGCGCGCCGTGCCGATCATGGCGGTTACCGCCTACGCCGGAAAGGGCGACGAGGAACAGATCCGCGCCGCCGGGGCCGAAGCCTATGTGTCGAAGCCCATCTCGGTGATCAAATTCATCGAGAGCGTCGGCGCCTTCGCCTGACGCTCCGCACGATCTTCAAAAAGCGGATCACCGCGCGGGCGAACGATCCCAAGGCGCGCGATAGTGAACCGCAACCGCGGCGGCCGATGTTTCGACAACCGTCGACCAGAAGCGCTGCAGCCAGCTCGATTCGGGGGTGATCCGGGTCATGTCTTTTCTCCTGCCGCGCCGGGGAGAAGGAGCAGGGACGCTCGTCGGGGCGGACAATCATCTTTTACGTCCGGACGCATGACTATTGGCGCCGAAATTGACCGATACAGCGACCAAAATTATCGCTACTTGGTCAGTCATGCGAAAAATGATCGATATCGACACGTTCGACCGCCGCCTTCTCGAACTGGTGCGACGCGACAATCAGCAGCCCGCGCGCGAACTGGCCGATGAGGTCGGGCTGTCTGTATCGGCCGTGCTGCGCCGCCTGCGACGGCTGCGCGAGGAGAAGGTGATCGTCGCCGATATAGCGATCGTCGACCCGGCACTGACGGGGTCGGCGCTGACCATGCACGTCCTCGTCCGGATGCAGCAGGCGGGGCCGCAGACGATGGACAATTTCGCGCGCGAGATCGCAAGGCATCCCGAAATCACCGCCGCGTGGGACGTCACCGGCGACGACGACTTCCTGCTGAAGGTTCAGGTCGGATCGATGGAGGACTATGACATTTTCACGCGCCGCGCGCTTGGCGAGGACAGGGGCGTGCATTCGTTCAAGACGATGATCACGATCCGGCACATCATCGAGAACGAGGCGGCCCGGCGACCGCTCCGTGATTTCTGACGCGCACGAAAAAGGGCGGCGCGGGGCCGCCCTCCGGAATCCCGGACAGGTCCGGGATGATCCATTTTCAAACCGCGCGGCTGTCGCGCGCGGGAAAGTGGCTTACTTGATCTTGGCTTCCTTGAACTCGACATGCTTGCGCACGCGCGGGTCGTACTTCTTCACCGACATCTTTTCGGTCATCGTGCGCGGGTTCTTCTTGGTGACGTAGAAGAAGCCCGTGTCGGCGGTGCTCACCAGCTTGATCTTGACGGTCGTCGGCTTGGCCATGGCCCTGTTCCTCGAAAAATCTGCACATCCGCCGGAAGGCCGGCCGATGCGGCGGGACTGTAGGCCCCGACGGTTGGTTTGAAAAACAAGAGGGCCGCGCACCGGGCGCCGCCCTCATTTATCCGCGCGCCTCTGACCGGATTCGGCGCTACTGTCAAGAGAAAGCAAAGGGCGGGCGGCACAAACCGCCCGCCCGGGAGGGGTCGGGATCGAGCCTTATGCGTTCCTGATCTGGAAGCGGACGGTCATCGTCTGCCAGCTTTCCTCGGCCACCCCGCCGCGCGTCGCGGGTTTGAAACGCCATTTCGCGAGAGCGCGCCGCTTCGTTTCGTCGAAAAACCCCGGGCTGTCGGTACTGACCAGCTCGACCGTCTTCACCTTTCCGTCGGTCCCGATCAGCACGCGAACCTTGGCCACTCCCTCGATACCCTCACGCTGCTCGCGCGCGGGATAGTCGGGCTGGAAGCTGCCGGCGTAGCGCGGGTCGAGCTTGGCGAGGACGAACGGCTTGGGCGGCAGCGGGGGATCGACGACAATGTCGGGGCCGCTTCCGGTTCCGGTTCCCGCGGGCGGGACATAGGGCGGCAGCGGCGGGACTTCGACCGGCCCTTCGGCCACCGGAGGCAAGGGGCTGGGCGGCGCGGCAAGGGTCGTTTGCGTCGGTTCGCTCTGCGGCTTGGGGTCGGGCTTCGGATCGGGCTTGGGCGGGTCGACGAGAATGCTCGTCCAGGTCCCCGAATCGGTTCGAGGCGCCTTGGTGATGATCATCGGAGACAGCGCGACCGCGACGACGAGTGCCGCAGGCAAGCCGATCGCGAATGCCGCAGCGACGGGGCGATAGCCCGAACCGGGATCATAGCTCTCGCGCCGCAGCACCGTAGCGCCGGCAGGCGTCTCCGAGCGCTTGGGCGCTGCGAACATGGCAGACATCAGGGGAATCAGGGTCATGGCACCTCTCCTTTGCCTTTCGGAGACCCGCCCTGTGCATGTTTACCGCTGCTACCGGTCGAGTCTGAATATGTAATAGTATAACATTACTATTCTTGTCAAGCGGGATAGTCAGCAAACAACAGCAGTCCGAGGGAACAGGCCGAAGCTAGGCGGCAGACAGGCGCGCCACGGCCTGATCCTTGTCGATCAGCGGCAACAGCTCGGCCATGTCCGGGCCATGATCGCGCCCCGTGAGTACACGGCGAAGGGGCAGGAAGAGTGCACGCCCTTTCGCCCCTGTCGCCTCCTTTGCCGCGCCGGTCAGGGCGTGCCAGGGATCGGCGGCCCAGTCGATACCGGGAGCCGCTGCTGCTGCTGCAGCGAGCACCGACCGATCCTCGTCGGCAGGCGCGGGAGGCGTGAACGGTCCATCGAACACCGCTTCCCAATCGGCAGCTTCCGCAACCGTCATCAGATTCGGCCGGATCGCGTTCCAGCGTGCCTCGTCGATCGCGATCGGCAGGCGCGGCGCCACCGCGGCATAGTCGGTGTGGTGGAGAATCTTCTGGTTGAGCAGGGCGAGTTCGGCCTCGTCAAAGCGCGCGGGCGCGCGGCCGAAGCGGGCGAAATCGATATGTTCGATCAGCGGCGCAGACGAGTTGAACGGCTCGACCGGATCGCTCGTTCCCAACCGCGCGAGCAGTGCGACCAGCGCGATCGGCTCGATGCCTTCCTCACGCAGGCTCGCCATGCCGAGCGAGCCGAGCCGCTTCGACAGCTTGCCCTCGGTGCCGACGAGCAGCGCCTCATGCGCGAACTCGGGCGGCCTTGCGCCAAGCGCCTCGAACATCTGGATCTGCGTTGCGGTGTTCGAGACATGATCCTCGCCGCGCACGACGTGCGAGATGCCCATCGCGATGTCGTCGATCACGCTCGGCAACAGATAGAGCCAGCTGCCGTCGGCGCGGCGCACGACCGGATCGGACATCGTTTTCGGTTCAAAATGCTGAATACCACGAACCATATCGGCCCATTCGATCGTGGCGTCATGGTCGAGCCTGAAACGCCAGTGCGGTGCCGCGCCTTCGGGAACCGGCGCATCGGCAGGCTTGCGCTCGTACACAGGCGGCAGGCCGCGCGAAAGCAGCACCTTGCGGCGGATATCGAGTTCCTCGGGCGTTTCGTAGCACGCATAGACGCGACCCGCGGCCTTCAGCCTGTCGAACTCGGCCTCGTAAAGAGCGAAGCGCGCCGACTGGCGCTCCTCGCCGTCGACATCTAGCCCGAGCCACGCCAGATCGGCACGGATGCCCTCGACATATTCTTCCTTCGAGCGTTCGAGATCGGTGTCGTCGATGCGCAACAGGAAACGACCGCCATGCTTGCGCGCCCACAGCCAATTATGAAGCGCGGTACGGACATTGCCGACATGGAGGCTGCCGGTCGGCGACGGAGCGAAGCGGGTAACGACGGTCATGCCGCGGCCTATAGCCGTTTTCGCATGTGATGCGAGTCAGGCCGTCCGGAAACCGTGCGTGATCGGATAGCGGCGGTCGCGACCGAAATTGCGCGTCGACAGCTTGACCCCGGGGGGCGCCTGGCGCCGCTTATACTCGGCGAGCATCAGCAGCCGCTCGATCCGCACCACCGCGTCGCGATCGAAGCCATAGCGCGCGACGACCTCGTCGACGCTCGCCTCTTCCTCGACGAGCATATGGAGCATGCGGTCAAGATCGGCGTAGGGCGGTAGGCTGTCCTCGTCCTTCTGGTCGGGGCGGAGCTCGGCGCTCGGCGGCTTGGTGACGATATTGGCGGGCATCACCGGGGTGACGGGATTGCGCGACAGGCGCGGCACGTTCGCGTTGCGCCATTCGGCAAGCGCGAAGACGGTCATCTTGTAGGCATCCTTCAGCGGATTATAGCCGCCCGCCATGTCGCCGTAGATCGTCGCATAGCCGACGCTCATCTCGCTCTTGTTGCCCGTCGTCAGCAACATCGGTCCGAACTTGTTACTGAGCGCCATCAGGGTGACGCCGCGGATGCGCGACTGGACATTTTCCTCGGTGATGTCGACGTCGCGGTCGGCGAAGCTGCCGGCGAGCATCTCGTCGAAGGCCTCTACAGCAGGAACGATCGGGATCGTGTCGAGCCGGCACCCGATCATCCCCGCGCAGCCCGCGGCATCGTCGAGGCTTTCCTGACTCGTGAAACGGCTCGGCAGCATCACGCACCAGACCTTGTCGGGACCGAGAGCGTCGGCGGCGATCGCGGCGCAGATCGCCGAATCGATGCCGCCCGACAGCCCGAGCACGACACCGGGGAAGCGGTTTCGCTCGACATAGTCGCGCAACGACAGGATCATCGCGCTGTAGATATCGGCAGGATGCGCCTCCCAATCGGCGATCGCGCCGGCTTCGCAGGTCCAGCTATCCGCACCCTTCGTCCAGCGCGTCACGCGCTCTTCGGGCTCCCAGTCGGTCAGCCGGTGCGCGGTCGATCCATCGCCGTTCAGGACGAAGGAGCAACCGTCGAAGACGAGTTCGTCCTGCCCGCCGATGCGGTTCAGGAAAATCAGCGGCAGCCCGGTTTCGGCGACGCGGCTCGCGAACACCTGACTCAGGCGGCGGTCGTCCTTGTCGATCTCGTAGGGGCTGCCGTTGACCGAGATCAGCAGTTCGGCGCCCTGCGCGGCGAGATGCTGGCACACGGTCGGCAGCCAGCCGTCCTCGCAAATCGGCAGGCCCAGCCTGATCCCGCGCCATTCGACGATATCGGGAAGCGGGCCGGGCACGAAGACGCGCTTCTCGTCGAACGTGCCATAGTTAGGCAGCTCGTGCTTGCGCCGCGTCGCGACGATCCGGCCGCCGTCGAGCAACGCGACGATATTGTAGAGCGCATCGCCCTCCCACTCGACCGAGCCGACGAGCATCGCGGGTCCGCCGTCGGCAGTGTCCGCTGCCAGCTCCGCAAGCAGCGCAGCCGCCCGTTCCGCCAGCGCGGGCTTGCGCACCAGATCCTCGGGCGGATAGCCGATCAGCTGCAACTCGGGATAGAGGATCAGGTCGGCGCCGGCGTGCCGCGCGCGGACTTCGCGCATTGCGGCGGCGTTGGCGGCGAGGTCGCCGACCGCCTGGGTCATCTGCGAGAGGACGATGGAGAGTTGCTCGGTCATGCCCCGGCTTTAGGACCAACCACCGGTCGCGTTCAACCGAAGAGAAGCGTCCACAGCATCCGCCCCGGCACCATCGCGATCACCCCGGCTGCGATGAGCCCGAAATATGTGCCGCGCATCGCCTTCAGATGGCGGTCGATCTGCCCGCTGCGTGCAAACCAGATCGCGCGCGGCACCTGGACCATGACGAGAACCGAAAAGAGGTGGATCGGCCCGATGCCGCCGGTGATGGTACGGATCCAGAAGCTGTCGATCGCGGTCGCGACCATCATCAGTGCCCAGATGCGCCCGCCGATGCGGTGCGCCAGATCGCCCTTGCGCTTGCGCCACAGCAGCCACGCGCCGAGCGGCACCGCAGGAACGACGGTCGCGAGATGCACCCAGATGGCGAGCGGAGGTGTCCTGTACGCCGATCCACCTCCGGTCGAGCGAAGGACGGCGCCGGCGACGAGCGCGCCGACGATCAGAAGCATGAAAAAGCCGATACGGCGCAGGTTCGACGTGCGGCCGGTGTCGGGAGCGGGAGAAGGAGGGGATGCGGTCATGGCGAAATCCTGTTGCGTCGGGTCGATGCCGCTTCCCTGCCCCGTCGCCGTTCGCGGACAAGCGCGTCTTCGCCAAGCGCCGGACGGTTTCGCGAATCCGCCAGAAATCCGCGGCATTGCCCGTTGACGCTTCGTGAAATGGCACGCACAACGCGCCTCGATGGCGAAACGGCTGACGATAGAATTGCTCGCGATGGTGATGCTCGGGCTGCTGATCGGGCTGCTCGGCCCGTTCGGCACCTTCGACAATCCGCCAGCGGTACGAATGCTGAGCTGGTCGATCTGGCTGGTCGCAGGCTATCTCTTCTTTCGCCCGACCGGCGTCGTCGCGGGCTGGCTGTGCGAGGCGACGGGCTTACCGCGCTTCGCGGGACGCCTGATCGCGCTGGTCGTAGCCAGCGTTCCGGTAACCCTGATCGTGATCATGATGGTCGGGCGGATGAGCTTCGTCGACGCGCTCCGCTCGCCCGGCTTCTGGACGATGTATCTCTACATCTGCGTCATTTCCGCCGTGGCGTCGATCTCGATGGCCGCGCTGTTCAGGCGCCGGACACCCGAAGATGGCGCCGCCGGGGTGCCGGCCGAGCCGGTCGCGGAAACGGAAGCACCCGTCGAAGCGGCTCCGGCACTGCCGCTTCCCCCCGGCTTTGGCCCCGTCCGTGCGCTCAGGGGCGAGGATCACTATGTGCGTGTCATCGGCGACGGACGCGAGGAGCTGATCCTGATGCGAATGCGCGATGCGGTCGAGCGCCTCGGGCTGACCGAGGGTCTACGTATCCATCGCAGCTGGTGGGTGGCAAAGGACGCTGTCGCTGCGGTACGCCGCGAGGGCCGCACGGCAGTGGTCATCCTGACGAGCGGGCACGAAGCAACGGTTGCGCGCGATATGATGCCGCAGCTGCGGGGTGCAGGATGGCTGTGAAAATCCGGCACGGAGGCACGCGCCGCCACCTGTTCATGATAGCGGCCGTCGCTTTCGGATCGCCCGCAGCGGCGCAGACCGAGGCGACGCGCCCCGATATGGACATCCCCGATTGCCGTTTCGACCGCCCGGCGACTGTCATCGTCTCGCTGAAAGATGCGCCCGACATAGCGGCCGAACTCGCGCGGCAGGGCCTCGTCGTCGCCGACATCGGGGAGCCCTTCGTCCCCTATGATGTTGTCGACGGATCGAAAAATCTGCCGCACCGTCAGTTCGTCCGCGCATATGCGTTCGCGGACCGCACCATTGCCTGGTACTATCATGGCGGCCTCGGCGCTCACATCCATGCCTTCGAGCTGCGGAAACAGGTCGATTCGGAGCCGGGGGCACCCAAGGAGCCGATCCTTCGCATGACCGGCGCGCAGCTTTCGGGGCCGCCATGCGCGGCGACGCAAGCATTGCTCGATGGCGTGCGAGGACCGAATGACTGGTAAGGCACGCCGGCGCGCAACTTGACCCTTCCCCTATCGCGCCCCGCTGGCTAAGGGGGCGCGCAATCCCCATCGCGAAAGGGCCTTGCACCCCATGAAACTCATCTCCGGCAACAGCAACCTGCCGCTGGCCCGCGCGATTGCGGATTATCTCGAGCTGCCGCTGACCGACACCAGCGTGCGCCGCTTCGCCGACGAGGAGGTTTTCGTCGAAATCCACGAGAATGTCCGCGGCCAGGATGTGTTCGTCGTCCAGCCGACGAATTTCCCCGCGAACGACAATCTGATGGAGCTGCTGATCATCACCGACGCGCTCCGCCGCGCATCGGCCAAGCGCATCACCGCGGTGGTCCCCTATTTCGGCTATGCCCGACAGGACAGGAAGCCCGGCCCGCGCACCCCGATCTCGGCCAAGCTCGTCGCGAACCTGATCACCACCTCGGGCGCCGACCGCGTTCTCGCGATCGACCTGCACGCCGGGCAGATCCAAGGCTTCTTCGATATACCGACCGATAACCTCTACGCCGCGCCGGTGATGAGCGCCGATATCCAGGCGCGTTTCGGCGACAAGAATCTGATGGTCGTCTCGCCCGACGTCGGCGGCGTCGTGCGCGCCCGTGCGCTGGCGAAGCGCCTCGACAACGCCCCGCTGGCAATCGTCGACAAGCGTCGCGAGCGCGCCGGCGAATCGGAGGTGATGAACATCATCGGCGACGTGAAGGGCCGCTTCTGCATCCTGATCGACGATATCGTCGATTCGGCGGGCACGCTCTGCAATGCCGCCGCGGCGCTGAAGGCCGCGGGGGCCGAGGGCGTCGTCGCTTATTGCACGCATGGCGTGCTGTCGGGCGGCGCAGTCGCACGCGTCGATGCAAGCGAACTCACCGAACTCGTCATCACCGATTCGATCCAGCCGACCGACGCGGTCAACGACAGCGGCAAGGTCCGCGCGCTCACCGTCGCGCCGCTGCTCGGCGAAGCGATCAAGCGCATCGCCGACGAATCAAGCGTCTCGTCGCTCTTCGATTGAGGCGCAGTTGGTGGCCCGGATACTCGTTCCGCTGCCACTCACCGATTTCGACCCGACCGAAGTCGCTGTGCCGTGCGCGGCGCTGGCCGAGGCCGGGCACGATGTGGTCTTTGCGACCGGGAGCGGCGGTGTAGCCGAGGCCGATCAAAAGACGCTGGGGCGCGGCGAGGGGCCGCTGCCGCAAAATTCTCTTTGGGCTCATGCCGACAATCGCGCGCTATATGACAGGCTCGCAGCAGATAGCGCCTTTCGATCGCCGATCTGCTGGGCGGATGCGACCATGGCGGATTTCGATGCGATCCTGTTTCCCGGCGGGCACGGTCCGGGCATGCGCCCCTATTGCGAATCGGCAGACGTCCAGCGGCTTGCCGCCGAGGCATTCGCCGCAGGCAAGCTGGTCGCGGCGATTTGCCACGGCGTCCTTCCGCTCGCGCGTGCCCGACAGGAGGATGGCCGGCCGTTGCTCGAAAGCCGCCGCACGACCTCGCTGACGGGCATCATGGAGCGCCTTTCGATCTGGATGACGCGCGGCAAGCTCGGCGATCATTACCGCACCTATCCGGAAACCGTCGAAACCGAGACACGCCGGGCCATAGGCAGCCGAGGCGCTTATCTTCGCGGGCCGCTGCTGCCCTCCTATGCCACGCGGGAACGTCCCGACCTCGGCTTCATCGTCGAGGATGGCGATTATCTCTCGGCGCGCTGGCCGGGCGATGCCTGGACGCTCGCAGCGCGGATGGTCGAACGCCTCGCCTAGACACCCGATGCCGGGTTGCATTTGCGCAGGCGAAGCCGCATCGCAAAACTGATGAGCCTCTCCGATGATATCGCCCTAGCCAGCCGCCTCGCCGATGCCGCGGGTGCCGCAATCCGCCCGCTGTTCCGCTCCGCCTATGCCCATGAAGCCAAGGCGGACGACTCGCCGGTTACCGAAGCCGATCGCGCCGCAGAGGCAGCGATGCGCCGCCTGCTCGATGCCGAGGCGCCGCGCGACGGGATCATCGGCGAGGAATATGGCGCCGAGCGTACCGAGGCCTCGCGCCAGTGGGTGTTGGACCCGATCGACGGGACCGTCAGCTTCATGGCGGGC
>Ga0209257_1001355_pt1 | contig 29622 bp, 28 predicted proteins | sample AraplaCvi_mCL_r2_FD_184277 | JGI IMG/M metagenome (GOLD analysis project Ga0209257, IMG submission 184277) | Arabidopsis root microbial communities from North Carolina, USA - plate scrape MF_Cvi_mCL_r2 (SPAdes) (version 2) | ecosystem: Host-associated > Plants > Roots > Endosphere | place: USA...
CGCCTTGCAGCCGTCGCCAGAAAATCGCCGCAGCGCCGACCAGCGCGACCAGACGCGCAAACATATCCGACAAGCCCATGAGGTCTCCCCTTGTGTCTTCGCGCGGGCAGTCTAGGCGAAGGCAATCGCGGTTGGAACCGAGGAGACGCGCATTGCTGAACTGCGCGGGTGGCGATGGTCTCAGCGCTCGGTGCGAATGACCGTTGGCGCCGTGCCGTGGGCGGCCGCGTCGATGAACCAGTTCATCGTCTCGTCCACATAGCCGCGGAAACTCTGGCTGCGGCGCGCGGGCGCAGGCTGCGGGGCCGCCGCGGCGACCACCGGCGACGACGCGGCGGGCGGCGCCGGCTTGGCCGCACGGCTTTGCGTGACGGCGGTGCGGTGGACATAGCCGACGCGCCCGCCGGACAGCGCCACCCGCCACCAGGCATCGTCGCTCGAGCGGGCGACGGCGCGGAGCGGTGTGTCGACGGCAAGCTTCGCCAGGATTTCGGCCGCGGTGGCCGGCGCCGCACGCAGTCGCGCTCCGCCCTTCGCATAGAGCACCGTGTCGGTGCCGACGAAATCCGGAGCTGATGGCGCAGCCGGTTCCGGCTCCGCGCGAAGGAGCGACGGATTGAGCGCGAGAGACGGCAGAGGACTGAGAGGCCGCGCGTCGTGATTGGGCGTGGCGGCGGTTTCGACCACCGCCGGCGGCACGCGGCGGACACGCAGCGGATCATGGTTCGGCGTTGCGACGACACCGGCATCGAGCGGCGCCGGCGCCGCGGCCACCCGCAGGGCATCCAGCGGTAGGGCAGCCACCGGCAACGCATCCGCGGAAAGAAGATCAGGCGACGGCACGCGGCCGGGAACTTGCGTGAGGGCGACGGCGGCGACCAGGACGAGAGCCAGGAGCGTGATCGGGTGCATATTGCGCATCGCTGCTTTTATCGCAGATCGGCATTACGCCGGATATGTCTTTAACCCGATGGCCCGTTCAAAGTTTCGTAACGCCGCACCGAGACGCAAACCTTTGGATTGGCTGGCGGTTATCGCACCGCCATGGTCGCCATGAGCTCGACCGAGATGCCGAGCGGAAGGCTGCCCATGCCGACGGCGGCCCGGGTATGCCGCCCGGACTCGCCGAAGATTTCGATGAAGAGATCGGAGCAGCCGTTGATGACGCTGGGCTGCTCGCGGAAACCCGGCACGGCGTTAACCATGCCGAAGACGCTCAAGACCTGCTCGACCCGATCGAGCGAGCCCAGGACATGACGCGCCGCCGAGAGCAGAACCAGGCCGGTCAGACGGGCATGGCTGTAGCCCTGCTCAACCGTCAGCTCGGCGCCGACCACGCCATGGGCGAACTCGCCGTTCTCCTGCAGCGGCCCCTGGCCCGAGAGGTAGAGGATTCCGTTATGCACCAGCCCCGGCACGTAATTGCCCTTCGGGCTCGGGCATTCCGGCAGCACGATCCCGCGTTCCTTCAGAACCTGCTCGGCGCTCATCGGCTCCTCCTCGCTTACTCAGGATTGAGGCGAAAGTCCTTTCCTTCGGGCAGCGTCTGCCCGCCATCGACCACGATGGTCGTCCCGGTAATATAAGCCGCTTCATCGGAAGCGAGGAACAGCACCGCCTGCGCGACATCGCGCGGCGTGCCGAGCCGCCCCAGCGGGATCGCCTCTTCCATGGTGCGGATGAAGGCGGCGCTCCGGTGCTGCTGCACGCCTTCGGTCAGGATGTTGCCGGGTTCGACGCCGTTGACCGTGATGCCATAAGAAGAGAATTCCAGCGCCGCCGACTTGATGAAGCCGTTGATCCCTGCCTTCGAGGCCGAATAATGGCCGTGGCCCGGGCTGGTGACCTTGGGACCGGTGATCGAGGAGGTGAAGATCATCCGTCCGTACTTCTTCGCCTTCATATGCGGCAGCGCCGCTCGGGCGATAAGGTAGGTGCCGCGCAGGTTGACGCCGAGCACGGCGTCCCATTCCTCGGGCTCGGTGTTCTCGATCAGCGACCAGGGATAGATCCCGGCATTCTGCACCACGATGTGCAGATCGCCGAAGGCCTCCAGCGCCGTCGCGACGGCGCGCTCGGCATCGGCCTTCTTCGAAATGTCGGTGGCGATGAAGCGTCCGTCGAGCTTCGCCGCGGTTGCTTGGCCGGCTTCGACCTCGCTGTCGCCGATGACGATGCGCGCACCTTCCTCATGGAAGCGCTGGGCGATGCCGGCGCCGATGCCACGGGCGGCGCCGATGATCAGCGCGACCTTGTCTTGAAGCCGTCCGGTCATGCCAGTCGCTGCCGGATCTGGAGCTTGAACGTATCGATCAGCATCGCGGCCAGGACCAGGAAGCCGAGGATCAGCTGGGTATAATGCGCCGGCAGCCCCATGAGGTTGATTGCGGTCTGGATCGCCGAGAGCAGCAGCACGCCGGCATAGACACCCGGCAGCTGGCCGATCCCGCCTTTGAGGCTGACGCCGCCGATCACCACCGCGGCGAAGGCCTTGAACAGCATGCCGACGCCGAGATTGGCGGTGGCCCCCGAAGTGCGGATCGCCAACAGCCAGCCGGCGACGCCGGCGACCGCGCCGGCCAGCACGAAGCTGATGAGGATGAGGCGATCGACCTTGATGCCGGCCCGGAAGGTCGCAATCGGATTGCCGCCGATCATGGTGACATGGCGCCCGAAGGGTGTGCGGCGCATCAGGAAGGAGAAACCGATGAAGCTCAGGATCGCAATCAAGGCGCTCGGCGGCAGGAACTCGTTGATCGGAATGCCGATGACGCGGAGCTCCGGCACCATGCCCTGGGCCGAGCGGCCACCGGAAATCGCGACCACCAGGCCGCGCACCCAGATATAGGAGGCGAGCGTCACGATGAAGGCGTTCATCCGAAGCTTCACCACCAGGATTCCGTTGCTGAGGCCGATCGCGCCGCCGACGGCGAGCGCCAGAAGCAGAGACACCGGAATGACCGCCCAGGTCGCGCCGCCCAGGGTGTAGCCGAGCCCGATGCCGCTGTTGCAGAACAGGATGCCGGTCACCATCGCGGTCAGGCCGGCCGTGGATTCAATGGAGAGATCCATGTTGCCGGCGATGATGACGATGGCGAGGCCGATCGCCATGACGCCCACATAGGTCGAGTCTTCGATGATGTTGGTGAAGATCGCGAGCTGGAAATAATTCGGGATCGCGATCGAGAACATGATCAGCACGACGATCAGCAGCAACCAGACCAGGTTGTCGAGCAGAAATTCGAGGAGGGCCCGTTGGCCTGCGGACATCATGCGGCTCCGAAATTTGGCGGAAGGTCGGCGGAAGAAAAGGGCCCGGGCCGCGCGCGGCCCGGGCTTGGCAGTCGCTACTTCACGGCTTCGATCTTGGTGTCCGGGGCCTTCAGGTTGCCCCAGAACTTCGGATCGTCGACATTGTCCTTGGTGATCGCGGCGCCCGGGATCTTGATGTTCGGGCCCCAGCTCTCGACTGTGAGCTCGGATTCGAGCCCCAGCACGTTGTACTTGCCGGGCTTCAGCTCTTCCTTGTTCACCACCTTGTCCGCGAACATGGCGAGCGCCGCCGCCTGCGCGAAGAGCGGCTGCTCGACTTCGACCTGTTCCCAGCCCTTGCGGATGAGATCGAGGCCGACCGGTGCGCCGTTCGACGAGACCAGCATCACGTCACCCGGCTTCTTCCCCTTGGCTTCGAGCGAAGCCTGCGCGGCCACGGCAAGATGCGCGGCATGCACGAAGATCAGGTCGATGTCCGGATTGGCCACCATCTGGTCCGAGACGATGGTGCCGGCATTCGACGCTTCCCACTGCATGGCCGGCAGCGAGATGATCTTCACATCCGGGAAGGCCTTCATCTTTTCCTCGAAGCCCTTCTGGATGTCGAGGGTGTAGGGATCCGCCGGATCGCCCAGCACCTGCAGCACCTTGCCCTTCACCGAGCCGTTCTTGGTCTTCAGCAAGCCCTGGATCTGCTCGGCGGCGATGTGGCCGATCTCGACCGTGCCGGCGACCGAGGTCAGGTCGGTCTTGGTCGAGGTGATCTGCCGGTCGAAGATCATGACCGGAATGCCGGCAGCGCGGGCCTTCTCGATCGATGGGGTGATCGCGTTGAAGTCGACGGCGGCCATGATGATCGCCTTCGGCTTCAGGTTGATCACGTCGTTCATCTGGCTCTGCTGCAGGTCGGTCTTGTTGTCGGCATTGAGCGACACGACCTCGTAGCCGACGTCCTTCATGAACTTGGTCAAGGCATCGACCGACGCCGTCTGGAACTCGTCCAGCAAGGTCGGCACCATGTAGTAGATCTTGCCCTTCGATTGCGCGAGGGCCGCGTGCGAAGCGAACGCCGTCATGGCGATCGCGGCCGCCGCGAGTGTTGCACGCATGAGCCGTTTCATTGTTAGCCTCCTCATTTTCCCACTGACATTCAGATTCTAGAGACTCTCGCCGGTGATCATCCGGACGACCTCATCCGGGCTTGTCTTCGCCCGCTCGACATTGCCCGCGACCTTCCCTTGGCGGATGACGACCATGCGGTCGGCGACCTGAAAGGCCTGGGCCATGATATGGGTGATGACGACGACGCCGATGCCCTGCGCCGCGATCCGCTTGATCATGTCGAGGCCGCGGCGGGTCTGCTCGACGCCCAAGGCCGCGAAGGGCTCATCCAGCAGCACCAGCTTGCCGCCCCAATGGACGAAACGGTTGAGCTCGATCGCCTGGCGCTGGCCGCCGGAGAGATGCTCGACATTGGTGCGCATCGAGGGGATCCGCGTGCCGGCATTGGCCATCGCCTTCTCCACCACATCCTGCATCGCGCGCTCCTGCAGGATCGGAATCCCGAGGAAGCGCTTCACGATCTCGCGCCCCATGAAGAAGTTGGCGACGACGTCGACATTGGTGCAGAGCGAGAGGTCCTGGTAGACCGTCTCGATCCCGGCCGCCTTCGCCTCGGCCGGCGAGGTGAAGTGACGTTCGACGCCGTCGAACACGATTCGGCCGGAGGTCGCTTCCAGTCCGCCGGCAATGATTTTCACCAGGGTCGACTTTCCGGCGCCATTGTCGCCCAGGAGCGCGATCACCTCGCCGCGGCCGATGTCGAAGCTGATGCCTTTCAGCGCTTCGATCGCGCCGTAGTTCTTCACGATGTTGTCGAGCCGGAGCAGCGGCGTTCCCTCGGTCATGCGGCCACCTCGCGCTCCATCAGGGGATCGTCGGCAAACATCAGGCCGAAGCGCGGCGAGAGCACGCCGGAAACCGCCAGCGCGGCCGCGCCACGCAGCACCGAATCCTCGCCATTGCCGGAGCGGAGGATGCGCGGGATCGCGCGGTCGCGACGCTCCGCCACCGAATGGGGGAGCGGCTCGGCCGCCGTGATCAGCTTGTCGATCACCGCAGGCGGCGCAATGCCGCCGATCACGACGGCCAGGGGGTCGAACAGGTTCTCGATCGCCACGATTGTACTCTTGAAGAGAGGGGTTACGTCCTTGATCCAGCCGTCGATGCCGGCCGGCTTCCGCGCCCGGCGCTCCATCGCGTCGCAGGAGAGGTAGCGCTCCAGGCAACCGATATTGCCGCAGGGGCAAGCTTCGCCGCCCGGCACCATCGGCAGATGCCCGATCTCGCCCGCATTCCCGTGCGAGCCGCGCATCACGGTGCCGTCCTGCACCATGCAACCGCCGAGACCGACGCCGAAGAAGAGATAATAAAAGTCCCGAATGTCGCGCGCGGCACCATAGAGCCGTTCGCCCAGCGCCGCGGCGGCGTGATCCACTTCGATGAAGACCGGCAGCCCGGTTTTCTGGGCGAGCCGCTCGCGGACTGGCACGCCGTTCCAGCCTTCGAGCGTGGTCGGGCCGACGAAGCTCATGGATTCGACGTCGAACGGCCCCGGCATCGCGAGCCCGATGCCGAGCATGCGACTCTTGCCCGGCTGTCCCTTGGGCGGCTTCGGCTTGCGCAGGGCCGCAACCAGCTCGCCGATCGCATCGAGGGCGGCGGCGGGCTTCAGCCGCGGCAGCTTGCGCTCGCGCCGCGCGATCACCTGGCCTTCGAGATTGATCAGCGCCACCTCGATGCCGCGCGGCGTGAGATGCACGCCGATCGCATGGCCGCCATCCGGATTGATGCTGAGCGCGGTCGCTGGATAGCCGCGCCGGCGACGCTCTTCCCGGACGCCGAGGACAAAGCCTTGCGCCTCGAGTTCGCGGATGATGGTGGAGACGGTCTGCACCGTGAGGCCGACGCGCTTCGCGATCTCGCCGCGCGCGATCGGGCCCTGGAGACGGATCGTCTCGAGCACGATGCGCCGGTTGTACGGCCGGCCGTATTCCTGGTTGGTCCCTTTAAGGGCCATCCCGAGCGCCATCCCTGTTGCGCGATCTTCTTGTTGGCGCGCAGCCTGCGCTTGCCGCCCGAATATGTCAAACGGTTTTCAATATTAGGACGGAAACCGGCTGGCGCCGCGTGCGCTCCGATTCTACCCTCGCGCACCTTTCACCGGGAGAGCCGCATGGATCCGCGTTTCGACGAAATGACCGCCGTCCTGAAGAACTATTTCGACGGCCTCTACAACAGCGACACCAAAATCCTGAGCAAGGTGTTTCATCCGGAAGCCCATTACTTCTGCGCGACCGATGGCAAGCTGCTGCATCTCGACATGGGCGAATATTTTCCGGTCGTGGACAAGCGGCCCTCGCCGGCGAGCAAGGGCGAGGCCCGCGCCGATCGCATCATCTCGATCGAGTTCGCCGGGCCGGTCACCTGCTTCGCACGGGTCGAATGCGCGGTGCGCCCGCGCTTCTTCACCGATCTCCTGACCTTCGTGAAGCTCGACGGCCGCTGGCAGATCGTCGCGAAAGTGTTTCATTACGATTTGCGGGAATAGCAGCGCGGCCGGCGCGGACACATTCCGAATTCGAGCACCTGAAATGCAATCGGTTAAGCCTGCTGCCATCGGGTAACGTCAATTGTTGTGTGTCAGGAGGAAGAGGGTAGTGACGCCCTGTGACTTGTTTTCGTGAGTGAAGACGGCGAACAGGATGCGGTCCATGGAGGTTCTATCCTGGAAAGTGCCCATCGGCCTGGTGCGTCGTCGGACTTCTCGGAAGCGGCGCTCAATGGCGTTGGTAGTGCGCACGGCGCGCCTTTGGTCATCGGTCTTGTAGCGGAAGCAGGTCAGTAGCTCGTCGAGGTCGTCGCGCAAGCAGGCGACGGCGGCGGGATATTGCGCCTCGAAGCGGTCGGCGAGGCGGCGGGCGGCGGAGCGGGCCTGGGGCACGTTGGCGGCATGCATGATCTTGTGCAGCGCGCGTTTGACCCTGGGCTGGTCGGCCTTGCGGACCTTGTCGAGCACGTTCCGGATCTTGTGCGCCCAACAGCGCTGCACTGGGATCTGCGGCAGAACGATCGGCAAAGCCTTCCGCAGGCCCTTGCCGCCATCGATGCAGATCATGTCGAGCCCTTCGCCGGTGAGCCCGCGCCGATAAAGATCACTGAGGAATCTCTCCCATTCGAGGGCGCTTTCCGAGCCGGCCAGGCGGAAGTCGATGATCTCCTTCTTGCCGTCAGGCCGCAGCCCCAAGGCTACCAGGACCGGGCGCCTGAGCGCGCCGGCGCCGGTCTTGCGGGCCAGCACCACGCCGTCGAGCATCAGCGCCTGGTAGCGGTTGGCGAGCGGCCGGCGATGGAACGCGGCCACCGCGGCATCCAGCGTCTTGGCGACCTGGCTGACCGTTGTGGCACTCACCGTGCGCCCCAAGAGGGCCAGCAGCGTCTCGCCCACCTTGCGGGTCGAGAGCCCGAGCACGAAGCCGGCCAGGATCACCCGGTCGATCTCCCGCGTGCGCCGGGCGTAGGCCCGGATCACCTCGGTCGGGCTGTAGCGCCGGGTCCGCGGAACCGCGAGCTCGATGTCGCCCAACTCGGTCAGAAGATGCCGCCGATAGGTCCCGTTCCGCCGATCGGCGACGTCGTCGGCCTCGAGCTGCTGGAGATAGCGCTCGACCGCCATCGCCATCTGCGCCTCGATGATCTTCTCCAAGGCCTGGCGGCCGATCGGACGATAGCCCTCGCCCCAATCCAGGCCGTCCGCCTGCATCGCCTTCACGACTTCAAAAGCCATTGGTAAACTCGTGATCGTCGCAGCTTGCTGTGGCATGGGGTGCTCCTCTTGTGTGCTTGGCAGTTCACATCTGGAGTACCCCTTCCTTGCCCTGACACAGAATCCTTTACGTCACCCCGCCATCGCGCACCAGAGACGCGCAGCTCTGAATGTGGTATGATGCCTGCGCTGTTTGAAATCGTGAATGGTGCTTCGAGATCGCGCCCCGACGCGGCAATGAATTTCGGCAAACCCGGACCCGGCGCGGACAGAAAAAATCTGTGCGGACATTGTGCGGACGCACCTAGGTCGATCGCGATGTCAACCCCTACAGGACACCGACAAAATCGCAAATCGCGGGGTCAGGCCGGCGCACCGGGCATCAGATCATACGGATGCTTCCAGCCCGGCAGGGCGGCAATGCGCGCCGCCCAGGATTCGACATTCGGGAACTCACGCGCGCGGTCGATACCGGTCGGCTCGCTGTAGAAGACATAGCCGGCCAAGGAGAAGTCGGCGATGGTCGGCTGCTCGCCGAGCAGGAAATTCCGGCCCGCCAAGTGCTTGTCGACAATGCCGTAAGCGCCGCGCACGCGGGCGCGGAGAAACTCGACGACCGGCGTCTCGCCGCTGTTCTGCAGCCCGAACAGGAAACGGAGCGTCGCGTAATAGCTGGTGAATTTGTGATTGTCGAACAGCATCCAGCGCAGGATCTCGCGCCGCTCCTCGGCATTGCGGGCGGCGAACTGGCCGGTCGTCTCGGCCAGATAGTCGAGGATCACGCCGCTCTGGGTGAAGCGTCGGCCGTTATGCTCCAGGACCGGCACCTCGCCCATCTCGTTGAGCGTGTCGCGGAAGGCCTCGCCGCGCGTTTCGCCGTTGAAATAGTCGACCCAGACCGGCTGCCAGTCGCAGCCGGCGAGCTCCAGCATCAGCGCCGCCTTATAGGCGTTGCCGGATTCCTTCATGCAATGCAGCCGGTATTCCGCCATGACTCCCCCAGGTCAAACTGACGGTTGATTCTAGCCTCAAGCGGTGAAGGTCGAAAGCGCGATCGGATCGTCGAGTGGCACGAGGTCGTGCAACGCCGCGCCGCCGAAGCCCTCCGGCAGATGCGACAGCAGCACGCCCACCAGCAGGACCGCGATCAGACCCAGCACGACGGCACCGGCGGTGCGGCGCATGGCCGAGAGCCGCACCGAGATGCGCGCGTGGATCAAGGCCTCACTGGAACGGTAGGGAATATTGACCATCGTCTTTCTCCTAGGCGGGAACGGCGGTGCGGATCGGCGGGGCATCGGCGCCGAGCAGCTGCGCCTCGCCTTTGCCGAAAGACCAGTCGGCGTCGCTGTTCTCGGTGAGCACGATCGCGACGTCCTCCGGCCGGATGCCGGGATCGGCGGCGAGGTTCTCGACCACGCGGCGATAGAAGGCCTGCTTCAATGCGGCGGGACGACCGCGGCGCAGGCTGATCTCGACGAAGACCGTGTCGTCGCTGCGCGCGACGTCGAGATAGTCGCGGTCATAGATCCGGTTCTCGTCGCCGTGCTCGGCGATGATCTGGAACCGGTCCTTGGGCGGAATGCCGATCACATCGACCAGCGCGTGGTGGATGCCGTCGCCGACCGCGTGGCGGTAGGCGCGGGATTTTCCGCTTCGCAATGAGATCCGGACCAGGGGCATGTCGGTTACTCCATATGCGAGCTGGGCTCGCCGATAGGTTGGATTTAATCCCTTGATTTTGCAGATAAGAACGAGAAATTTTGACCGATTCTGTCAATCTGACTAACATATCGGTATGCCGTTCCGGACCCTGCCTCTAGCTGCCTTGCGCGCCTTCGAAGCCGCCGCGCGCCATGTCAGTTACTCCCGCGCCGCGGAAGAGCTGAACCTGACCCATGGCGCCATCAGCTTTCAGATGCGCGCCTTGAAGGAGGAGCTGGGCGTCGATCTCTTCAAGCGCCAAGGCCGGCGCATGGTGCTGACGCCCGAGGGCCAGCGGCTGTTCGGTTATGTCCGCGACGGTTTCGCCCGCCTCGAGCAGGGAATGGAGGACGTGCGTGCGGCGCGACGCGGTCAGGTGCTGACGGTCAGCGTGCATCCCGGGTTTGCCTCTTATTGGGTGATCCCGCGCCTCGCCGACTTTCAGCGGCAGCATCCCGAGATCGACGTCAGCCTGCTGCCCAACACCGCCCTCACCGATTTCTCGCGCGAGGATATCGACATGGCCTTGCGCTATGGGCCGGGCAACTGGCCCGGCGTGGTCGCGGTGAAGCTGATGGATGAGGAGGTGTTTCCGGTCTGCAGCCCGCGCTTCAACGGCGGAATCCTGCCGAAGCAACCCCGCGAGCTCGCCGATCTCACGCTGCTGCGCGATGCACGCCAGCCCTGGGGCGACTGGTTCAAGTCGATCGGTCTCGATCTGCCCGAGCCCGATCGCGGGCCGGTCTATAACGAGCCCAGCCTGGTGCTGCAGGCGGCCATCGCCGGCCAGGGCATCGCGCTCGCCCGCGGCGCCTTGGCGCGGCCGGCGATCGAGGCCGGCCATCTCACGCGCCTCTTCCCGCGCGGCGCCCGCGCCCGGTTCTCCTATTACATCGTCTATCCGCCCGCCGCCGCTTCCATCCCGCGTGTCACGACCTTTCGCGACTGGCTGCTGCGCCAGGCGGAAGAATCCGAAACGAATTAATTCAGCCGGGTCGGTTCGGCGTTGCGACTTTCCGCTTTGAAAGCACGGCGGAAGCGGCCAAATTACCGCCGACTTCCACCGCGCGTGACGAAAGAGTTTCGATTTGAGCAATTCAATGGCTCTGGTCGCCGATGTCGGCGGCACCAATGTGCGCTTTGCGATGGCCGATCTCGAAAGTCAGGTCGTGCCGAGCTTCGACACCTTCTCGGCCGCGCGGTTCCGTTCGTTGCCCGAAGCCGCCGCCGCCTATGTGAAGAAGACCGGGGCGAAACCGAAGGTCGCGGCCTTCGCCGTCGCCGGCCCCGTCACCGGCGACAAGGCCACCATCACCAATCTGCGCTGGAGCATGACGACCCGCGAGCTCTGCGAGGCGACCGGCGCCGATGCGACCTTGCTGGTGAACGATTTCGAGGCGCAGGCCCTGTCGGTCCCGCTGCTCTCCGGCGACGACTTGCAGCAGATCGGCGGCGACGCCCCGGTCGAGCGGGCGGTGAAAGCCGTGGTCGGCCCCGGCACCGGTCTCGGCGTCGGCGGCATCGTCTGGTCGAGCAGCCGCTGGATGCCGATCCCCGGCGAAGGCGGCCATGCGAGCTTCGCGGTCGAGACCGCCGACGAGATGGCGGTGCTCGAGCGCCTGCGCGATGGCCTCGATCATTTCTCCAACGAGCGCGTGCTCTCGGGTCCCGGCATCATCAATCTCTATGCCGCCTTCGCCGCCTATCGCGGCGTCAAGGCGCAGATGCTGGAAGCCTCCGAAGTGACGCGCCGCGGCCTCTACAAGGAGGATCCGATCGCGGTCGAGGCGCTCGACTTCTTCGTGAAGGCGCTCGGCCGCGTCGCCGGCGACACCGCGCTGACCCTGGGCGCGCAAGGTGGCGTCTATCTCGGCGGCGGCATCCCGCCGAAGATCCAGGACGCCCTCGCCGGCCCCGCCTTCCGCACGGCTTTCGAGCAGAAGGGCCGCCTGACGCCGTTCCTGAAGCCGATCCCGGTCTTCATCATCCTCGCCCGCGACGCCGGCCTGCGCGGCACCGCAGCCGCACTCGCGGCGGCAATCAAAGAAGGCCGGGTCTGAAGCGCGCCGTGTCCGACACCACGCTCTCCACCCAGACGCCACAGCTTGAGTTCATGCCGTCCCGGCAATTTCCGGAATGGCTCGCGGAAAATCGGCTGTCGCTCTGCTTCTCGACCTATCAGGCGGGAAAGCTGTTCTTCATCGGGCTGCAGCCGAATGGAAGGCTCTCTGTCTTCGAGCGCACCTTCAACCGCTCGATGGGGCTCTGGAGCGACGGACAGACGATCTGGATGACGTCGCTCTATCAAGTCTGGCGCTTCGAAAACGCGCTGCAGGCGGGCGAGAACCATCAGGGCTATGACCGGCTCTATGTGCCGCAGCTCGCATATACGACCGGCGATGTCGATGCGCATGACATCGCCGTCGATGCCGAGGGGCGGCCGATTTTCGTCAATACGCTGTTCTCCTGCCTCGCCGGCCTTTCCGAGGCAAAGAGCTTCCGAGCGCTCTGGCAGCCGCCCTTCATCTCGCGGCTCCTGCCCGAGGATCGCTGTCATCTGAACGGGCTCGCCATGGAGGATGGCCGGCCGCGCTATGTCACCGCCGTGGGAGAGACCGATGTCGCCGACGGCTGGCGCGATAAGCGCGCCGATGGCGGCGTCGTGATCGATGTCGCCGCAAATGCGGTCGCGGCGCGCGGACTCTCCATGCCGCATTCACCGCGGATCCATGCAGGCCGGCTCTGGCTGCTCAATTCCGGAACCGGCGATTTCGGCTTCATCGATCCCGCGAGCGGACGGTTCGAGCCGGTCGCCTTCTGTCCCGGCTATCTGCGCGGCCTCTGGTTCCACGGGAATTTCGCCATCCTCGGCCTGTCGCAGCCGCGCGAGAACAAGACCTTCGCCGGCCTGCCGCTCGACGAAGCGCTGGCGAAACGCAATGTCGGCCCGCAATGCGCGCTGCTGGTCGTCGATCTCAAGACCGGCGCCACGGTGCATTGGCTGAAGATCGAAGGCATCGTCCACGAGCTCTACGACGTGGTCGCTCTGCCCGGCATTCAGCGGCCGATGGCGCTGGGGCTGAAGACCGACGAGATCCGCCGCCTGCTGACGATCGAGACCTGAACGGTCATGGCATCAGCTGGCCGCCATTGACCTCGATGATCTGGCCGGTGATGAAGCCGGCGAGCCGGTGCGAGGCCAAGAAGAGGTAGGCACCGGCGCAATCCTCGGCCATGCCGACACGCTTCAGCGGGATGATGTCGGCCATCGCCTTCACCCGCTCCGGCGTCGAATAGCGGCGGTGGAAATCGGTGAAGATGAATCCGGGCGAGACCGCATTCACCCGAATGCCGGTCTCCGCAAGCTCGGTTGCCATCGCCTTGGTGTAGGTGGAGACGAAGGCCTTGGCGGCGGCATAGACGCCGGCGCCCGCTGCGCCGCCCATCCGGGCCGCGACCGAGGTGGTGCTGATGATGCTGCCGTTCTGCGCCTTTTTGAGATGCGGCAAGGCCGCCTTTGAGGCGACCACTACCGAGCGCGCATTGAGCGCCAGCACGGCATCCACTTGATCCGGCGTCAGCGCTTCGAGGCGCACGCGGCCGAGCATGGTGCCAGCATTGTTGATCAGGACGTCGATGCCGTCCAAACCCTTGGCCGCCGCTTCGACCGACTGCTCGACCGCGCCGGCGTCCTGGTAGTCGGCGATGACCACGACCGGCTGCGTGCCGCTTGCCTTCTGAATGGCAGCAGCGGTTTCCCGCAGCGTCTCGCTGTCCTTGGTGCCGTGCAGCGCGACCTTGGCGCCGAGCGCGGCGAAGGCCAAAGCGGTGGCGGCGCCGATGCCTCGGCTGCTGCCCGTGATCAGCACTTTGCGGCCGGCGAACTCCTCGCCCAACAGGCCCTTGGAGATGGTGGTCGTGAGCTCAGTCATTTGACTTCCTGATTCCGGATGCGGCGGACCGCATCCTGCCATCCCGCGTAGCGCCGGTCACGCTCTTGCGCGGACATTTTCGGCTCGAAGCGGCGATCGGGCCGCCAGGTCTTCTCGATCGCAGCCACATTAGCGATCATGCCGGTGCCGAGCCCGGCACAGAACGCAGCACCCAGCGCGGTAGTCTCCGTGACATGCGGGCGCTCGACAGGAAGCTGGAGGATGTCGGCAAGGAATTGCAGCACCCAGTCGTTGCGCGCCATGCCGCCATCGACCCGCAGCGCGGTGGGGCGCGTGCCGCCATCGGCACTCATCGCCGCCATCAGGTCCTGGGTCTGGTAGCAGACCGCCTCCAGCGCCGAACGCACCACTTCGGCGATGCCAGTGTCGCGCGTCAGGCCGAGCAGCGCGCCGCGCGCCTCGGGATCCCAATAGGGCGCGCCGAGACCGGTGAAGGCCGGGACCAGGTAGACGTTGCTGGTGCTGGACGCGGACTTCGCAAGCGAGTCGGTGTCGCCCGCCTCCTGGAACAGCTTCAACCCGTCGCGCAGCCATTGCACCGCGGCGCCGGCGACGAAGATGCTGCCCTCCACGGCGTAGGCAAAGCGATCGCCGAGCTGATAGGCGATCGTGGTCAGGAGCCGGTTCTGCGAGGGCTTCGCCTCATTGCCGGTGTTCAAGAGTGCGAAGCAGCCGGTGCCATAGGTGCTCTTGATCATGCCGGGCTTCAGACAAGCCTGGCCGATCACCGCCGCCTGCTGATCGCCCGCCATGCCGGCGATGGGGAGCGCCGCGCCGATCGTTGCCGCATCGCTGGTGCCGAAGACGCCGGCATTGGGCTTTACTTCGGGCAGCAGGGATTGCGGCACGCCGAACAGCTTCAAGAGATCCGCGTCCCACTGCTTCCGATGGATATCGAACAGCATGGTGCGGCAGGCATTGGTGATGTCGGTCGCATGCACCTTGCCGCCCGTGAGCCGCCACAGCAGAAACGAGTCGATCGTGCCGAAGGCGAGCTCGCCCTTCTCGGCGCGCGCCTTTGCGCCGGACACATTGCCCAGCAGCCAGGCGATCTTGGTTGCGGAGAAATAGGAATCGATGAGGAGCCCGGTCTTCTTCTGGATCTCCGGCTCGTGGCCGGCCTCGGTCAGCTTCTTGCAGAGCGGCGCGCCCCGGCGGTCCTGCCAGACGATCGCGTTGTGGATCGGCTTGCCGGTCTTCCGGTCCCAGATGACCGCGGTCTCGCGCTGGTTGGTGATGCCGATGGCGCCGACGCGATCAGCGCCGACTTCGCCGAGCACCTTCTTGCAGACCTCGACCGTCGCCGACCAGATCTCCTCTGGGTCGTGCTCGACCCAGCCGTCGGCGGGATAGATCTGTGGCAATGCCTTCTGTGCGGTCGCGACCGCGTCGCCGCCGGTGGTGAAGGCGATCGCCCTGGTGCTGGTCGTGCCCTGGTCGATCGAGAGAATGAGGTCCTTGGCGGCCATTGTCTGTCCCCTGCTCGGCTTTTCCCATCGATACGCGATTTCGAACCGGGCGAAAAGGCCGGCTTTCGGTTTCGCGTATCCGGTGGCAAGATGCCGGTGGGAGCAATAGGGACGAAAGCCGAGCCATGCAGCGCGAAGAGAGACATGCCGGCATCGTCAAACTGGTGCAGCAGCGCGGCTTCATGTCGATCGACGCCCTGGCCCAGCATTTCAACGTCACACCGCAGACCATCCGCCGCGACATCAACGAGCTCTCCGACCAGGACATGGTCTCGCGCTATCACGGCGGCGCCGGCCTCGCCTCCAGCGTGGAGAACACCGCCTATACGACGCGCCAGGTGCAGCAGCTTACCGAAAAGCAGCGGATCGCCGCCCTCTGCGCCCAGCACATTCCGAACGATTCCTCGCTGTTCATCAACATCGGCACCACCAATGAAGAAGTGGCGAGGGCCCTGCTGAAGCATTCGCGCCTCAGGGTCATCACCAACAATCTGCAGGTCGCCTCGATCCTCTGCGAGAATCCGTCGGTCGAGGTGATCATCACCGGCGGCGTGGTGCGGCCGGTGGACCGCGCCATCGTCGGCGAGGCGGCGGTCGACTTCGTCTCGCAGTTCCGGGTCGATTTCGGCATCATCGGCATCAGCGGCATCGATGGCGACGGCTCGCTGCTCGATTTCGACTACCGCGAGGTGCGGGTCTCACAGGCCATCATCGAGAACTCGCGCCAGGTCTTCCTGGTCGCGGATCATACGAAGTTCGAGCGCAAGCCGATGGTGCGCTTGGGCGATATCGGCCTGCTCGACGCCTTCTTCACCGACCGGGCGCCGCCGCAATCGGTGCGCGATCGGATCGAAAAGCACGACGTCCGCCTTTACGTCGCCGATCCAGCCTGAGCAGATTCTGACGCTAAGCCTGCGCAGGAAAAGGATCTTGTGCGACGCAGCATTTTCGAACATCAAATTTTCGCAAACGCGCCAAATGTTCTAGCTTGTTTTCGATTGCGAACAATCAAGGCCGCTGTTAGCTTTCGAAAACCGCCACCGGATTCCGATCCGAGAATGGCGGATGTGGGGAGGGCATGGCAGGGATCCGCATCTTGAAGTGGCGACGGCTTGATCGCGCCCGGGACGAGAGGTCTGGGGCGTGAGCGGTGGCGATGTGCTCGACCTCCTAGTCGTGGGCGGCGGGATCAACGGGATCGGCATCGCCCGCGATGCGGCCGGGCGCGGCTTGAAGGTCATGGCCGTCGAGCGGCGCGACCTCGCCAATGCCACCTCCTCTTCCAGCACCAAGCTGATCCATGGCGGCTTGCGCTATCTCGAGTATTACGAGTTCCGCCTGGTGCGCGAGGCGCTGAGCGAGCGCGAGGTGCTCTTGGAATCCGCGCCGCATATCATCTGGCCGCTGCGTTTCGTCCTCCCGCACGAGAAGACTCTGCGGCCGGCCTGGATGATCCAGGTCGGTCTCTTCCTCTATGACCATCTCGGCGGCCGCAAGCGCCTGCCCGGATCGAAGCGCGTCTCCTTGAGCGAGAAGCCCTATTCCAACGGCCTCAAGCCCGGCCTCGAGATCGGCTTCGAATACTCCGATTGCTGGGTCAACGATGCGCGGCTGGTGGCGCTGAATGCCGTGGATGCGCGCGAGCGCGGCGCCACGATCCTGACCCGCACCACCGTCACCGCGGCGAAGCGCGAAGGCGATCTCTGGCGCGTCGATCTCAGATCCGACAGCGGCGAGACCCGTTCGGTGCAGGCGCGGGCGCTGGTCAATGCGACCGGGCCGTGGGCGGGCGATTTCATCACCGGGGCCCTGGCGCTGAAGCAGAAGGCGACCTTGCGGCTGGTCAAGGGCAGCCACATCGTCGTGGACAAGCTCTACGAGGGTTCCCACTGCTTCATCCTGCAGAATGCCGACCGGCGCATCGTCTTCACCATTCCCTACGAAGGCCGGTTCACTCTGGTCGGCACCACCGACGTCCCCTATGACGGCGATCCGGCCAAGACCGCGATCTCGACCGAGGAGACGCAATACCTCTGCGACGTGGTGAATCGTTATTTCGCGAAGGCCCTGAGCCCCGCCGACGTGGTCTGGACCTATTCCGGCGTGCGGCCCTTGTTCGACGAGGATGGCAGCGAATCCGCCTCCGCGGTCTCGCGCGACTATGTGCTCGACCTCGAGGAGAACGGCGGCAAGGCGCCGCTCCTCAACGTCTTCGGCGGCAAGATCACGACCTATCGCCGGCTCTCCGAGCATGCGCTGCAGAAGCTGAAACCCTTCTTTCCGGCGGCGCGCGGCGACTGGACCAAGACGGCGACCTTGCCCGGCGGCGACATCGCCAATGCGGATTTCGAGGCTTTCGCCGCTGAAGAGACGCGGCGCTTCTCCTGGCTGCCGCCGGCGACGGTGCGGCGGTTCGCCCGCGCCTACGGCACGCGCATGGAGAAGGTGATCGGCGCGGCCCAGGGCATCAACGATCTCGGCCGCAACTACGGCGCCGATCTCTACGAGCGCGAGGTCGATTACCTCAAGGATCAGGAATGGGCGATGACCGCCGAGGACGTGCTCTGGCGGCGCTCGAAGCTCGGTTTGCACATGAAGCCGGAGGAGCGCGCGAATCTTGAAGCCGCGCTGCCGAACGGCGCAGGAGGACGCTAGCAGCGCAGGCTTGCGCTGCAGGGGATTGGGATGAGTTCTTCTTCCGGCGGAGGATGCGGGTCCTCGGCCGGTTGAAACGACGCTCGGTTCGAATCGTGCGCAGGAGCCGGGCGCAAACAGCAACGCGCACTCGTGGAGGATACGATCATGACTTCGCTTTATCGAAGCGTATCGGTCGCCGCCTTGTTGCTGGCGTGGGGCATGGCTCCTGCGTTTGCGGACGAGGCCGCGGCAAAGAAATGGATCGATGAGGAGTTCCAGCCTTCGACGCTCTCGAAAGAAGAGCAGTTGAAGGAGATGCAGTGGTTCATCAAGGCCGCCGAGCCGTTCAAGGGCATGGAGATCAACGTGCTGTCGGAGACCATCCCGACCCACGACTATGAATCCAAGGTCCTGGCCAAGGCCTTCTTCGAGATCACCGGCATCAAGGTCAACCACCAAGAGCTCGGCGAAGGCGAAGTCGTGCAGGCGGTGCAGACCCAGATGCAGACCAACCGCAATCTCTATGACGGCTACATCAACGACTCCGACCTGATCGGCACGCATTCGCGGCTGCAGAGCGCCATCAACCTGACCGACTGGATGGCGGGCGAAGGCAAGGACGTCACCAACCCCGGGCTCGACATCGACGACTTCATGGGCAAGTCGTTCACCACCGGTCCCGACGGCAAGCTGTGGCAGCTCCCGGACCAGCAGTTCGCCAACCTCTACTGGTTCCGCAAGGACTGGTTCGACGATCCGAAGATCAAGGCCGCCTTCAAGAAGAAGTACGGCTACGAGCTCGGCGTGCCGGTGAACTGGTCGGCCTATGAGGACATCGCGGACTTCTTCACCAACGACGTGAAGGAAGTGAACGGTGTTCGCGTCTATGGCCATATGGACTACGGCAAGCGCGCGCCGGATCTCGGCTGGCGCATGACCGACGCCTGGCTCTCGATGGCCGGCGAAGCCGATCCCGGCAGCCCGAACGGACGCCCGGTCGACGAGTGGGGCATCCGCATGGAGAAGGGTTCCTGCAACCCGGCCGGCGCTTCCGTCTCCCGCGGTGGCGGTGCGAACAGCCCGGCGGCCGTCTACGCCGTCGCCAAGTGGGATGAGTGGCTCCGCAAGTACGCGCCTCCGGGTGCCGCCGATCTCGACTTCTACCAGTCGCTGCCGGCGCTCGCCCAGGGCAACGTCGCCCAGCAGATCTTCTGGTACACCGCGTTCACCGCGAACATGGTGGCCCCGAAGAGCTCGGGCAACAACACCGTGGACGACCAGGGCAACCCGCTCTGGCGGATGGCGCCGTCGCCGCACGGCCCGTACTGGAAGGAAGGCTCGCAGCGCGGCTATCAGGACGCCGGTTCCTGGACGCTGTTCAACTCGACCCCGGTCCCGCAGCGCAAGGCGGCCTGGCTCTATGCCCAGTTCGTCACTTCGAAGACCGTGGACGTGAAGAAGAGCCAGGTCGGTCTCACCTTCATCCGTGACTCGACCGTCCGGCACAAGTCCTTCACCGAGCGCGCGCCGAAGCTGGGCGGCCTGGTCGAGTTCTACCGCTCGCCCGACCGCGTGGCCTGGACGCCGACCGGCATCAACGTGCCCGACTACCCGAAGCTCGCCCAGCTGTTCTGGGAGAACATCGGTGACGTCAACTCCGGTGCGTTCACGCCGCAGGAAGCCATGGACCGTCTGGCCGCCCAGATGGACCAGGTGATGGCCCGCATGCAGCAAGCCGATGAGCAGCAGAACGTCTATCACGGCTGCGGTCCCCGGCTGAACAAGGAGGAAGATCCCTCCAAGTGGCTGTCGAAGGACCACGCCCCCTGGGCCAAGCTCGACAACGAGAAGCCCAAGGGCGAGACCATCGCCTATGACGAGCTGATCAAGCGCTGGACGAAGTAACCGCTTCGTCTGTGCTAGACTGACAACGGCATCCCCGGGGCGGGAACGCCCCGGGGATCTCCGCGAAACAAGATCCCAAAGAACGCCATGACCCTCGAGCTTCGCAACGTGACCAAGAGCGTGGATGGCGCCGTCCATATCCACGAGACCAACCTCAAGCTCGAGGAGGGCACTTTCAACGTGCTCCTGGGCACGACCTTGGCCGGCAAGACCACGCTGATGCAGCTGATGGCCGGGCTCGACAAGCCGACGAGCGGCGAGATCTGGTTCAACGGCCGGAACGTGACCGGCGTCTCGGTCCAGAAGCGCAATGTGTCGATGGTCTACCAGCAGTTCATCAACTATCCCCATTTCACGGTCTACGACAACATCGCCTCGCCGCTCCGCGTCGCCGGGACCGATGCCAGGACCATCGAAGACCGCGTCCAGTCGGTCGCCGAGCTGTTGCGCCTGAAGCCGATGCTCGGCCGCAAGCCGGCCGAGCTCTCCGGCGGCCAGCAGCAGCGCACCGCGATCGCGCGGGCACTCGTCAAGGACAGCGAGATGATCCTCTTGGACGAGCCGCTGGCCAATCTCGACTACAAGCTCCGCGAGGAACTGCGCGACGAGCTGCCGCGCCTCTTCGCCAACCGGCATTGCACGGTGATCTACGCGACCACCGAACCCTCCGAGGCACTTCTCTTTGGCGGCTATACCGCGACCCTGCATGAAGGCCGGGTGACGCAGTTCGGCCCGACCGGCCAGATCTACCGCAACCCCAGCGATCTCCTGAGCGCCCAGGTGTTCTCCGATCCGCCGCTCAACACCGCGACGGTGACGAAGCGCGGCAACCAGCTGGCGCTCGGTCCCGGCATCGCCTGGCATGTTGACGGCGCGATCGGCGGCCTTGCCGACGGCGACTACCTGCTCGGCATCCGCGCCCATCACATCACGCCGTTCCAGCAGACGCCGGACGCCGTCGCGATCGAAGGCAGCGTATTGGTGGCGGAACTCTCCGGCTCGGAAAGCGTGCTCCACGTCGATCTCAACGGCACCACCTGGATCTCGCAGTCGCATGGCGTGCATCCGTTCGAGGTCGGCACCACGGCGCGGCTCTTCGTCGATGTCGCGCGCGGCTTCCTGTTCGACCGCACCAACCGTCTCGTCGGAGGATTGGGCTGATGGCACGCATCCTGATCGACCAGCTCCGGCATGCCTATGTCCAGAATCCGCAGCGGCCGGAAGACTATGCACTGAAGGAGATGAGCCTGGAGCTCGCCGACGGCGGCGCTTACGCGCTGCTGGGGCCCTCGGGCTGCGGCAAGACCACGCTGCTCAACCTGATCTCCGGCCTGCTGCATCCGACCGAGGGGCGGATCCTGTTCGACAACACCGATGTCGGGCAGCTGACGCCGGAACAGCGCAACATCGCCCAGGTGTTCCAGTTCCCGGTCGTCTACGACACGATGACCGTCTACGACAACCTCGCCTTCCCGCTGAAGAATCGCGGCGTCGCCCAGGGCGAGATCGACAAGCGGGTGCGCGAGATCGCCGACATGCTGGATCTCACCCAGACCTTGCATAAGCGCGCCTCGGGCCTGACCGCGGACGGCAAGCAGAAGATCTCGCTGGGGCGCGGCCTGGTGCGCTCCGACGTCAACGTCATCATGTTCGACGAGCCGCTGACGGTGATCGATCCGCATCTGAAATGGGTGCTGCGCTCGAAGCTGAAGGAGCTGCACACCCGGATCCGGCGGACCATGATCTATGTGACCCATGACCAGACCGAGGCGCTGACCTTCGCCGACCGGGTCGTGGTGATGAACTTGGGCGAGGTGGTTCAGGTCGGGACGCCGGTCGAGCTGTTCGAGCGGCCGGCGCACACCTTCGTCGGACATTTCATCGGCTCGCCGGGCATGAACGCCCTGCCCTGCGCACTCGAGAACGGCCGCCCGACCTTTCTCGGCAATACCGTGCCGGTCGCGAGCGGGATCGAGGTGCCGCATGACGGCAAGCTGGAGATCGGGATCCGGCCGGAGTTCATCCGCTTCAATGGGGCCGGGACGCCGCTCGGCGATGCCGGCGCTTCGATCCCCGTCGAGGTGACCAAGGTCGCAGATGCGGGGCGCTTTCGCATCGTCGAGACCCGGGCGAAGGAGCATCGCATCCGCCTGCTGGTGCCGGAGGGCGATCCCATTCCGAGCGGTGCGGCGCAGCTCAAGTTCGACCCCAAACACACGCATCTCTACCGCGACGGCTGGCTGGTGGGCTGAGGAACGGTCATGAACAAGACGGTCAATCAGAAAGCCTGGCTGCTGGTCCTGCCGGTCTTCCTCTTCGTCGCCTTCAACGCGATCATTCCGTTGATGACGGTGGTGAACTATTCGGTTCAGGAGACCTTCGGCAACAACATCTTCTCCTGGTCCGGCGTGCAGTGGTTCCAGGAAGTGCTGCAGTCGGAGCGGTTCCGGGCCTCGCTCGGGCGCCAGATCGCCTTCACGGCGACCATCCTCGTGATCGAGATCCCGCTCGGCCTTGCCATCGCGCTGGCGATGCCGCGCAAGGGGCCCTGGGTTTCCGTCTGCCTGGTGCTGATGGCGCTGCCGCTGCTCATTCCCTGGAACGTGGTCGGCTCGATGTGGAACGTCTTCGCGCTGCCCGAGATCGGCCTGATGGGCCGGGGGCTGAACGCGCTGGGCTTCGATTTCAACTACACGCGCCAGCCGGGCGACGCCTGGTTCACGATCGTGCTGATGGATGTCTGGCATTGGACCTCGCTGGTCGTGCTGCTCTGCTATGCCGGCCTGGTCGCGATCCCGAACGACTATTACCAGGCGGCCAAGATCGACGGCGCCAGCGCCTGGGCGGTGTTCCGTTTCATCCAGCTGCCCAAGCTGAAGCGCGTGCTGACGATCGCGATCCTGCTCCGCTTTATGGACAGCTTCATGATCTACACCGAGGTCCAGGTGCTGACCGGCGGCGGCCCTGGCTCTTCCACCACCTTCCTCTCGATCGATCTCTTCAAGGTGGCGCTGGGACAATTCGATCTCGGTCCCGCGGGCGCCATGTCGATCGTCTATTTCCTGATCATCCTGCTTCTCTCCTGGGTGTTCTACACGCTCATGATGCGGAACGAGGCGAAGTGATGCGCAAACGTTCGATCGTACCGATCCTCTACATCGTCTTCCTGATGCTGCCGATCTATTGGCTGGTCACCATGTCGTTCAAGACCACCAACGAGATCCTGGGCGGCTTCACGCCCTGGCCGCAGAACTTCACGCTCGACAGCTACCGCAAGATCTTCACCGATTCGACCTGGTACATGGGCTATGTCGCCTCGATCGAATATGTGGTGCTGAACACCATCGTCTCGGTGGCCGTGGCCCTGCCCGCCGCCTATGCCTTCTCGCGCTACCGCTTCCTCGGCGACAAGCACATGTTCTTCTGGCTGCTGACCAACCGGATGGCGCCGGCGGCGGTGTTCGCTTTGCCGTTCTATCAGCTCTACTCCGCGGTCGGCCTGTTCGACACGCCTTGGGCCGTGGCACTCTCGCACACCCTCTTCAACATCCCGCTCGCGGTCTGGATCCTGGAGGGCTTCATGTCCGGCGTGCCGAAGGAATTGGACGAGACCGCCTATGTGGACGGTTATTCCTTCCCGCGCTTCTTCGTGAAGATCTTCATCCCGACCATCGCCGCCGGCATCGGCGTCGCCTGCTTCTTCTGCTTCATGTTCTCCTGGGTCGAGATGCTGCTGGCGAAGACCTTGACCGCGGTCGCGGCAAAGCCGATCGCGGCGCTGATGACCAAGACCGCCAGCACCTCGGGCTATGAGCTCGGCCTGCTGGCCGCGGCCGGCACGCTGACGCTCATTCCCGGCGCGGTCGTGATCTATTTCGTGCGCAACTACATCGCCAAGGGCTTTGCCCTCGGTCGGGTCTAGGAGGGTTCGTCATCATGGTCGAAGGCACCGATCTCATCTCCTGGATGGCCTGGACCTGGCCGACGGCCTGCTTCTTCGGCTTCATCCTGCTCTGCCTCATCGGCATGTCGATCTGGGAGTTCGCATCGCCCGGCGGCGGTGCCCGTCACGGCATCCTCGGCCTCGACACCACGCGCGGCGACCGGCTGTTCATCTCGCTGCTCGGCAGCGCCTTCATCTTCCTCGCCTGGATCGGGCTGGTGAGCACCACGCTCTGGGCGCCACTGGTGATCGCGCTGGTCTATGCCGGCGTGGTCTTCCGCTGGGTCTAGCGCCTGCTGCAAAGCTTTTTCTGTCCGGGTCCTGTCCGGGTTGAGGTCGCGCAACTGCTCGAAATCGCTGCAATCTCATTTGCCGCTCTTCCCGGCGTTCAAGGTTGCGCGTCTTTGGCCGAGACAGATCGGCCGCAATGCGGCGCGACCGATTCACTTTTACGAACTGCTCCGCCCGAGAGCGCAGGAGGACGCGCCAACGCGCTGATGAAGAACGCCTTTGTCCCATCCGGACGGCAGGACCAATCTCTCGTCCTGTAAAAGCTGGGTAAAAGTTGCGGGTACGCGATCTGATTCAAGATCAGCGCCGCGACGTTCGATTCCGTCGGTGTCCTGTAGGGGTTGACATCGCGATCGATGTCTGCCGCCACATAGCACCACGTCGGGCGCACCAGCATTCACGATGTCAAACAACGCACCGACTATACCACGATTGGAGCGGCGTGTCGCTCCGCTGCGGCGTCACTCAGTGATTCTCGATGGCGCAGGCGGTGCCGTCGGCGACCTCGATCTGAATCGTCGGATGATGAATCTGGAACTTGCGGCTGAGCTCGTCGGTCACCCGCGAGAGAAAAGCGTCGCCCGGGTGGCCGGCCGGAAAGACCAGGTGCACGGTCAACGCGTTCTCGGTCGTGCTCATCGCCCAGACATGGAGATGATGCACGCCGCCGATCCCGGGGAGCGCTTCGAGATAGGCGCGAACATCGCCGAGCACGATGCCCTTCGGTACCGCCTGCATCGAGAGCTCGAAGGATTCGCGCAACAGGCCCCAGGTGCCCCAGACGATCACCACGGCGATCACCAGGCTGACGGCGGGATCGACCCAGTTCCAGCCGGTCGCGACGATCACCGCGCCGCCGATCACCACGCCGACCGAGACGGCGGCATCCGCCACCAGATGCAGGTAGGCGCCGCGGATGTTGAGATCGTCCTTCTGCCCGGCCATCAGGATCCAGGCCGAGAGTCCGTTGATGACGATGCCGGCCCCGGCCACGATCATGACGGTGACGCCGGCGACTTCCGGCGGTTCTGAAAAGCGCCGCACGGCTTCCCACACGATGGCGCCGGTCGCCACCAGCAGCAGCACCGCATTGGCGAAGGCCGACAGGATCGAGGCCGAGCGGAAGCCGTAGGTGAAGCGCTCGGTCGCCCGCACGCGGCCCAGCGTATAGGCGATCCAGGCGAGGATCAGGCCGATCGCATCGCCGAAATTGTGTCCCGCATCGGCCAGCAGCGCCATGGAATCGGCGATCAGGCCATAGACCACCTGGACCACGACCAGCGCAAGGTTGAGTCCGGTGGTCAGCGCGAAGGCGCGGCCGAAGTTCGTCGGCGCATGGCTATGGCCGAGGCCGTGGGAATGGCCGTGATGGGCGTGCCCATGATCGTGGGCTTTGTGATCATGGCCGTCGTGCCCATGGTCGCGATGATCGTGCTCGTGCGTCATCCCCTGCTTATGCGGCAGGAGACGGGCGTTACACAATTACACGCGACGATTCCACGCGTTGCGAACTCATCGCGACGTTATCCGCGGGCTTAGCCCGCTGACCTTGCGCCGTGCTTGCACCAGATGCCCGGATCAAGTCCGGGCATGACGGGACTTGGGCGGGCGCTATTGCAGCTTCAGGAACTTGGTGAGGTGATAGCCGATCGGGTTATCGACCCAGCCGATGACGCGCTGGGCGATCAGGTTGCGCTTGCTCTCCTGGTACATCATGGCGACCGGATAATCGTCCAGCAGGATCTGCTCTGCCGCCTGCAGCAGCTTCTTGCGGGACTCGCGGTCCGGCTCGGCCGTGGCTTTCGCCATAGCGGCCTCGAAGGCTTCGCTCTTCCAGGGGTACTGCGCGCCGGCCGCTTCGGTGCGGTAGACCAGGAACGGCTCCGGCCCGGCATAGTCGCCAGCAAATCCGTCGCAATAGATATCCCATTCGTATTTGTAGAAGTCGTCGTAGAGCGCCTGGCTCTCCTCGAGGCGGATGCGGCTGATCACGCCGAGCTTCTTCTGCCAGAGGATGGCGATCGCCTGGGTGATTTTCCGCTGCAGGTCGTCGGTGGTGCAGTAATAGCTCAGGGTCAGCGGCTTCCCCGGCCCGTAGCCCGCCTCGGTGATCAGCTTCAGAGCCAGCGCGTCGTTGGCCTTCTGGTCGGCACTGAAATCCGCGGCTTTGAGCTCGGGATAAGTCGGGTCCATCGGCGGCGCGAATGAGGTGATGATCGGGTCGCCGCTTTTCGCGATCTTGTTGACGACGATGTCGCGATCGATCGCCAAGGCCAAAGCCTTGCGGATGCGGATGTCGGTCAGCGGTTCCTTCTGCGTGTTGAAGCTCAGATGCCCGGTGGAGGCATAGGGCGCCACATGAAGCCGGTCGCCGTATTCGTTCTTCAACGCTTCGAACCGGTCGGTCGGCACGTCCCAGGTGATGTCGAGCTGGCCTGCCTGGGACATCTTCAACTCGGTGTTCACGTCCTCGGTGACGACATACTTGATGCTTTCGACCTGGACGTTGGCGGCGTCCCAGTAGTTCGGGTTCTTGACCAGCAGCACGTGCGACTGGGGCACCAGTTCCTTGATGACATAGGCGCCGTTGCCGACGAAGTTCGCCGGCTCGATGAACTCCGCACCATGGGCGTCCAAGCTCGGCTTATGCAGCGGCGAGATGTAGTAGTAGTTCAAGAGCTGCAAGGCATAGGGGTTCGGCCGATCGAGGTGAATGACCACGGTCTTGGGATCCGGCGCTCCGATGCCGACTTTGCTCCAATCGGTGAGCTTCTTGGCGTTGTAGTCGCCGGCACTGGTGATCGGCAGCTGGGTGAAGAGATAATAGGCTTTATAGGAGCCGAGCTCCGGATTCTCCTGCCGCTCGGCGCCGTTCACGAAATCCTGCGCCACCAGCGGATCCCCATTCGACCACTTCAACCCGTCGCGCAGATGGAAGGTGTAGGTGAGGCCGTCGGCGGAGATGTCCCAGCTTTCCGCGGCGCCCGGCGCCGGACTGCCCGCGGCATCGAGGCCGACCAGGCCCTCATAGACGTCGCCCAGAATCTGCGCGTCCTTGGACGCGGAGCTGTATTGCGGATCGAGGCTCTGCCATTGGTCGCCGATGCCGGCGACGATCGTGCCGTCCTGCGCCGACGCCTGCACCGCTGCAAGAGAGACGGCGGCAGCCCAAACCGCACCGACAAGCCCATGCTTCCACATCGTGCGAGCCCCCTCCGTCGGCGTCTGAAGCGCGAATGATCGGCCTCGACAGAAGGGAGAGTCAAGTGACAAATTGAATGAACGTTCAGTTAGTACGGGAGTGCCGCGCGATGCGTCTGGTGGGCTACAACACGCAGTTTTCGCGGGGGCGTGACGGCCGGATCGACATCGGTCGCATGGCCGCCGCGGTCCAGGATGCCGATATCCTCGCGCTGCAGGAGGTCGAGCGGAACTGGCAGCGCTCCGGCGGGACCGACCAGCCGGCGGAGATCGCGCGGCGCTTTCCGACGCATCACTGGGTCTATGGCCCTTATTTCGATGTCGATGCGAGTTCGGTTGCGATCGACGGGACCGTCGCCAACCGCCGGCGCCAGTTCGGCGTGATGACCTTGAGCCGCTGGCCGATCCTGTCTTCGCGATTGCATATCCTGCCCAAGTTCAAGACCGGTCCGGTCTTCAACATGGTGGCGGGATTCCTGGAGACGGTGATCGCGGCACCCGGTGGGCCGCTGCGCCATTACAACGTCCATCTCTGCGACGTCTCGCCGGAGGAACGCATGGCACAGATCGCGCGGCTCTTCGAAGTGCTGTGGTCGGCGCCGCAGGAAGGCGGTGCCTGGACCGGGCAGGATGCCGATTGGCAGACCGAGAACCCGCCGCCGATGCCGGCCGATGCCATCCTCGCCGGCGACTTCAACCTCGTGCCCGGTTCGCCGGAATACGAGGCGCTGGTCGGCCCGCGCGATCGCGATTTCGGTTATGGCCGCGTCGATGTCGGCCACCGCCTGGTCGACGCCTGGGTCGCGACCGGCCATCGCGAGGATGAGGGCATCACCTTCCCGCCGGCGCAAGGCTATGCGCGCGGATTCCGCATCGACTACAGCTTCGTGACCCTGGAGCTGGTGGAGCGCCTGAACAAGTGCTGGATCGACAATGACGCCGACGGCTCCGATCACCAGCCGGTCTGGGTCGAGCTTGCATGATCGACTGTGTCTGCGGCGACACGGCCACACCGTTCATTTCGATGAGCAACCCGCGCGTGCATTTCCCCCTTGCACCGTTCCGCTGCGAAGATCATAAGCACGGCCCTTCGCTAGGCCATGGGTTCGGGCTTTCGGTCCCGACCGGCGCGGTGCGCGTTGCGCTCCCGTGTTCCGCCGAACGAAGGCCCAGACTGCATTGCCATTGCAGACAACGAGGATAGCTCAGTGGGTAGAGCAAGTGATTGATAATCACTCTGTCGCGGGTTCGACTCCCGCTCCAACGCTCCGGTTCAGCCTAAAAAGCTGATCCCTGCTTAAGGGGAACCGGACGCGCGCTTCAGTCGCGATCCGGTTCGTGAGGCCGCAAGGCTTTCTCGAAACGAATCAAGACACCGGATGACCGGCTTCGCGTCGAGGGCGGATACCGCCCGCGCGGAACCTGGGTCGTCATGGCTTTCGACGTGGCTCGCGCTTTGCGTGAATCGCGAAGGAAGCCGTGCGCCCCGGGGTTCTGCCGGGCTGAAGCCCCGGCCCGCAGGTCAGACCGGGAAGACGCGTCCGGTTCCTTATCCTCGACTGGTGGAGGCCCGCGCGGGATGGCCCGTGCGGCAATGGATGGATGGAGGTGAAAATGAGCATTCGTTACGGGTTGTGGGTGACCGTCCTGGTCAAGGACGGGGAGCGTATCCTGTTGCTGCGCAACGGTCGGTATGAGCGCGCGCTGACGCCGGGCCGCTATCGCTTGTGGGATCCGCGGGGCGTGCTCGCGATCGAGAAGTATGCGGTCGTGCGCACCGAGATGCCGGCGGAACGCTATGCGGTGCTGCAGGCGGAGCGCCCGGACCTTGCGGATCAGCTGTTCGCGCTGGTCGAGACCAAGGCCGACGAGCTCGCGGTGGTCAGCCTCGACGGGCGGCCGGTGCATCTCATGGGGCCGTGGCAGTCGCGTGCCTTCTGGAAGGTGGCGACCGCGGTTATGGTCGAGCGTATCGACACCGGGCGCGATCCGGTCGTGGATCCGCGTCATCTGACGCTGATCGACCGTTCGCGCACGGCCTATGTGAGCGAGACGATCGTGGAGAGCCATGAAGCCGGGTTGCTCTACATCGAGGGCAGGCTGGTGGCGCGGCTCACGCCGGGGCGTCACGCCTACTGGACCGTGAACCGCAAGGTCGAGGTGAAGCGCCTCGACCTGCGTCCGCAGGCGCTCGAGGTGACGGCGCAGGAAATGCTGACCAAGGACCGCATCGCCTTGCGCCTGACCCTGACCGCGTTCCGCCGGATCGTCGATCCGGAGAAGGCGGCGGCGACGGTCGCCGATGTGGACGGCTGGCTCTATCGCCTGGTGCAGTTCGCCATCCGCGCGGCGGTCGCCGAGCGGACTCTGGACGAAGTGCTCTCGGCCAAGAGCGCGCTCGACGCCGAACTGCGCGCGACC
>Ga0209257_1001356_pt1 | contig 29616 bp, 16 predicted proteins | sample AraplaCvi_mCL_r2_FD_184277 | JGI IMG/M metagenome (GOLD analysis project Ga0209257, IMG submission 184277) | Arabidopsis root microbial communities from North Carolina, USA - plate scrape MF_Cvi_mCL_r2 (SPAdes) (version 2) | ecosystem: Host-associated > Plants > Roots > Endosphere | place: USA...
GACGAGAGTAGTGGTCTGCGCTTGAGATTGATCTGCTGTCATCGGCATGGTTGGCCTCCAGAGAGTTTTCTAGCGACCTCACTCTGCCACCGTGCAGGCCGCTACTCACCCCTGATGGGATCTCAAGGTGAAGATGCTGCTCCAGCATCTGTTTCGACGCCCTCTACGGTTCTCGCTCAACAACGGCTTAGCGCCTTCAAATCGGTCGTTCATGCGGTTCCCGAACCGTCCTGAAAGCCGTTGTTCGCACGCGCCGACGCGAAGGACCAGGAAGGGCGGGGAGCCGCCGGTCGGTGTGCCACCCTGGTTGTGAAGGACAGCGCAGGGAGCAGGCTTTGCTCCTGAAACAGACGGTAGCACCTCAACCAACGTCACCGGCCGAGGCTGACGCCAATCTTGGCCGACAGCAGGCGCTCAGAAACTTCGTCCATACGGAATAACCCGTCGCCCTCACCGCCGCTGACAGGGACAGTGAGGCAAAGTGCTTCCGGCCTGGTGGCCGATTTTCGTGGGGTGTTGCTACTGTATGAAAATCCATTGGGCCTTGACTTCAGCCAGAACTAGTGTGGACTGTTACATAGTATTGCTGTGTCCTGAGTCCCCGTCATAAGCTACACGCAGGCTTATTTTCGTAAATCAAGAAAGGAGAGCATTCATGGCACTTAAACCAGAACCAAAGCCGATAGCGAAATCCACAGGGAAACCGGATCAGCGCCGCCGTGATAACAAAAGCACACCAGGGAATACACCGTCCCTCAAACCTAGCAAGTCCACCAAATAAGGCGCATCAAAGAGGGCTCTCGCTGATTTGCGCTTCTACCGCAGTATTCGATTGAACCTGCGCGAAATGCGGCGTGGAGTGCGTGCTTGGATGTCGGCTTTCTCGAATTCCCCGCCGATACCGGTCAGTCCGATAACGGACCCAGAATGGATCGTCTTTCATGGCCGGTCGACGGCCTCTTCAGGCATGGAGGGTCCGTTAAGCTATGGGGTTTCGCCTCAGACCCTTTCAACTTGTTCGACCTCGAACCCTCACTCAACTCATTTCTTAGGTAAGACTTTCTGTTTCGGTTGATACAGACGCCGTTTGACGTTTGAGCGCAGAGCGTTGCGCACATCCTTGTCCACCACCGCCAGGTCGAACCATTCCGGGTCAAAGTAGCCACCGCACCAACGAATGGTCTCGGCATATTCTGGATCTTCCCGATCGGCGATGATCTCCAGGAACCGCTCATAACCTGACACACCACCAACATCTTCCGGCGGTCGCGCCCTTTCGCCGGCGATGCAGCTACCGTTTTGGGGTGTTGACGCGAGCGTCAGGAACTCCTCCACCTCAACCGTATGCCGCCAGCCATCCCCGAAATCGTAGTGGTAGCCAAAGACCGAACCTTGTTCGAAGTCCAGCAAGCGAACCTCTGTCTGATCGAAGACGCGAGGATCGTCGTCGGTCGCATCCTCTGTCAGGGTCGCGACGTCGCCATAGCGCAGACCACCAATTCGAAACTCGTAGAGATGATAGTTCCACCAGTTGAAGGCGGCCTGAATTCCGAGATGCAAATGCTCGAGGTTCCAATGAACCGGCAGCACCAGCCGGCGCCAAACGTCCGGCTCGATCTCGTCGATGGAAACTCTGATTTGGACGGCGTTTGAGGGCGTGAACATGTCAGGAATGAACAAGGTCGGAAGAAGATCGTCAAGAAGGCCGCTCGACGTTATTGTTTGGATCGGCTCGCTCCTGACAGCAACCTGCCGACTTGTGCAGCCGTCGATGCTCACTATCTCTGGTATGGGTCTGAACAGGAGCATCGCCATGCATCAAAGCGCGGCCGATATGTTGTTGGAAGTCTGTATCGAAATTCTTCCGCCGGAACGAGAAGGGACGTGCGCTTCGGACGCAACAACCTGTCCCTGCTGTCAAAAGTTGCGCCCGGCATCGAGCATGGATGACGATGGCTGTGGGATTTGCGACGAATGCCTGGCGCCCTGACCTCCTGCCGAGAAGCGCCTCCTTCTGTTCCTGCCTCATTTGAAGCCGCGCTTGCCAGACTACTCGACGGCTATGTTGACGGAACTTTTGGCGGTCGAGCATGGGGCGTGACCGTCAAGCGGTCGCAGGATCTCAAACGGACCTGGCTCTATGGCGAGGAGCTTGGCGGAACAGATATCGTCAGCTTCAACCTCTATCAATTGATTGGGTCGGGGCCGATGCTGAAGCCGTGCGAAATGTCATCCGCCAAGGTGATCGAGTTCGTTCTCGGTTTCGAGCCCAGCACCCGAGAACGCTGCGGCTCGACGACAATGACCGAAAAATAAGCAACGTTTTCATGCTGCATTGCAACATATGCATGGCTGCACTGCGATTTGAGCGCTGGCGGTCGAGGCAGCTGTCGTTTGGCACTTAACCGTAAGAATGCGACCGTTTCTTTCTTGGTTGGCACTTAATTTGAGATTCTGTGGGTTTAGAATCTCAAATTAAGTGTAACTGCGAAGACCTCTGCGACTGGCGCCCGCAGTCCACAATCTCTTCTATAGCGTTGCCGAAGCGGGCTTTATTCTCACCCATCATATGGCCACGCAGCATGGAGAGCATCTCCGGCCCAGCTCGCTGGACGATGGCCACACCCGCTAAAAGAGCTGGCCGCAAGTGCAGCTGCAAAATCGGGCTTGCTGGGGTCGGTAGTTCCCTAGTTTCCATCTTTAGAACGTCGTCGAGATCAGGAATGATGACGCCGAGCACTCTGTAGCTTGACTGTTCGTAGCGATCGGGGAACGACCTTGGAACGCGTCGCATCAGCAGGAGGCGGGCAATTTCGCTTGGCGATACCCAGTTTTGGATACCATGCTCGGCCTCGTCGTGAAGCATCCCTTCTCCTATCAGCGCAGCATGGTGGTAGCCGCTGAAAGGAGAGGGACGGTCACGCTCGCCATTGGTTTGAAGGGGACCGCCGCAAAGCGGGCAGGTGATCCGCCAGCCGAGAAGTTGGCTCCGAAGAATGATGTGCGATCCGTGGACAATTCGGAAACAACTGCTGCAGGATTGCCGAGGCTCGCCGGCAATCAGCCGCCGTGACGATTGCGGCACATTCGTGAAAGTCATGCGGCGGACCGTGGCGGGATCGACCGAGAACATAGAGGCTACGCGGTCGACCTGATGTTCGGTGAGATCTAAATCGGCCGTGCGCAATGACCGCTCCTCGGGAAGGCAATGCCGAAGCATGGCTAATGGAGAGATGTCGTAAAATGCGGCGTGTCGAATGATCCACGACGACAGGAGTTCATCGGCGCAGGGAGGGAACCTTACCGGCAATTGCCGTGCGTATATCCCCGTCATGCGAAGGCTGCTTCGGCGTCGAATTCCGGTTCCCACCTTTCAATGGCATCATCAGTAATGCGCTCGCTTCCGCTTTCGATTGCCTCGATAGCCAGGGAGTTGATCATGTGGAAGATGTTGGCCGTGATGCCCTCGGTGATCTGCAGTATCCGTCGCAATGATTTTGCGGTTAACACAGATGAGTGACGCAATGGCGTGTTGCGCAGCATCAAGGCGACCAAGGTTTCGAACTGCTCGTTTGCAGCCCAGCGGCTCAGCGTGAATTGTTCGAAACGGCGCGCCAGTTGTACATCGCCACCAATGGCCTCGCGGGCATCATTGACCCCGAAACAAACGAGCGAGATCTGCAGGCGGTTGCTCAGAAAACGCAGCGTGTTGAGCACAATGCGTTGCTCGCGATATGTTCCAGCGAGGATGTTATGCACCTCGTCGATCACTAGGACTTGCACGCCGATCGCTTCCATGATGCGCATCGCAGCTTGCTCCATCTGTGCGATATCGGCGCGCGGCCGCTGTGGTGCGCCGAGGAGGGTGAGAAGTTCGGCATAGAACCGTCTTTCGCCGGGCCGACTGGTCATCTCCATCGCGAGAACAGGCGTCTTCAGCCTGCCGGTGAGCGAATTAAAGCTTGGCGGATGCTGGTCACGGAAACGCTTCATGATCATTGTTTTGCCCATTCCGCTGTCGCCGTATATGGCGATGGAAGGCATTCGCGTCCCGCGCGGATGGTCTACCAAGAAATTGAGGCGATCGAGTACCTGCTTGGCACGCGGATAGATGAGCCAGCGACGTGATCTTATCGCTCGGACGCGCTGCTTGTCCGTTTCACCGAGCAGTGCCCCGGCGTTTGCAGTCAGGTGGGAGGTTCCTGTGTTCATTCCCGATCACTCCATGTCCTCATCAAAAGCCACAGGTTTGCTGGAGTCGATGCCCCGAAGCGAGCCCCACCCGCTGTCATCCACCTTCGTTTTTCTGCTGGCGGGGCGGCCTCGTCGTGCGGACGCTGTCGCCTTGACTGCCGCATCCACCAGTTTTCGCCGTTCAATGGCTGTACTAACGATAGTGCGGGTGTTGACCTCTCGTCGCCCTTTCGCCAGCAGCGTGCGCCTTGCAGCCAATGCTTCGTGCAGCGTTACCGAGGCCAAGGTGAGATCGGCGTAGCGAGCTTCCACGAAGCTGCCCGAAGGTCGCCGCACGAAGATACGAGACATATCCCTTGGGTCGTATTTGACGAGCAGTCGGCGATCCGTCCTCCCGACGTCAGCACTTAGGGCTGCCGACCAATAGCGCAGTCCAAAGAGATGGATCCCGGTTGGCTGTAGTGCGCGCTCCTGCTCGGGCAGAAATGTCAGCCAAAAACGCATGCGGTCCTCCGGCAATCGGAGTGGAATTTCACCTTCGTGCTCGCGCCAGACTGCGATTGGCGGACGGCCTAGACTGCTGTGGATCGACTGGTGGTATGTGCCGACAATGTCGAGGGCGATGTATCGCTCGAGTTCCCGCAAAGTCAAAGCTGAATGCCGCTTCGAGTCGTATTCGCCAAGCTCCTGTGGATTGCTGAAAGTCGTGCCCGGTAGCAAGTGGAGTTTTCCCATCTGGGTGCCGATCAACCGTTCGATATGGCCGCCGAAGCGCGGTTCTCCCGGCGGTCGCCAGTCGATCGCGATGCCGGCATCCTCACACCCCCTCTTGAAAGCACGACTCCTGAAGTCGCTGCCGTTATCGACATGCAATGTCTCTGGGAGTCCGGCGACGGGCCACGGTTCGATGATCTCGCGCTCCCGCAACCAAGGTGATTTGTCAAAGACGGAGTGTAGCAAGCATAAGCTGGTCGAGAGCCGGGAAGGGGCTTCCATTGTGAGGTAAAATCCGGTCACCATCCGGCTGCAAACGTCCATCGCAAGAGTTAGCCAAGGCCTCCCGATTGGCAGGCGCGTTTCCTCGTCGACGACAAAGATATCTGCTTTGGTATGATCGACTTGCACGATCTGGAGTGGACGCGAGGCAGCGAGCATTCCTGGAACAGCAGTTGTTCGCTTCACGACTTCGGTTTCGCCCCGTCGTTTGGCGCGCTTCTGCAGGTCGATGTCTTCGAGACGAGTTTCAATCGTCCGACGATGTGGCGGCTTGAGCCCGGCCGAGACGCAGCCCGTTTGTACATCCCGAACCAGTTGAGAAATGCTGGGGCGGTTCTTATTCAGGTAATATCGGTTGATAGTGCTGCGAATGATTTCTTCTCGCTTGTCGTCGAGCACTCGGCTGCCGTCTGGCCGGCCGGGTTTACGCTCCACCAGCGACATTACCGTTCCCCCATTTCGAAATAGCTTGATAAGACGGAATGCGGTTGCCCGACTGACTTCGAGTTCGGCAGCCAGCAGCGCCATATCCCCGGCTGCCACCTTGCCAGATCGACGCATCAGAAATCCTCGGATTGCCTCGGCTCGTCGAGACGCCTCATCCCAAAGCGCTTCGTCAATCTCGTCGGGTAATGGATCGTTCATGCAGAAACACCGTCTATTTCGTCGACGGTTGAATCTCACATTACGTGCCAAAATCAAAGGGGCAATCTCAAATTATCTGCTAAATCTCAAATTAAGTGCCAGGCATATCTTATTGAAATTGTTGTCGTCGGAGTCTTGCGGTTAAATGCAAAACGACAATGTCGTTCAATTCTTCTAGACAGGAATGTGCAGGCATGACCGTTGCGTTCGTCCTTTTCAGAGCATACCTTATGCATCTGAATGCATCATTGGCTTTGCAAGTTTAATGAGAGGACGGGTCGTATGTCGATCTGTATCTGTCGTCCGGTGCGTGCCAGTTTTGAAGGAAAACCAAAGGGTCGATGCTACCCATCATCTGACGAGCAAGTTTCACTCGTTCTTCGAGATGTTGTCTCCTCTCGTCATCGACCTCTGCTAGCCGCGTCTCCACATCCGTAAAAAAGCGTTCAACCACCATCGCCTTGCCCCAGCTCTCGATGATTTCCGAAAGTTGCTGCTGGCTATCCCTGACGGCTTGAGCCACCTTGCGTTCATCCTCTCGCCTTTCGTAACGCTCCCACTCCTCCTGCCGCTCTTTTTTCCGCTTCGCTTCGGCTTCGTCCGCGGCTGTCATTAGCGCTTGCAGTTTGTCCCGGGATGACCGCAACGTCTCGGCGATTTTCGGGATGGTCCGGGTTAGTGGCTCCGTTTCAGTATCTTGCCAGTTCAGGCTCCAGTCGACGCCACTCTTCGGGGAATAGGCGACGATCCGAAAGCGCCCGGAAGGCATGTCCTGCTCGGTTGTCCATGAGTGGGTTAGTTGCCACGCTTTCATCGCCCGGACGAGCTTGCTGTCTTCACGGTAGTAGTCGCCGCCCAGGTACCGCATGGTCACCCGTTCGGTCATTTCTGTGACGGCAAGACCGATCGGCACGGTGTCGATGTAGAAGATTGTCGGCCGATCGGGTTCCCAGATGCTGCCCGAATGGTAGCGGCCGTATTTTCGGTCCTTGAGCTCAACCTCCTGCTCCTTGACATGAATGCGGCGATGGTCTGCTCCCGCTGGTGCGATGTGCACGCGAAAACCGAGCCGGTCGAGTGCGAGGTAGAGATGATTGGCGATCGATAGCGCGGCAGGCAGTGCTGCTTCCGATGAGATAACGTCAGGCAGGATCCGCTTGTAGGGGCGAAGAAACTCTCCATCCTTTAAGACGCGCGATTTTCTCAGATGCTCTTCTGCGCCAAAAAGCAACGGGTGATGTTCGAGGCGGCGAGTCTTCGTAACAGCTCTTGCTTTCGGGCGTGTATCCGTATCCGTGGCAGACGCCTTCTTTTCCCGCGGTTTCGGTGGGACGGGAGTGATTTCGATGATCTCATCGGTGCCGTCGGGCAGGGCGGGCAGCTCGGCAGCAATTCCGAGTGATTTGCGTGTCCAGTAGCCCGATCCGGGATAGGGTATCTGATACTTCCTGCAGATTGCAGCGAGGGCCGTGCCAGTCAGACCGAGCTCCGGGGCAAGCCTGCTCAATGGTGTCCCACACACCCGGTTGTAAAGCTCGCTACGTGTCAATTGCATAGTAGGCTCCTGTTTGTCAGGGCCGGATATCGCAGTCCGGTGAAAGAATGGCAAAAAATGCCAGCCGGTGGCCGGAAAACGGTAAGCCCCGATCGGACTGGGCCGAAGCAATTGTGTTTGAATATCCTCGTACCGCCAACCTTTGATACGGCTTGCCGACCATACGAGCGAGACGCCAGCCGTGAGGAAACAAAAAAGCCGAGCGGCTAGACTGGCAGGCTTAGTCCGGATGACATAAGCGAGTTGGACGGCTCGACCTGCGGCTCTTTTGATCCCCTCAGACGACTGCCGTGCCGGAGATCAGGAACGCGCTTGCGGTGGCCGCATCCTGCCAGGATAAACCGATCCGGTTACGGGCTGGGAACCAAACTCAAAAGGCGAGCAATATCGAGACGGCCGCTCCCCCAGCTGTTCTTATCTAGCTTCTCGCTCGGATTGTCCGTGCGCAGGATACTCACAATCTGGGAAGGTTTCAAATTCGGATTTTTTTCCAGCATGAGCGCAATGGCGCCGGTAACGTGCGGAGCTGCGAAACTGGTTCCTGCAAGTAGCTCGTAACGGTCGGTCGTCCCGGGCGGCTGTCCGTGTGCTAAGGGGTCCGGGGGCGTGGCTGCCCGTATATATTCTCCCGGCGCCGCGATCGTGATCGCAGCCGCAACTCCGTCCGCTGCGGGTCCCCGGGCCGAACTTGGGGCGATCTTGTGATCGGGGGTGGAATTTCCGGTTTGGTCCTTCGTGATAAAGGAAGCAACTGTCACCATATTCGGTACCGCGGCTGGGACCGTGATAGATGAAGCGTCCGAGACGACGCTGTTTCCTGTAAAGCGAACTGTGCGGGTTCGTGAGGCTCCCCAAGAGATCCAAGCATGCCATTTGACGTCTTTATCTTCGGGGGCTCGAAGTCGAATGGTCCACAAACCGACACTCGGCTTTAACCAGAGGACAATTGCGCTCAGCCCAAGTTGATCGGGGCGCTTGCGGTTGCTGGCTCTGATCTGAGAGGGTGGCGCCGTGCAGATCCCATCATACGGAATATCGTATGCTGTAGCGCCGCCGGGTGGAGTGATCGTGGCGCCAAGCTTGGGGGAGGCGCCACCATAGCCGTACCAGATCTGAACTCTTATGCGCTTTTTGAGCTGGGCGGCATTGGATGTCATCTGCAACTGCAGGGTCGCAGTGGTGTTTTTTTTGACCGTGCCCGTCGCGTGCCCACCAAGTCCGCCACCATTTCCGGCGCTCTTCACCAGCGCGATGCCGCTTTTATCTATCAGGGCCTCGAACCACTTTTCGACGCGCCCTCCAGGTAGGTGAGGGCCATGATGCTCGCCTGCGCTGAGGTTCATGACAGATGGCTTGCCTTGCAGCTTCTTGCGGAGAAAACGCAAGCCCGTCGCCCAATCGTGAAGCGACCGAACGGCGACGCCGACCAGGTCTGCTTCTGGAGCAATTCCTAAATTTCCGCTATCGGCACCGGTGCTCAATCGGCCGCTTCCAGCGGCGATGCTGGCGACCCCGGTGCCATGACCGCCACCCCGCAACATCATGAGGTTTCCGAAAAGCTTCTGTCGGCGCTTTGTCGTTTTCTTATCCTCGCCAGCCGCCGGCTTGCTCAAGGCGAGGTCAATATCAGCCTTCGAGTAGAGGACCCCGGTACCAAAACCTTCCGGCGCTTTAAGGTCGTCTATCTTGGCCGTCTTGCCACTGGCGTTCATATCCCAGAGCCACAGGAAGCGCGACGATCCGTCCGTGTTGCGCAGCGACCGGTGGAAGACGTCGAAATCGTACTCGACTATCCCAATCGTCACGCCTTTGCCCGAAGGACCATTATAGCCCCCGCCTATCAGTTTCGCCGGTGCATTGATAACAGTACGGCTGACGTTGAGCTCCTGACCAAAAACCGGAAGCAATTCGATATAGCCGATCTCGGCGTCGCCCCGCATTTTGGCAACGGTTGTGAGCGTGACCTCGGCTAGAGCCGTGCCATCTTCGATTGGCGCCAAAAGGCTGACACCCTTGGCCACGAGATCCGGTTCGTTGCCGGCCCATTCGATCATGAGCCGAACGCGCGTTTCAGGTGGTTCATAGTGAAGCATAAGCTCTAGGTCAGGATCGAGCGCTGCCATTCATCCCCCTCCCAATCAGTCCCAGGATTAAATCCTGGCAAAAGTAATCACCCGTTGCAAGAGCAAACAAGATACTCGCATCGCTATTGCAATATTTCGCGCTTTGTATTTTGTTACTGAAGGCGGGAGGATCTTTCATCTTCCTGGGCGGGGGGCTGCCATGACCGACAACGGTTCGAAGGATCACGTCGCATTCATAGCCATACAGTCGACACTTGAGGGCGGACGACCATCCGGCTTCACAGTCGTGGCGGTTGGTACGAGAGCCGACAAGCCCGAGGAGTGGCTGTATGCTCTGCATCCGCTCCAAACCTTCATTCAAAAGTTCAATCAGAAGGAACCGATCTTCAACGAGCCGGTCAAGAACGGCTTACCCGAGGAGGCCACGAACCCGCCCGAAGATGATCCGGGTTTCAAAAAGCAGACCTTGCGACAGGTTTTCTCAAATATCGTTCTCGTCGCCTTCTACAGCTACGACCAGGACCATGGGAATAACGGCCCGCAGCCGATTGTCCGTTTGGATACAGCGGGCTTCGTCGAGCTTGAAGACGGGAGCATCGATCTCGGTCTGCCGACGCAAGGCAATTGGCATGTGTCGACCCTCTACCTCAAGCCCGGTGCCACACCTGGTGTAGTCCAATCCTTCGAGTTGCGTGCGCATGTGGCCATCGCGCAAAATGGCCACGAGATATCTTCGTCAGACAAAAATGGGGACCGTTTCGACAGCCGGTTGTTTCTAAAGCTTTCGGCGGCGCAGAACGCAGTTCCTCGCTCACTTTGGGATAGGAGCACGGTTTCAGGAACTGTGCCTGTGCCAAGCCCCGAATATGACGCGCTGTTCGATGAACTGAGCCTCGGAATTTCGACGCGGTCGTTTGCCTCGGGTGATACACGACCCACGATCGCCGCAAATGACAGCCGCCTGTCTGAACTCAGGATCGGCAAGTACCAGAATCGTGTCAACACGATTCCACTGTGGACGACTGCCGGGCTCAAACAATCTACGAGCGCAGTGCGGGTAACGCGCTGGTGGGGCTTCAGAGCCGGTGAATACAGGCCAGGGACAGGCGTGAAACGCCGTCTCATTCTAAGGCTGGAATGTCAGTACGATCCCGGCGAAGATACCGGGACGGGTGCCTTCCGGCAGGCCGTCTCGACGCTGCTGACGCCTTTGGTGCCGCAACCTCAAGTCGTCACCTCGCTCCTAAAGCCTCCGTCCTTTTCGCAGGAACAAAGGCTGCAGGATATCTCGGCCGATCTCGCCCCCACACTTCCGGTCCGCTGGATCGTTGCCGTTCGATTGGAGGCAAAGGGCGGAACCCCAGCACTGGCGGAGGCGCTGTTGGCGGGCTTGAGCATAGCCGGACAGGAGGTCGAGGCCGCGATGCGACGCATTGCGGACGGTTCGCAGCTCAGCGCATTACCGAGCTTGTCGGGTTTTGAAACTGTCGGCGGTGACCTGCCCTGGCATATCGTTGGGCAGTTGCTCGAAGGCAGGTCATGGCGACGGCTCATAAAGCCTGGAACGAAAAGCGACGCGGGTGATCCGAAGCGGACAGTCACTTGGAACGTCGTTGAACCTCGAATGCAGGATGATTACTGGGCTCCGCCGACGCAGCCAGGCGACAACCTTGCCGTCACTGCCGCTTCGACATTCCGTGGAATAGTGGCCACAGATGGGTCGTTGGTGGGGAAATCGACAAGGTTGGCGATCATGGCGCCCGCCCGTGCCGCGTTCGACAGCGCGGAAGTCTTGGCATGCACGAAATGGCCTGCTTATCAGCCGGCGATAACGGCACATGATGACTTCGCAGACGTGGATGGGGGTGTTCGCTTCGGTCTCCATGTCAGGGCCATGCCCGGAGGGACCGACGTCGTCATCGGGGCGTTCAGGCTTATTCTCGGACTGTCGACAAGTGTTCCAAAAGACCCTGGTGAACAATTGTGCCTCATTCATCAGTATGTCGCATCCGGGAGCCGACTGCGGCAGGGCGTTGAGCTGGCGCTCACGCTTCCCGTCTCTGGTTTGATGCCAGCAGGTCAGGATGCGCCGGCCGGCGCGACCCGCGCTGCCGCGCGAGATGTCACGCGGCAACTCTTGGCGGATGAAGTTCGGCCAAGTCCGACTGATCCGCTGATGTTTTCCAACACCAGTCCAGCCACCAGCCAGTATGATCTGGTGGTTCGCGAAACCGCCGGCCGCGGCGGTGACCACGAAGTTCGCCTCAAGCTGCGCAGCGCCAACACGGATGAAACCGCAGCTTCAACCGGTATGGTGCTCGTCATCGATCCCGAACCCTTTCGCGTCATGGGCGTGCGCTACGTCGAGCCGCGCGGTTCCGCGAGCGATGAGGCGAATGAAGTCGCGGTCTGGAACGCCGGCGGGGAGGGAGGCCTGTCTTGGCGGGTCAGAGATGAAAACCAGCGCGTCGAACTGCTGTTGCCGCCGCAGGTCATCGGCGAGGCAATGGAGAAAAATCGGGTAGATGATCTTGGGCGACCGCCGGATATCATGCCAGACATGGCTGCGGCTGCCCGCTTCGGGTCGCCGACGGTCCTCGTGGTCGATCCCACTTACGCCGACACCGGCTATCGTGAGCCTGGATGGAACTTGCGGCGTATCCTCGGCTTCCCGGGACAGCGTTCGCCAGGCGCTCGATTGCGCCATCTGCGAGCCGAGCTCATGTACGGACTTGCGACAAGGCTTATCCCGCAAGACGATGTCTGGATTACAGAGATAGGTGCGACGCTCGGCGTGCCGCCACAGAAATTTGCCGAGACCGCCGCATCGCACAGCGCGAAGGGACGCCATATCGTTCTTGCCAATGCAGTGATCGGTGCCGAGAAGCAACGGTTATCCGTTGAAAAGCTGTGGGCAGGCACGCCGGATCAGACGCTTCGCATCGAACGCGGTCTGACATTTGGCTTGCGGCATAAGCGTGTCAGCGCCGATGGATCGATTCCGCCCTCCGGACCGGCGACACCATTCCGCTGGCCTGTTCCCGGCGACATACCATCCGATCTTGCGCTGTCTCCTTCGCAAAAGGCGTTGGTCGACCGAACGTTTTCTGTTTCGCGGGATGATCGGGACTCTTTTCCAGGCGGCGTGCCATGGGCTTTCGAGAGCGCCAATGTCCTTGGCGAGGTGTATCGCGAACCACTGAGCGAAACGGGTCGTATCCAGGACGTTCACCTGTCGGCGCTCGGCGCCTGGGCGGGGCAGCGTGCGCTGTTTGCCGAGGAAAAATCGGTGATCGATACCGAGGTGACGATGGGGCGGCTACAACGCTACAAGCTTGAGCGGATCGGCCGCATCGGCGCCCTTTGGCACCGCGCCAAGCACGTCATCGTTTACGAGCGAACCGTCGTTCCACCGCGACAGTTCTACAACCGCTATCCTATCGGCGCCCAACAAGACGATCACCTGGGACGTCCCGTGCTTCGCAAGGTGGAAGAGTATGTCGAGCTGCTTCAGCCGGTTCGTCGCTATCCGGAGAACGGCACATCGGTTTCGGCGGCAGGCTTTCTGACCGGCGTCGAGTTTAAGTCCAAGCGGATTCCGGTCGACAGTCGTTGGGGTGGGGATGTCCGGCGCGAAGGTTGGGCGGTTCCACTGTGGAACACGGCCTTTGCCGAACCTGTGAATGCGATCGTCGCACCCGGGGGCCAGGACAACCCGGATGACCCCTCCCTTGTCTATCCGAAGCCGCAGATCCGCTGCTTGTTCGCGGCCGCCGATGGCGGCGAGACGGCAATCGAAATCGATGAGCCGCAAAAGCTGGTCTTCTACACCTCAACCTTGGCCGGGGAGCGCGGTGACAACACAGATGGCTGGCGCCCGGTTCGCGAGGTGGATTTCGTTGATTTGCCGGTCCCTGTCGCCGGCCAACTCACGCCGAGAAGCGAGCAACTGACCGACGCAATGTTGCCGCCGGAACCAGCCCACGTGCCCGGCTACGAGCGGCTAACCTTGAAACTCAAGCGCACCGAGGAAACTGTCGCGTTGATGCATGGGCGCGCGGGCGATGGCCCCAGCGCTGTGATGCAGAATGTTACCATCGCTCGCTCAGCTCCGATGACCAAACCGGATGCTGGCGGCCCGACAAACGGCGTTGTGGCGCTAAACAATTTCGCCGCCAACACCCGCGCGGAGATCGACGGTGCGATTGGAAGGGCCTTAGGCGTCATGGAGCGCCTTGACCCAAGGCTAAACAGGGCCACGACGACCGACGCGAAAGCCAAGATAACCGCAGCCATCGAGAGCGCGTTCGGAAAACCGCTCGACATCAAGGTCACAGTGCCGGAGGTTGGCCCAGCCCTCCATGAGGCGATCAAAAAAACTGACGCCGACAATCAATCGCTTCGTGATCACCTGACGAACGACGCGAATGCCGAAGTAACGAGACTTTCGAACGCCGCCCGGGCGCTATTGGATGAAGCCATGGCCGGTATCCAGCGTCCACTGCTTGCGGTCGCAGGCATCGCGGCTGCAGCCCAGTCGAGGCTCAACGGGCTGCAGATCCCGGGTACCGGGGATTATTATGAACTTCCGGAAGAACAACGTCTGGAACTTGTCGATGCTTTGCGGGAAGTGCGCGAGCGGTTGTGGGATGCCGCCGATATCGTCAAGGCGGACATTCGACAGCTTGGCAGCCAGGCGCAGTTCGATATTGCGAAGGTCGTTGTTGCGGCTGGCGGGGACATTCGGGCCGTTGGCGGCGATCTTGCCGCTAAACTCGGCATTCTGAACACGGCTCTTGGCGCACTGCTCCAGGCTTTGCAAGCGACGGGGGGCACGATCGGGGCGCCGGTTGTCGTGGCTGCAGCCGCCGTTCAGGCTGCAATCGAACCTTTCTCTTCGTCTGTGAGACGCGTGCGTCAAAAAATGGAGGCGGGAAGCAACGCGTCTGCGTTGCGTGCCCTGCTTACAATCTGCTGCGCAATCGAATCGACCGTCGGGCTTGCCAGCCGCACGCTGTCAGAGCTGTCTGAAGGCGATCCGATTTTGACACCGGTTCGCGATGTGATCATCAAGGGCCTGCAGCGCGTCATTCCGGCGGGGACGACACTGAAGTCGACTCTGGACACATTGGTCGGCGGTCTGGTCGCGCCCGGTGGCCCGCTCGACATGCTCGGTCAAAAGGCTGACGCGATCGTGGAGGGGGCCCTTTCAACCCTGGTTGCAGAGCCTGACGGGGTTGTCGACCAGCTTACCGAAATGCTGACCGACGAAACATTGATGGAGTACATCGTCACCTCGGTGATTACCCTGTCACAGCAGGTCGAAAGCGATGAATTCACCAAATGGGCGACCGACGCTCTTGCGGCACTTGGGGCTTTGGTTGACGGATCTCTTGAGGTCACTAAGCATGTGAACACCGCCATCTTGGCTGCAAAGGCGACCGCTTCTGCTGCAATTGACCAATTCGAGGCGGATGCGCGAACGAAGATCAACGATGCTGTGCAGGTTCTTTTCATCGCGGCCAATGCGATCGAGGATCTCCTGCGCTCGGCGCTGAAAGACAACCTCTCCGAAACCGTCATGGCAGCCTTTGGGCTTGATCAGCCGGAAGCCATAGCCGCTCAAGTCAGAGCTGCCGCCATGGACGCTGTTGAGAGCGTCACGGAAGGCGTCAATGGCTACCTCGAAGAGGTGAAGTCGGCAGTTTATGCCCGGGCCGCCGAGGCGACACGGCAGATCGAAGAAAGAGGACGCCAACTCCTCGGCAGCGTTCAGAGCTCGGTGACAGACGCGCTTGGCACCGATCCAACCGTACTGGCGGACCAGGCAACCCGACTGGCACAGGAAGGGTCTGACGTTCTGCGCCTCATCCGCGCGGTTGGAGACCCTCCCAAGAACGATCGGCTCGGCCTTAACCGCCCGGAAGTTGCCTATGTTCTCAAGGAAGTCGACAAGGTCATCGACATCACGCCTGCGATATCGCTCGTCAACAGAGTATCAGATACGTTAGCGGCGGTCGACCAGGCCGGTAAAGCAATCGGTGACCTGATTCCTGGAATGGGGTTCCGCCTGCCGACCGGTAAGCTCGCCGAAAACATAGTGCCTGATGCGCTGAAGGGCCTGTCGGTAGCCAAGCTTATCCCAAATATCGGCGGGCTAGATCTTCGTGGCCTGCTTGAGCGAGCAGGCTTTCCCGATCTCGATGATCTCGAAGCGATCAAGATCACCCAAGGCTTCGACAAGGCCGAGCGCCGGCTTTGGATGAAGGCGACCATCGATGTCCCGTTTACTGAGCCGGTCGATATCCTCGCTTTCGGCCCCGTCACGCTGGCGGTGGATGAGGCGCGTTTTTTTGCCGAATCCAGCATGACCGCCGGTCTGGAAGGCTCAAGCCAGCGGATTACCGGAAGCATCAGCGGTGACTGGCGTGTTGTCTGCGCCGGGCAGGACATCATCACGTTTCGACGGACGGGCCTGTTCTTCGACGAGAGCGGCCGTCTCGACTTCAAGATCGCTCCCGAACGTGTTGAACTGGCGGACGCGCTTGAATTTTTGACGAGCTTCCTTGCCGCGTCAGGTAAGGGGCAAGGACTGGTCGTCGAGCCTCTGATGCGTGGCAGCGTTCCTGCCGGGGTCGCGGCCACACTTGACCTCGCCCTTCCCGACCTAACCCTCGGGGCATTTGCGATCACCAGCCTGTCGTTGCACGTCATGTTCGGCGTCGCCGCAATTCCCGAGTTCGAACTTATGGGGGAGGTATCGGTCGCCCAGCGCACCGCGCCATTCACACTCAGCGTCTGGATCCTCAACGGCGGCGGATACCTGACACAACGTATGTCCTTCCGACCGACATCACGCCCCAAGCCGATCCTTGCCTACACGCTTGACGTCGGCATCGTGGCCGGCGTCGGATTGGGCTTCAACTTCGGTGTGGTCTCCGGCGGTGTCTGGCTTCAGGTCGGTTGCTCCATCGCCATTACCTGGACCACCGAGCAGGGCGGCAATTCAACCGCTGTTACGGTGTTTATCCTGGCACGAGGTAACGTCGATATCGCGGGGTTGGTTACCGCCAACATCATGTTGTTGCTCGAAGTTTCCTACGATGGCGCCCGAATGATCGGCCGCGGCACGCTTCGCCTGAGCTTCAAAATAAGCATGTTTTACACGCTCAGGGTCAATCAACAGGTCGAATACGCTTTCATCGGCAAAAAGAGCGAGAAAGCCGGGAGCGATGATTATGCGGGCGCTTATGCGTAGGAGGCCGAAATGGTCGTCAAACTGATCGTCAGGGTGCAGGCGGATCTCCTGCCGCTGATCGCGGATGGGACAGGCGCGACGATCTCGCAAGTCGGGCTGCGGCTGTCGGCCATGGTCGACCTCCCAGCAAACGAGACGCTCAGGGTCTCACCTCTTGATCTCTTGAAAGATCTCTGCCCCTGGCACTGGCGCGCGTCCGATCCGGGACTCCATGAGAACTGGAATCCACACAATCCTGCTGCCTGGCGGCTGTTTCGGGTTGACGGATCAGCCCCCGTGGAGATCACGACAAAGATCGCACCGCCGGCGGGCCTTGACCCCGGAATGAACGGCGATTTTACCCTCGCGCTCGAGCAGACGCTTGCCATCGTCGTTGACGAAGGGGCGGAGGCTTCTGTCTGCCTGCCGGCGGACGGCCAACCTATAGAGCGTCGCACCGTGTTCGGCATGGTCGAAAGTCTCACCGGCCTGCCTCATCCCATTCCCGCCGGCATGCGGGTATTCACGGTTCTGTCGGTGGCGGAAGACCTCAGCAACACACGTGTGGTCGCCATACCCCGCTTCCTTCCACCTGTCGGTGGCAGTTTTGATATAGACAATGCTGTTTTCTTCGACATCGATCCGGTGGGCGTTATCACAGCCGACGCAGTTCATAACGACCCATCGCCCTGGGCTGACACGCTGCGTTTCGAGTTAAGGGCCAGCTTGGATGTCACGGCGATGGCACGGGTGACGAACGCGCCGCAGCTTGTCGATCTTAGCAAGCTTTCGATTGGACAGAACGACAACGGTACGGAAACTGGCGATGAGGATTATGCCGCTCATCTGCCGATCCGACTGGCTGAAGCTATCGACCCTGCCGCCCGGCTGATCGGCGCCTTCGATCCAGTTGTTGAAGGTTTGCGGTCGAGTACCGTCGCAGCCGATATTGAAGATTTTGCCGCATTGAAGGCGGACCTTTCGAACCGAGAGACGTCGTCGCTGTTGGCCTTGTTCGATGTTATGACAGCGGATGTCTTCCAGCCGATGGCGCGCAGTTCCGAAGCGGCCTCTTCTGTCGCTTTGTCTCGCTTTGGCGCCGCCGCTCGCGAGCGCGGGCCGGACGGGCGACGGACGGAGGCGGCTCAAGAGGCTGGGCAGATATTTCTGCGGATGCTTGACCGCGATCAGACCGGTGGAAATTTCGAACCGGATCGGGCGCGACCACCCTTGATGCCCTATTCGCGGCTTGCCACGACGGTAGGAGTTCCACCCGAGGACATTAAAATACCTGCCCAGGAGCCCGCGTCACTCGACAGTGAGGCGGGGCTGCTCGAATTTGTCCGCGGCCATTGGCTGAGCCCAATCGCTGGCGCAGCAGATGCGCCGCGACCCATAAGCAAGGGATCCAAGCGTGAGCTTGTCTCCAGGATCCTTACCTGCCCAACCCTTGATCTTGCAGTGCACAACGAGCTCGTGCTGGACGCTGGGGTGCTTGTTGCGCCCGGTCCTAAGTTCGTGCTTTCGCTTATGACGCCTGGCGACTGTGCCAGGCTGACAATCGGAATGACGCAGCTGACATTCCTGCGTGACGCCGCAAATTTGATCACGGTGAGCGCCAGCGGGGGTGCGACAACCGCCGTGAGGTCTGCAACCCTCGATATTCTCGGCTTCATGCTCACTCTATCTGACGATCGAGCGACCTTGCACGTGACGTTCGATGATGGCCAACCTCCATTCGATGTGGCTGTTTCAGATCTCGCTCGCGGTTTGTTCTCCGTTACTCTTGAGGCTGTCGATGGCGCAGTCGCCGATTTCCAGCCTACCAGACCAAATCCCTTAACAGCGCGTCGCTTCGCGGAGAATCTGACCGCTCAAGGGGTTCGCAGTGACCTCTCTCTTGCTTTCGCCGGTCCATATCTTCCAGGGATACTTGCCGGCCGGCAGGACTGGTCGACCAAGCCGGGGCCTACGTCGCCGCCTGAGGACTTTCGAAAGGCAATTCGTGATGGCGTTGCCGCATTGGCTCCAGCGCTTTTGGAAAAGCTGTCGCAGAGGGTTCAAAATCCGACATGGCTGACCCGTCTCATAGGTCGAATAATAGAGCAGGCAACCGATGACGCGGTGCGGCTTGCCATCGCGGCCGTTCCATCAGCGGCCCTTGAGCGCATAACGATGGACGCGCCCCCATTGGTGGTCCGCATCGACCAGTTTCAAGATTTTGGAAGTGAGGATGCTTGGGGTCGGGTTGCGGGATATGGCGCGCTGCTAGGCCGCAGCGCGCCATCGGGTGGAAAGGCGGCAACGCCAGAAGAATGGTGGACGCTGAATGCCGCCGAATTGTTCGCGGTCGCGCCCAAGGATCCCATGAACCCCGCCAAACCTGGGGATCCGAAACGCGTAGGTCTTGTCGATCCGGTGGCGATCCAGATCGGTCAGGGAGGTGGCGTGCGCCAAAGCCTCCTTTCTTACAATAACCGCTGGCTTGCAACGGGACTGGCAACCGACACGGTGCACGATGCAGCAGACGCGCAGAGCGATGGCCCTCGCCGTCCCGAGCGTATGCAACCTCCATCCTCGTTAGACGGCTATCGGCTGCCAGCCCTATCGTTCGGATATGCATTTTGGGTGCTTCCCTATTTGATTGGGCATGGTGGTGCGTTGCCGGTCTGGCTGCGCGAAACAGCCGCCAATCCACTTGTCAGGCGCGGCAGCCTCGGCAAACCCATTGCCGACCCGCTCAAGGATGTCATCGATAATGCCCGCCTGAAGACCTATCTGCGGACCCGTCCGGTCGGTGCGCCACGTTTCAAAGAGACGGTCGACAAGCCCGCGTTGCCGAGCGTGCCCGAGAATATCGCACCGCTTGCAGGCGAATTGCCGATCCGCCCGGCGCCTGTGACGCTTGAGCCCACCGGGTCTGCAATGTATTTCCGCGACGTCTCCGGCCAGCGCGGTATTTTGTCGTCGCAGGCGCCGGCGGATGGACTTCTTGCAGGGTTCCGGATCCTATTTGGTGACGTGTGCCGGCCGGGCTCGACCTACGAAGCAAAACGCCTTCCCGTTTCCAAACTGAACATCAGTCTTTGGGGCACAATCGGTGATGCTGTCGCCGCAGAGCAACTATGGTCTCCGCCGGTCCTTCAAGATGTGGTGAATGATCTGCGTCTGTCTTTCCTTTTCGGTGACGGCAATGACCTGATCGTGCGTCTAGAGCGCCAAAATATACGGCCTGACTTTACAGAAGATGAGGGCGTGTTCGAAGTGGCTACCGACACGGTCACAATGAGCGACATCTGGCGTGACATGTTCGTTGAGATTTCGGTCCCGGACGGTGAAACTGCGGTTCAGTTTGAACCGCCGGTCGCCGTGGACATTCAACGGGCTATCGCAGATGACTTGCTCAAGGTTGATTCACTCGACACTGGCAAGCCAAACGTCGCGCCGGAGGCCGGTCATCGGTCTCGGGTCATTTCGCTTTTCGATTCGATCCCGAACAACGGTAAAATCGTTGTGCCGGGTCCGGTGACGTTGAGGCGTCCAAGCGTTGAGTTCGGCACTTATGAACGGTGGATCAATCCTGCCCTGATTGAAACCTCCGGGGAGCCGCCGAAACACAAGACGGCAGTCTCGGCGGCGTTGAATGACGCATATGCCTTGTCAACCAGTGATCCTGGGCAGCAGGGGACCAGGCAGGAAGTAAGCTTTGAGGATCCAGCCGTCACTGCATTTTGTGTCGAGCTTGTTGAGATCTTCCCTCGTCAAAGATCGATCGGCATCCAGGTCAGCAAGGCAATAACCGGAGACGCCGTCTTCGCGCCTGCCGCAGCGACGGCTACAATTGCCAACGGCCGCCTTGCGCATGTCGTCTTCGACTACGGCGCCGCTTCCCTGACGTCGACCTCGCCGAGCGAATTCAAGGCTGTTGTCCAGGCAGGACGGATCTACGAACTGCGCAGCTACGCGGTTGTTGCCGGCAATACGCAAGCCTTTTCGCCATTCAGCACGTTGGATCGGATTTCGGCACCGGTGCGCGCTACGTTGCGCAAGGTTAAGGTGAGCGGCAGCGAATATTTGCTGGCATCTCCCAACATCGTCACAATAGAGGTTACGACGCTTGATCTGCCAGCTGTTTATACCCAATCCCGTTGGTCGATGGACCAGCGGCTGATTGTCTTGGATCGCCCGCCTTCTGCAAGGGAAGATACGGCTCGGATCTATCTTCCCGAGGGGCTCACTGGTGGCGACGCGGAGCTTTACAGAAAGACGCGATATGCGGCCAGAGCATCACTCTATTCACAGCGCTGGAGTTGGCGAGGCCATCCTCAGGCAGAAATCACCACCAGAGGCGGCCAAGGCTTGCTGAACAGCAACTGGACCACCGGTATCGCGGATCTGGCTTTCGTCGGCAGGCGAAACGACGATGTCGGCGATGTCATGGTCCGTCGTCTGGAAAAAGCGCATATCTACGGGGGGCGCAAAAATCTGAGCGAGGCCTCGCCTTCTCCGCCGTCGACTGCCCTTTTCACCAAGGCGCTCGACTGGCGAGCCGGGTTGAACCTATGGCGCTTTGGCTTTTCCCTTACAAGCCGTTACGCGCCCCTGTTTCCGCGCCATATCTCGCCAGAGGCTCTGGCTCATATCGGTGCGAGCGGACCGGCCTGGGCCGTCCAGGCGGTGCCAGACCGACCAAGCGGGCGAACCATAGCGCGGCCGGGGCTCGCGTTGGTTCTGCCTTTAACAGAGCCGCTGATGGCTGGTGGTGCGACCCCTCCGCTCCTTGCATTGTTTAACGAGCGCGTCTACGCCAATTTCAACTTGGCCGATGGGATCGATGTCGCAATCGATGTCGCCCGACATCCCTTCACATACAGCGAACAAAAAGCCGAGTTGGAGAGGCTCAAAGCGGAAGACCCTGTCGCAAACGCCGACGCGATCCGGGATCTGGAGAAACGGTTGGCCGGGCATATTCCATCGCTGACCGACAGCCTGAAATATTGGCAGGAGTTTGGGCCTGACCCTATCCGTACTGGGAGCGCCCACGACGGAAGTCCGGTTCTTCTTAGGGCCGACGGACCCCTCGGTTACACTTTCGATGCTGAGACAGAAGCAGGGCGTTTTGATCATGCAGGACTTCTTCTGTCGCCCGTCGCGCAGGAATATCGACCCTGGTCAATGATCAAGCTGCGTTTCCGCCGCTTGGAAGCGCCTGAGGGTCTGGCTGGTTTTCAGCCGATAACGCTGACTGAACAAGGGTCGACTGTACCGCTTGGCGGGAAGCGCTTCCCGCCGGACAATAGTGGGATCGCAATCGACTACGAGGGCTTGCTAATTGATGTTGCGTCGCTTGAAGAACAGGGGAAGATTGAACTTGGGCTATCGCTTGGCAATGTCGCGAAGTCGGAAATCGAAATGGCTTCCGTCACGGTTACGGCCTCCCGCAAGTCTGGCAAACTGATCATTTCAACCAGGACCCGACTTGGCGATGCGGGAGTCATCACCCTTGATATAGGTCCTCAGGAAAAGGCCTCGCTGCGCATTTTCATTTCAGGACGGGAGCGTCCGCAAGGAGTGGAGAACTGGACCCCGCAGGGCGACGTCGCGATAAAGCTCAGGATCAGTGATACCCGCATGGGCATTGACGTGCTGGAACGTCTCGATCGAGACCACTGGCTTGCTGTCAATTGCGTCCCGCTTGGGGGATTGGACCCGGTCGGTCCAGATGAAATCATCAAGGTGCATGTCTACAGCCAGACAAGCAGTGAAAAGCTCGAGGCTAAATTAAGCCCTGTGCGACTTTCCCCGTTCACGCCATCGGTCTGGTGCCAATTCGCCGAATCCATGTCTGTCCTCAGCGCAAACCTCGGCGGCGACAGCGTTGAGAAAATCCGTTTGATATCGGTCGGCGAACTTGAGGCCAAATGGGCGACGAAGAAAAATGGGGGCGCGGGTCTGACTTTGGAACTTAAGCAGGTGCCCGGGGAAGCAACGCCACCTGCCTTGCGTTCGCTTTCGACAAGCGCTCCAACCGTCAGCAGTGCCCAACTCGACGAGATCCTGCTTGCAGTCGTGACCCGGTATGTGACCGATGCCTTTGCCAGGTTACGCGAGCGACCGGTCGGCGTCATTCATCTCACAGATCTGGAGAACCGACCGGTGCGCACGGCAACCGACAAGGATGCATTTTTCGTCACCCTGCAGCCCGATAGCCAGACCGAGGCCTGGTGGAGCGACGAAGCCAAGCCGCCGCAGCAAGGCAATGGCGGACGCGTGCGCTTCCTCCGCGTGCTCGTTCCTCGTGCTCGCGAGTTGGGAGGCTTTGTGGAGAGGACGACGCGTGGTCTCGAGGCTTTGTTCAATCAGGATCTGATCGCCCCCGACGATTTAAACCCAGCCGATGCCGCAGGACAGATCCTCGGCATTTCCAGGCCAATAGAATGGCGATAAGCCGAGTTAAAAGCGAGTTTCCGCCTATGGCAGATCAAATGGAGCCAAGGGAGCCAAGAGGTTTCTCTCACGAGACGAAACTGCATCTATCGGCCATTGTCGGGCGCAAGCAAAAACCGGACTCGGTTTCGGTTCTTGGGCAGGCGGAGACGTTATCTCTCACCTGCTACAGCGACTCGCCGAGCGTTGCATCTATTCGGTTCAGTGGCGGGTTCGTCGACAGGACCTTCGATCGTGTTGTTGTCTTCGGCGGGTAATGTATTGGCGTTCATCGCAATAACGGTTTGAAAATTTAATATCTTGCACGGGGAGGGAGAATGGAGCGCCCATATTTCTTTGAGGGGATGGACCTCGGTGACGAAGAACGTGATCCTCACTTCGCCACCGGCAGCCAAACGTCAACCGGGGAGCTGGAGGCCCAATTTCCGAAGCCTCCAACGATCGCAGGCTGCACATTCTTGCGCGCTGGTCAGGCGGAATATGAAGAGCGCATCAAATCGGTGTACAACGCGCGGACCGTTACTCGTCCCGCCTTATTCGCAGTGTGTGAAACAGCGGCGGCGATCGGCAAAGTCATCTCCTGGGCACGTGATAACGCTGTTCGCTTCACGGTTCGAGGTGGAGCCCACTCCTATGAGGGATTCAGTGGGAGTTCTGGCCTTGTCGTCGACGTCAGCGAAATCAATAAGATCTCTTTTGATAAAGTCAGCAAGACAGTGATAGTCGGAGCCGGAGCGCAGCTTGGGGCGATCCAGATGGCGTTGAAGGGAAGCGGCTACGCATTGGTCTGCGGGACATGCCCCACCGTCGGCGTTGCCGGCCACATTCTCGGGGGTGGTTACGGACTTCTGGCCCGTGCGCAAGGACTTGCGGCCGACAGTCTGGTCGCAATAAGGCTGATCGATCCGAAAGGTGACGTCCTCGTTGCGAACGCATCAACGAATAGAGATCTCTTCTGGGCATCGCGAGGAGGAGGGGGAGGTTCGTTCGGGGTGCTGTTCGAACTGACCATCCGGGTTCATCCTGTTGCCTCTGTCGATGCCTTTTCTGTCTCCTGGTCGCTTTCGAAAGCGCGCGCGGCGAGAATTGTCGATGCGTGGCAGAAATGGGCGCCCAAGGCGCACAAGGGTATCACGGCGCTCCTGAAGGTCAGCAAATCGGTCAGCGGGTCGAACATCTCGATAAAATGCCTTGGCCAAAGCGTCGCCGGGCGAGCGGAACTTGAGAGGGGTTTGAAGGCTCTCGAAGCGATCGAACCTCCGATTGGCCCGCGCAGTATCAAGAAGTACGCGTTTTGGGACGCGTTCCAGAAATACGCAGGCTCGGGACGGGATCCGTACTTCCAGAAGGAGCGCTCCGACTTCTTGCCGTCGCTGAGTGCGGCTGGGATAAAGCAGATGCTTGAGCAAATCGTCACTCAGCCGCTCAATGATATCGGTTTGATCTTCAATGCCTATGGGGGAGCGATCAACGATCTCGGCGAGACTGAGACGGCGTTCCCGTACCGGTCGAGCGTCGGATACATGATCCATTATTACGCGGGCTGGGACGATCCCAGACTGACAGCCAGAAAGGTGTCTGCAATGACCGCCTTTTACGACGGCATGCGAAGTTTCGTCCCCGGAAAAGCCTACGTCAATTACAGCGATGCTCAGCTTAGAGACTTTGCGAGCGCCTATTGGGGGCACAACCTCAAACGCCTGAAACTGGTGAAGAGGTCGTTCGATCCGACGAACCTGTTCGTCTTCCCGCAAAGCGTGCCACTGGCCTGAGAAAGAAAGGACAAGTCATGACGGAAAACGCATCCCCTCTTTTTCTTCCATCTCCGGATTTCACCTGTCTTCAGCCCTATTGCCGGTACATCGCCGGCGTGCGGCCCTTTCGTTGCGGGACCTACCGGCTTGAACCCGAAATAATCGGCGACAAGTTCGTCGTCCACAATTACGGCCATGGCGGCGCCGGCATCTCGATGAGTTGGGGATGCGCGGACGCGGTCGCGCAAATCGTCAGGACCTACGCCACACCGGGTCAGGGTCGGCCGATCGCGGTCCTCGGCGGTGGGGTGATGGGGCTTACTGCGGCCACTCTTCTTTCTCCGGATTACAAGGTCACGATCTACGCGGACCGGCTGACTGCCACCACGTCTGATATCGCTGGAGGACAATGGGCTCCTTCCGTGGTCGAGTATGACGAGGGCAATTCCGCGGCCAAGAAGCGCTTTGAAGACATCTTGAGAACTGCCTATCGCATGCACGAGCAGAGGATTGGCAAGGGATTCGGCGTTTCGAAACGCATCAACTACACGAAGACCGAAAGCAAAACCTTTCAAAAAGTACCGAAGGAATTGATCCCAAAGCCCACTCGGTTCAAGCCTTTACCGTTCGAGCACATGGCTTCAGACGGCTGGGGTTACCGTACCCTGCTTGTCGAACCGCCGATATTCCTTCCAAGGCTACGCAACGATCTCGCCAAGCAGGGCGTGCAATCTGTTCCGAAATTGTTCCACAACGTGGCGCAGTTGGCAGATCTTCCGGAAACGATTGTCATCAATTGCACCGGCCTCGGTTCACAGACGCTGTTTGCCGATAATCATATGATGCCTATCAAAGGCCAACTCGTTCTCCTTCCTGCCCAGCCCCGGCTGACCTGGCTCTTCAGCAACCGTTCGACCTACGTCTTTCCGCGTGAGGACCACGTTGTCGTCGGAGGATCCTACGAGAAAAACACGAATGACGAAGTCGCAGATCCCAAGATATGCGGCAACATCCTGCAGATGGCGAAAGACGTTTTTGCAGGAAGAGCGCTGGCGAAAGAATTCCGAAACGCACCGTGGCTGTTGCCCAGCAAATAGGAGAACAACTTGGACTACACTGTTGCGGACTACATCATTGATCGCCTGAAGTTGCAGGGTGTCGATACCCTGTTCGGCGTTCCTTCTGTCTACTGCGCCCGAGTCTACGCCGCCGCCAGCCGTGCGTCCCAGTTCAAGACCATCGTCACAAGCAGTGATCTCGAAGCTGGCTATGCCGCAGACGGCTATGCGCGTGTCCGCGGGCTTTCGGTTGTCGCAGTATCTTATGGGCCGGGAACTTTGAGCCTGGTGAATGCTGTCGCGGGCGCTTATGTCGAGCGGAGCCCGATCGTCGTGATCAACGGCGGACCGTCGGCAGGCAGCATCAAGACGCAAACCGATACCGGCGTTGTCTTCTCTCATTCAATCGGAAAGCCGCACACAGATCTTGATGTCTTTTCGATGGTCACTGCATTTCACGAACGGGTAGAAGATGCTGCCCTGGCCTGCTCGAAGTTTGATGAGGCCGTCCGGGACGCGATGATCCGAAAACGACCTGTCTACATTGAAATCCCACAAGGTATGCTTGGAAGCAAATGCACACCGCCTGCAGGTAAGCTCAATCCGCCGGTTCCGGCAGGAAGCGCTGCTAAGGTTGCTGAGCGAATCCTGAAGGCTGTATCGCAAGCCAAGTCACCATTTCTCATCGTCGGTGTCGAGGTGCAACGTTACGATCTCGCCGCCGATGTTCTGGCCATCATCGACAAGTTGAAGATCCGGTGGGCAACGACCTTGCTGGAGCGAACGGTCCTCGACGAAAATCACGGCCTTTTCCAGGGCGTCTTCAACGGCGATAAAGCGCCGGATCCTCTCAAAACCAAGATATCGAACGCCGATCTCGTCATATCGCTGGGCGCCGTGTACGGGTCGGGCCATGCCAGCATAATCGTGCCGCAGATCGAGGCCAAGCACGTCATCAGGGTCTGGGATGGAGCCGCGCATATTTCGGGGGGTGCCGCGATGCCTGTCGGTTTTCCGTCGTTGATCGCCGAACTTAAGAAGCATGCGGTCGCTGACATTGGCCGACCCAAGGAGGAAACCAATGCACCTTTCCCCATCGGCGACGAGTCCGCATGGGATGGTGACCGCGACGACGTCTTTATCGCTCCCGCAGACGTGACGCCCGGCACGACGGTGGCTCCTACAATCGCGACTATTTCATACAAGCAGCTCTTCGATGAGATCGAACGATCGGTAACATCCGATCCCGATCTTATGTTGATTGCCGACACCTTTCTGGGAATCTATCCAGCGGCGCGTATCAAGATGGCGGGGCGAAACACCTTCATGGCCGGCGCGATCTGGGCCAGCATCGGACATTCCGTTGGCGCCGGAGTCGGTATCGCTGCGGCGAAAGCAAAAAGACCTGTGGTCGTATGTGGTGACGGTGGGTTCCAGATGGTCGCGCAAAGTCTTTCGACCATGGCACGATACAAACTCAACACGATCACGCTTGTCGTGGACAACACACTTTACGGCTATGAACAGTACCTGCTGAACAAGAGCTTCTACACGAGCGGGAGCGGTAACCCACTTCCCTACGCTGTCCTCAATGATTGGGATTACACTGCTGTCGCCAAGGGCATGGGAATACTTGCGGCTTATAAGGCCTCTACGCCGGCGGAGTTGACCGCCGCAGTTTCTGCGGCCAAAGGACAAAATGGACCGGTGTTCATTCAGGTGTCGGTGGGAGCCAGATCGCTTCCCCCAGATCTATTGCGTGATGAGAGTTCGGCGCAGGTTTCCGGTTTGAGGCCCTCGTCACCACAGCATCAGGTAGCAATCGGTTCTGTTGAATCCGGCTAGCCGGCAGGGGTCGTGCAGATTGGGACTGTATTTTAGGCGGCAACTGACAACGAATCCTACATGATGAAACGGCGGCGGATCCTTCTCGATTCCAACCTTTGGCGTTACATTCTGGATGCAGGTCTTCACGGTCGGCTTATACGCGTCGCCCGTCACGGGAACGTCACCATCCAGATCGCTCCGGCCGTTATGTATGAAGCGCTTCGATCAGGGGACGGGCGCCTGAGGCGGAGACTGGTAGAGCTTATGGCGAACCGGGCTTTTGAACGGCTTATGCCGGAAGCCTACAGTGAATCAATGGAAATCCTCGACGAAATTAAGCGGCTGCGCCAAGGGTGGCTGAGAGAAGATCCCGACCTTGAATTCTTCAAAAGAAGCCGAAATGACTGGTCGCGCAAGGTGGGTGGTTTTTGGGTGAGATGCGCACATTTTGCTGATCGCGAAGCCGGCTTTCTCGCCGACCAGGAAGGGTCACTCCTGCATGAGGCAGAAGAGCAGATACGCGGAGCGCGCAAGGAAATGCTAGAATTAGGCTGGAATGGGAACCAGCCTCTGAATGAACTTCGTGCTTTGCCGCCTCGAAAATGGCAGGGTTGGAACGGTGAGCCGGTTGAGCCATGGCGCCTGGAGACCCTGGTCGGCGTGTCCTATGCCCTTCGGCGCATGGGTCATCCCTATCGTGACTGGCTAGCTCCGTTTGTTGATGTCGATGCCGGGCTTTTGAGCAGTCCGGAATGGGTCGAGTTTTGGTTGCACGTCGTTGAGGCGACGGCGGTTCCGCGCCAGTGGCTGCGATGGGGGCATTCATTTTCGCAAAGGTTTCGGAAAGTCACGCCGGGTTCAGGTGGCGACAACCAACTCATGACCTATCTCATGGATACGGATTGCGTCACGACTGCCGATAAAGGGTTCGTCAATATTATCGAAGCATGCCGCCCATTCGCGCCTCGCCCCCTTCCGGCAACGGAACACTTGGTGGGTGGGGCGACCACCATAGCCGAATCGGTGTTAGCGCGTCTGGAAGCGGCGTAGTCACTGTGATGAAAGTGAACGGCAAAGTAAGCCCCCGGTGGAGGTCGCTTGGTATGCCGCTTGAGCGTCGGTGGTATGCGGCGCCAAGTCCAGGGAAGCAGTTGCTCCACCACGATAATCGGCGTGTCTGCGGTAGGTGAGAACGTCGGCAAGCCACGCCTTCGGATCGTTGTCGAAGATGAGGTTCAGACGACGTTCGGTGTCACTCGCCCGGTTTCGGCTCCTTTATTATACCGTAGCCGGAGAGAATGATGCTAGCCACGGCCGGCCGGACCAAATGATCGGGCAGCGGCTCGGCTCGATTGTAGGTTGAGCCATTAATCCAGTTCCTGACCTTGTCGACCCCGTCGAAGCCACCGACAAGAGGCAATGATTGTTGATGCCGTGCTTCAATAACACCGCTTGGAAGAAGGTTGTGCTTCAACCACAGCGGCGTGACAATCTGCGAAAGCGCAACCGGCAACGCTGGAGCGTAAGCGCTGTCCTGATCCCACCTTACGGATCATCGCTTGATCATTGATGTTCAACCTCGAAAGAGGGCTTGGACATATGTCGATTTCAGAACTTACGCTTAAATCCAAGGATGAGCCGATACGCCGGTTTGAGGTGTTCACAGGCAATTGTGTTTCGGCGTCCAATTTTGGGTCTGACGCAATCTCGATGACATCAGGGCGCTCCGACAATACGCGCTTCGAGGAGATCCAGCTTTCCGCGCCCGTACATCTGCCGCTTGATAAGTTTGAGCTTGGTAATCTGTCCCTCAGTCTGG
>Ga0209257_1001357_pt1 | contig 29616 bp, 29 predicted proteins | sample AraplaCvi_mCL_r2_FD_184277 | JGI IMG/M metagenome (GOLD analysis project Ga0209257, IMG submission 184277) | Arabidopsis root microbial communities from North Carolina, USA - plate scrape MF_Cvi_mCL_r2 (SPAdes) (version 2) | ecosystem: Host-associated > Plants > Roots > Endosphere | place: USA...
GGAGGTTGGGGTGGTGGCGGCTTCGGCGGGGGCGGGGGCTTCGGCGGCGGTGGCGGCTGGGGCGGCGGCGGTGGTTCTTCCGGAGGCGGTGGCGCCTCGGGGAGCTGGTGATGTCGCGCCTGCTGCGTCACCTGTTCGCGCCGTCGGCCAGCCGGCTGTTCTCCGAGGACTGCCTGCACCGCATCGCCGATGCCATCGCCGCGGGCGAGCAGCGCCACGGCGGCCAGGTCATGTTCGCGGTGGATGCCGCCCTGCCGGCGGGCGCGGTCTGGCGCGGGGTGCCACCGCGCGTGTTCGCCGAGGAAGCCTTCGCGCGCCTGCGCACCTGGGACACCGAGCACAACAACGGGGTGCTGATCTACCTGCTGCTGGCCGACCACCACATCGAGATCGTGGCCGACCGGGGTTTTGCGGGGAAGGTGACGCCCGCGCAGTGGCAGGCGGTGTGTGCACGCATCGAGGCGCTGATGCGGCAGGGCAGCGCCCAGCACGCCGCCATCGCCGGGGTGGAGGCGGCCTCGGACCTGATCGCCCAGCACTTCCCGCCCGGCGGCGCACGCGACAACGAGCTGTCCGACCTGCCGCATCTGCTGGACTGAACAGGGCTGCCACTGGGCTGTCGCGGTTCTCTAACGCCTTGATTGCCAAGGCGTTCAGGCTTTGGCGGTTGTGTTGAGCCGCGCTTTGGGCTTTGATCCTCACGCGGGCTTCACGCCGGGCCGTCCATCGGAAAAAGCGTGAATCCCTGTGCCAGCGGCTGGGCGCGCTCAAGTTTCCCGCCCAGCCGACGATCTTCCGGAAGTCGCTTCCGCACATTGCCGCCAGGTTCCGTCATGCACGACATGCTCCGCCAGACGCTCGACCATCTGCCCTCGCTGTATCGCCGCGCGCTCAAGCCCGATGGTCGGCTGATGGCCACGGCCGTGGTGGCCGGCGTCGGACTGGTCGCCGCGGGCGCCAACGTCCTGGCGGCGCTGGCAGCGGTGCTGTGCGCCTTTGAATGCATCTGCCAGTACCAGTGGACCCTGCCCAGCGAGAATGCGCGCTCCTCGCGCCTGCGCGCGGTCGGCTTCGCCGGGTTCGCCCTGGTCACCCTGGCGCCCGCGCTGGGGGACATGGCCTGGGCGCTGGGCGCCTTTTCCCTGGTGCAGGCGGTCATGGCCCTGCATGGGGCCATCAAGGAGCGCGAGGTGTTCCTGGATGAGGTCAGCCGGGCCTGCCAGGCCTCCAGCGCCCATCAGCTGCTGGAAGCCTGCAAGCGCGACCGCGGCCTGGTGGAAGCCTATCTGGATGGCAGCAACGAGCATCTGGCCGAGCAGGCCACCATGGCCCTGCAGGTCGCCAGTCTGCGGCTGTTCCACCAGCAGGCCGCCCTGATCGCCAAGCGCGCGCGCCTGGCGCCCTGAGGACACCAGCGCGCGTCGGCCGCCACGGCCGATGCGCAAGCGCCTCCCCGCCATGCGGTGGGGCGCTGCCTGCGGCAAAATAGGGCTCGTTTCTCCGGCTGCCCTTCTCGATGACGTACCTGCACCAGATCGATCCCATCGCCCTGTCCCTCGGGCCGCTCAAGGTGCACTGGTACGGGATCGCCTACGCCCTGGCGTTCGCGCTGGCCTGGTGGCTGGGGCGTCGCCGCATCCTGCAGGGGCGCCTGCCGGGGGTGACGGTGGATCATTTCTCCGACCTGCTGTTCTACGGCATGCTCGGCGTGGTGCTGGGGGGGCGCATCGGCTACGTGCTGTTCTATGCCTTTGCCGACCTGCTGGCCAACCCGCTGATGATCCTGCGCGTGTGGGAAGGCGGCATGAGCTTCCATGGTGGCCTGCTGGGCGTGCTGATCGCCGCGGGCCTGTGGACGCGCAAGCACAAGCTGCATTTCTTCGACACGGTGGATTTCGTCGCCCCGCTGGTGCCGCCGGGCCTGGGCCTGGGACGGCTGGGCAACTTCATCGGCGCCGAGCTCTGGGGCAAGTACACCCAGGCCGGCTGGGGCGTGATCTTCCCCAGCACCGATCCCAACATCACCAGACTCCAGCTCACCCCGGAGCAGATCCAGGCGCAGTACGCCTCCGGCGCGCTGGACGTGTTCGCACGCCACCCCTCGCAGCTGTACCAGGCCTTCCTCGAAGGGCTGACGATGTTCTGCGTGCTGTGGTGGTTCTCGCGCAAGCCGCGCCCGCGCTACGCGGTGTCCGGCTGGTTCGCCATCCTCTATGGCGTGTTCCGCATCCTGGTCGAATTCGTGCGCGTGCCCGACGCCCAGGTCGGTTACCTGGCCTGGGGCTGGCTGACCGAAGGCCAGCTGCTCAGCGTGCCGCTGGTCCTGCTGGGCGTGTTCCTGCTGTGGCTTTCGCGCCGTGCGCCCACGCTCCATCCCTCCCCGCTGCCCGAGACCGCCTGATGCGCCAGTACCTGGACCTGTTGCGACATGTGCTGGAACAGGGCACGGAAAAGTCAGACCGCACCGGCACCGGCACGCGCAGCGTGTTCGGCTGGCAGATGCGCTTCGATCTGAACGAAGGCTTCCCGCTGGTCACCACCAAGAAGCTGCACCTGCGCTCGATCATCCACGAGCTGCTGTGGTTCCTGCGCGGGGAGACCAACATCGCCTACCTGAAAGAGCACAAGGTCAGCATCTGGGACGAGTGGGCCGATGCGCAGGGCGAGCTGGGCCCGGTTTACGGCAAGCAGTGGCGCAGCTGGGAAGGCGCCGACGGCAAGACCTTCGACCAGATGCAGTGGCTGGTGGAGGAAATCAAGCGCAATCCCGATTCGCGTCGGCTGGTGATCAGCGCCTGGAACGTGGCCGAGCTGCCGCAGATGGCGCTGATGCCCTGCCACAGCTTGTTCCAGTTCTACGTGGTCGAGGGCAAGCTCAGCTGCCAGCTGTACCAGCGCAGCGGCGACATCTTCCTGGGCGTGCCGTTCAACATCGCCAGCTACGCCTTGCTGACCCACATGGTGGCCCAGGCAACGGGGCTGGGCGTGGGCGATTTCGTGCACACCCTGGGCGATGCGCACCTGTACTCCAACCACTACGAGCAGGCGCGCGAGCAACTCACCCGCACGCCGCGGCCGCTTCCCAGGCTGGAGCTCAATCCTGAGGTGACCGACCTGTTCGGCTTCACCTTCGACGACATCCAGATCCACGGCTACGACCCGCATCCGGCGATCAAGGCGCCGGTGGCGGTATGACGGAGAACCGGGAGAGCCGGGAGAGCCGGGACCGGGGACCGGGGACCGGGGACCCGGGAACGGCAACTGCGACAACGGCGGTGCCTGCTGGTGGTGCTCTTCCCGGGTCCTGGGTCCCCGGTCCCCGGTCCCGGCTCTCCATCACCCTCATCGCCGCGATGGACCGCAACCGCGCCATCGGCCGCGACAACGACCTGCCCTGGCGGCTGCCCGACGACCTCAAGCGCTTCAAGACGCTGACCCTGGGCAAGCCGGTGCTGATGGGGCGCAAGACTGCCCAATCGCTAGGGCGCGCGTTGCCCGGGCGCCTGAACCTGGTGCTGACGCGCAGCGGGCAGGTGCCGTTCGCGGACATGGTGGCGGTCGATTCGGTCGAGGCGGCGATCGCCCGGGCGCAGGAGCAGGGCGCGCAGGAACTGTGCGTGATCGGCGGTGGCGAGGTCTACGCGCTGACGCTGGCGCGGGCCGATGCGCTGCTGCTGACCCTGGTGCACACGGCGGTGGAAGCGGCCGATGCCTACTTCCCCGATTTCGATGCGCGGCAGTGGAAGGAATCGGCGCGCAGTGCGCACCCGGCCGATGCGCGTCACGCCTTCGCCTTCGACTTCGTGAACTACGTGCGCGCCGGTTGATCGGCCGCCGCGCGCATCGAGGAGGGCAGGGATGCTGAAGGTCCTGTTCGTCTGCACCCAGAACCGCCTGCGCAGCCCGACGGCCGAGCAGGTCTTCGCCGACTGGCCCGGCGTGGAAACCGCATCGGCCGGGCTCGGCCACGAGGCCGGCCAGCCGGTCACGCCCGAGCTGCTGCGCTGGGCGCAGCTGATCTTCGTCATGGAGCCGGTGCATCGCCGGCGGCTGTCGGCGCGATTCGGCGCGCACCTGGGGGCCGCGCGCGTGGTCTGCCTGGATATCCCGGACGACTACGCCTACATGGACCCGGACCTGATCGCGCTGCTGCACCGGAAGGTGACGCGCTTCCTGCCGATGCGCTGAGCGCCGGCGCATCGCGCCGGCGGCCTGCTCAGTCCTGTTTGCCGCCCGCGGGTACTTCGCGCCCGGGCACCTGCACCAGGCGCAGGTCTTCGCTGTCCAGCTGCAGGGCGCTGAGCTTGCCGCCCCACACCGCGCCGGTGTCCAGCATGTGCACGCCGTGGCCGAGCATCAGCCCCAGGGTGGACCAATGCCCGCAGGCGATCTTGAGTTCGCGCTCGGCCCGGCCCGGGACTTCGTACCACGGGTACAGGCCCTGGGCCTGGGTGCCGGGCGCGCCTTTCTCCTCGATCGCCAGGCGACCCCGCGGAGTGCAGTAGCGCATGCGCGTGAACACGTTGATGATCGCGCGCCAGCGGTCGTAGCCGGCAAGGCCGGTGGACCAGTGCGGCTTGTCGCCGTACATGTTGCGCAACAGGCGGCGGTAGTTGTCGCCATGCAGCTGTTGCTCGACCTCGCGCGCGTAGCGCTCGGCCAGGGGCACGGTCCACTTCGGCGCCAGGCCGGCGTGCAGCATCATCCAGCCCAGCGTGCGGTCCACGTGCACCAGCTTCTGCTTGCGCAGCCAGTCCAGCAGGACGTCGCGGTCCTGCGCCAGCACCACGCGCTGGAGGTCGGGATTGACCTTGCGCTGCTCTTCTTCCGAGCGCGCGCCGACGGCCAGCAGGGACAGGTCGTGATTGCCCAGCACCACCACGCACTGCGCGCGCAGCGAATGTACCAGCCGCAGGGTCTCCAGCGACTGGCCACCGCGATTGACCAGGTCGCCGCAGAACCACAGCTGGTCGCGCGCCGGATCGAAGCGGATCTTTTCCAGCAGCCGCTGCGTGACGTCGTAGCACCCTTGCAGGTCCCCGATGGCCCAGATACTCATGGGGGCGACCTCAGTGCAGGGTTCGGGGAATGGACAGCGTGAACGGCGCGATGGTCGCCGAGAACTGCGTCCCGTCGTCGGCCAGCATGTCGTAGCTGCCGCGCATCACGCCGTACTCGGTTTCCAGCACGGTGCCGGAGGTGTACTGGAACACTTCGCCAGGACGCAGGCGCGGTTGTTCGCCCACCACGCCTTCGCCGCTGACTTCCTCCACCTTGCCGTTGGCATCGGTGATGATCCAGTGGCGCGAAATCAGGCGCGCGGGCACCTGCCCGGTGTTGCGGATGTTGATGGTGTAGGCGAAGGCGTAGCGACTTTCCTGGGGAATGGAACGCTCATCCAGGAAGCGGGTCGCGACGTCGACGTCGATGGCATAGTCGGTCTTCATGCCGGCCAGTTTAACAAGCGGGCGTGAGGCGGGCGGCGAGAAGCGAGGAACGAGTGGTGAGGAACGAGAAACGAGTGGGAAGATCGGAATCGAGATCAGGCACTCGTTCCTCGTTCCTATTCACTCGTTTCTTAGGCTATTCGCCAGCCGGATGAAATCGGCGACCTCGATCTGCTCGGCGCGCGCATCCGGGCGCAGGCCGGCCGTTTCGATCGCGCTGCTGTCGCAGACCGTGGACAGCGCGTTGCGCAAGGTCTTGCGGCGCTGGCCGAAGGCCGCGCGCACCACCTCGGACAGGCGCCGGGGGTTGTCGATGCCGAGCGTGGCCGCCTCGCGCGGCACCATGCGCACCACGGCCGAGTCCACCTTCGGCGGCGGGCGGAACGCGCCCGGCGGCACGTTGAACAGCGCGGTGACCTGGCAGTAGGCCTGCAGCATCACGCTCAGGCGGCCGTAGACCTTGCTGCCGGGGCCGGCGGCCATGCGGTCCACGACCTCCTTCTGCAGCATGAAGTGCATGTCGCGGATTGCGCCGGCATGGTCCAGCGCATGGAACAGGATCGGCGAGGACAGGTTGTAGGGCAGGTTGCCGACCAGGCGGATCTGGCCCCCACCGGCCAGCTCGGTCAGGTCCACCTTGAGCACATCCGAATGGACGATGTGCAGCGTTCCGATCTCGCGCGCGGCATGGGTCAGCGGTTCGATCAGGTCGCGGTCGAACTCGATGGCGGTCAACTCGCCATGGCGGCGCAGCAAGGGCAGGGTGATGGCGCCCTGGCCGGGGCCGATCTCCACCAGGCGGTCGCCGGGCCTGGGGTCGACCGAGCCGACGATCTTGTCGATGTACAGCTGCTCGGCCAGAAAGTGCTGGCCCAGCGCCTTCTTGGCCGGGGCGGAAAACGCGGTGCCGTCGCCGGCGTTGGAGCGGGTCATCAGGAAGCCTTGCGGTGCTGGGCGAGCCGGGCGCAGGTGGCGACGGCGGCCATGAAGCTGGAGGGGTCGGCACGGCCGCTGCCGGCCAGGTCCAGGGCGGTGCCATGGTCCACGGCCACGCGCGGATAAGGCATGCCCAGTGTCAGGTTCACGGCCTGCTCGAAGCCGCTGTACTTGAGCACCGGCAACCCCTGGTCGTGGTACATCGCCATCACCGCATCGAAGCGGCGCAGCTTGTCCGGCAGGAACGCGGTATCGGCCGGCAACGGGCCCACCAGACGCATGCCCTGGGCGTTGAGCTCGGCCATGACCGGTTCGATCACCTCGATCTCTTCCATGCCCAGGTGCCCGGCTTCGCCGGCATGCGGGTTGAGGCCGAGCACGGCGATCACCGGCTCGGCGATGCCGAAGTCGCGGCGCAGGGCGGCGTGGGTGATCTGCAGGCGCTGGCGCAGGCGCTGCGGGGTGATGGCGTCGGCGACCGCGCGTAGCGGCAGGTGGGTGGTGACCAGCGCCACGCGCACGATGTCGTTGGCCAGCATCATGACCACGTCGCAACCGGCGCGGCCGGCCAGCAGTTCGGTCGTGCCCGAATAGGCGATGCCACCGGCGTTGACCGCGGCCTTGTGCACCGGCCCGGTGACGATGCCGTCGTAGCGGCCCGCCAGGCAGCCATCGGAGGCCTCGGTCAGGGCGCCGATCACCGCCTGGGCGTTGGCCGGGTCAGCGATGCCGAAGCGCGCGGGCGCGGCGTTGCGCACCGGGTGCAGGACCACATCGCCGGCCTGCCAGGCCGCATCGGCCTGGTGCTGGGCCAGGATCCGCAGGGGCAGGCCAAGCAGGCGCGCGGCCGCGGCCAGCGTGTCCGGGTCGGCGTAGACGGTGACACGGCAATCCGGTCGGCGCTGCTGCGCCAACCGGATGCAGAACTCGGGGCCGACACCGCCGGGCTCACCCGGCACCAGTGCCAGGTGGGGCCGCTCAGCTGCCGGTGGCAGGGGCGGCTGCGGTGCGGATGTCGACATAGGCTTCGCCGCGCATTTCCTGCAGGAAGCGGTTGTACTCGTCTTCCAGCTTGCGGCGGCCGATGGTGTCGCGGACCTGAGCGCGACGGTTCTGGTCGGTCACGTCGGTCTCGCGGCTGCCTTCGCGCTGCAGGATGTGCCAGCCGGCCTCGGTGCGGAAGGGCGCGCTGACCTCGCCGTCGCCAACGCTGGTCACAGCCTTGGCGAAATCCGGGCCGTAGGCGTCAGCCGGGAACCAGCCCAGCTCGCCGCCTTCGCTCTTGGAGTTGGCATCCTCTGAGGACTCCTTGGCCACCTCGTCGAACTTGGCGCCGCCGGCCACGCGCGCGCGCAGCGTGTCGATCTTGGCCTTGGCCGCGTCGGCGTCCTGCACCGGGGTGATGCGCACCAGGATGTGGCGGGCCTGGTACTCGGTCACTTTCTGGGTATTGGCCGCGGCCTGCGAGGCGTCGCGGGTCTCCACCAGCTTCAGCAGCTGGAAGCCGGACGGGCCGCGGATCGGGCCGACCACCTGGCCGGGCTGCATGTTCTTGAGCATCTCGGCGAAGGCCTGCGGGATCTCGTCCTGGCTGCGCCAGCCCAGGTCGCCGCCTTCCAGCGCATTGGGGCTGTCCGAGTAGCGCACGGCCGCGGCGGAGAAGTCCATCTCGTTGCGGTCGATCAGGCCCTTGACGCCTTCGATCTTCTTCTGGCCGGTGGCGATCTGCTCGGCATTGGCGCCGTCGGGCAGGCCGACCAGGATGTGCGCCAGGTGGTACTGGGTGCCGTTGTTGGCCTGAGCGGCCATGGCCGCGTCCACTTCGCTCTCGCTGACCTGCACGCGGCTCTGCGCATAGCTCTGGCGCAGGCGCTGGACGGTGATCTCATCGCGGATGGATTCGCGGAAGCCGTCGAAATCCAGGCCGTCGGCGGCCAGGCGCTGGCGCAGGCCATCGACCGTGGTGTTGTTCTGCTGGGCGATGTTGGCGATGGCGGCGTTGACTTCCTGGTCGCCCACGCGGATGCCGCTGCCGTTGGCGCGGGCGACCTGCAGCTTGACCAGCACCAGGCGCTCGGCGACCTGGCGACGCAGCACGTCCTCGGGCGGCAGCTGGCCCGGCTGGTTGGCGTACTGGGCCTTGACGTTGGCCACGGCGCGGTCGAGCTCGCTGGTGAGGATCACGTCCTCATCGACGATGGCGGCGATGCCGTCCAGCGGCCGGGCCGCGGCGGCGTCCTGGGCGAAGGCAGGCGCGGCGGCCAGCGCGGTGGCGATCAGGCCGGCCAGCAGCGAGCCCTTGAACATCGAACGTGGGGACATGGTCTTCATAGGATCGAATCCGGGCCGGAATTGTCGGTCTGCGAGCCCGTCGCGGCGTTGCTCGGCGGCACCAGATACAGGTCGTCGCGGTAGTAGCCGAGAATAGCACGGCGCAAGGTCTGGTCCGTGTTCTGGCCGGCCGAGCCCAGGCCCTTGAACACGAATTCGAACTGGATGGCGTTGTTCAGATCGCCCTCGCGGTTACGCACGAAGCGGCGGGCGAGCAGGCGCACGGCCATGCAGCAGCTGTCCCACTGCACACCGGCGATGGTCTCCAGCGGCTTCTGGTCCAGGATCGAGTAGTAGTAGCGCCCCACCACGCTCCAGCTGGGATTGATGGGGTACAGGAAGGACAGGTCCGCCTGCTCCAGCAACTCGCGGCGATAGCGGTAGGAGATGTTGACCACGCCATCGTCGCGGAACAGGTAGCGCCCACGGATGCTGGCCAGGTCCGCGCGGCGGTACTTGGGGTCCCACTGGTAGGAGGCGCCGATGGTCCAGCGGTCGGTCGGGGCATAGTTGGCATCGGCCACCCAGGCCGACTTGCCCTGTTCCACTTCGCGCTCGCAGTAGCCGGTGCTCTGGTTGCACAGGGTGACCCGTGAGTCGTCGAAGTACAGGATCTGGCCCAGGCTGACCGAGAGCTTTTCCTTGCCGTCGGACTGGCGCAGCAGGCGGCTGCTCAGCGCCATGGTCAGCTGGTTGGCATCGGACTGGCGGTCCGGACCGGAGTAGCGGTTGTCGCGGAACAGCTGGCCCCAGCTGTAGGTGAAGGCGCGGGTATCGAACAGCGGCAGGTCGTCCTGGTTGCGGTACGGCGCATTCAGGTAGAACAGGCGCGGCTCCAGCGTCTGCAGGTAGGGCTTGTCGTCGATCTCAGTGTCGCGCTCGAAGAACAGGCCGGCATCCAGGATGGCGATGGGCAGGCTGCGGGTCGGGTCCTTGTTCGGGGTCTGGTCCTGGCCGGCCAGGCTCTGCGCCAGGCGGTCGCTGAGCTGGTAGGCGGTGTAGCGATAGGCCAGGGTCGGGGTGACGTACCAGGACGCGCCACTGAAGGGCATGGACACGTAGGGCTTGAGGTCCAGGCGGCTGCCGCTGCCCCGGCTGGGGTCCTCGTGCTGGAAGTTCACCAGCTCGGTCTTGGCGCCCAGGGTCAGGGTGTGGCCGAAGGGCTGCTCCCAATTGAAGTACAGGCGCGGCACGCGGTTGTAGGGCAGCACTCCGTCGGTCAGCGTGTAGTCGGCCAGCTGCTGGCGGTCGGCCATGACGCCGGCATCCCAGTAGGCGCCCTGGCCGTACAGGCCGATCTGGCTCTGCAGGATGGACTGGGCCATGCCGTAGGCCGAATTGCCGTTGTCTTCCAGGTAGCGCTCGTCGCTGATCCAGATCAGGCCGGCGCGCGCCTGCCACTGGCTGCTGACGTTGTGCGAACCGTCGAAGCGCAGCGAGCCGCGGTTCTTCTCCTTCAGCGGGTCGTTGTAGCGGATTTCCTCGCCGTTCTCGTAATCCTGACGGCGACGCGCGACCAGGTCGTCGGAGGGGATCCAGCTGCCGCTGACCTCGCCGCGGCCGCGCTCGTACAGATAGCGGAACTCGCCGCCCAGCTGGATGCCGCGCCGGGTCATGATCCGCGGTTCCAGCGTGGCGTCGTAGTTCGGCGCCAGGTTCAGGTAGATCGGCTGCCGGTAATCGAAGCCATTGCGCCCGTTGTTGGCGATGGCCGGATACAGCAGGCCGGTCTGGCGGTGGTCGTCGATGGGGAACTTGGCCCACGGGAAATAGAACACCGGCAGTTCGCGCTTGCCGACACGGATGGTCGCGCCATGGGCCACGCCCCAGCCGTCATCGGTGTTGAAGTCGATGCGCCGGGCGCGCATGGCCCAGTGGCGGTCGTCCGGGTCGCAGGTGGTGTAGGTCGAGCCGTGCAGCGCGCCGTCGGCGCCGGCCATTTCGATGAAGTCCGCCCCGCCATTGCCGCGGCGGTTGACCAGCTGGTACTGGACGTTCTCGATACGGTGGGTGTCCGTGCCCTGGTTGCCCTCGGCGCGCGCGGCGATCAGGCGGATGCCGCTGTCCTGGTAGCGGACATGGCCGTCGGCCACATAGCTCTGGTCGTCCTGGTTGAAGTCCAGGCTGTCGGCGTTGAGGAACTGGTCCCCGCGCACCAGGCGCACATCGCCCTTGTACTGGGCCTGGGTCTCCCCGCCGTCCAGGGTGTCGCCCTCGATCTCGGTCGGCGCCTGCTCGCGCGCCTGGCGCGCGGCCTCGGCATTGGCGGCCGCAGGCGCGGGCTGGCCGTTTCCGGTATCGAAGGCGGGAATGGCGTCCTGGACACGGCACAGTCCCCAGCTCTCGGGTTTGCTGCCGGTCTGCTGTGCAATGGCTGGCAGGGCCAGGGCAATGCCGAGGGGGATGGGCAGCAGGCGAAGAGCTCGTCGCACGCGGGCGGTGGTCCGTCAGGTCGAAAAACGGCGGCTAGATTGCCGTATCGGGAGCGAGGCGGCAATGAAGGTGTCAGGTTGGCGAGAGGTGGGGTTCATCCGGCCCAGCCCGGCCGGTAGGTTCCCGCATCGGGCGTCACGGCGGCGTGGGCGGCGCGGGTCGGCAGTCCGGACCGGGGCGAGGGCCGCCCTCAGCGCAGTTGCGCGGTATGCGCGGCCACGCCATCGCGCAGGGCGTCCAGGTCGTAGCCGCCTTCCAGCAGGGAGACCAGGCGCCCACTGGCGTGGCGGCGCGCCAGCTGGCGCAGCTGGGCGGTGAGCCAGCCGAAGTCCTCGGCGTCGAGCATCAGGTTGGCCAGCGGGTCGCGCAGGTCGGCGTCGAAGCCGGCCGAGACCAGCAGCAGCTGCGGGCGAAAGGCCTCCAGCTCCGGCAGCAGGTCTTCCCAGACGTTGCGGAAGCGGAAGCCATCGCTGCCCGGCGGCAGCAGCACGTTGTGAATGTTGCCAACGCCGCGCTCGGAGGGCGCCCCGCCGTAGGGATACAGGCCCGACTCGTGGGTGCTGAAGTAAGCCACACGCGGCTCTTCGTAGAAGATCGCCTGGGTGCCGTTGCCGTGGTGGACGTCGAAGTCGACGATGGCCACCCGCTCCAGGCCATGACGGTCCAGCGCATGGGCCGCGGCGATGGCCACGTTGTTGAGCAGGCAGAAGCCCATGGCCGCCGCGCCGGTGGCGTGGTGGCCCGGCGGGCGCACGGCGCAGAAGGCCACCGGGTCGTTGCCGTCCATGACCGCATCCACCGCCGCGATGGCGGCGCCGGCCGCGCGCAGGGCCGCCGCGCGCGAGGCAGGGCTCATCACCGTGTCCGGGTCGAGCATGCGGTAGCCGGAAAAGTCCGCCTCCATCACCGCCTCGATCAGCTCCGGGGTGTGGACCCGGCGCAGGTCCCCCAGCTTGGCCAGCGGCGCTTCCCGCCAGTCCGCGTCGGCGTGGTCGCGGCGCAGCACCTCCAGCACCGCCTGCAGGCGCGCGCTGCGCTCGGGATGCTCCGGGCCGGGGTCGTGGGCCAGGCAGGCCGGGTGGGTGAGGATGAGCATCTCAGCCGTGCCGCCGCTGGTGGTTCCACAGCACTTCGCCCTGGCCCTCGGTTCGGGCCAGCACGCGCGACAGCACGAACAGCAGGTCCGAGAGCCGGTTGAGGTAGCCGATGGCTTCAGCGCGCACGGGCTCCAGCCTGGACAGGGCCACGGTCTCGCGTTCGGCGCGGCGCACCACGGTGCGTGCCACGTGGCAGCGCGCCGAGGCCTCGCCGCCGGCGGGCAGGATGAAATCCTTCAGCGGCGGCAGGGCGTCGTTGTGGTGGTCCAGGTGCCGTTCCAGCGCCTGCACGTCGGCCGCCTGGATGGCGGCATGGCCAGGGATGCACAACTCCCCGCCCAGGTCGAACAGCTGGTGCTGCACAGTGGTCAGCAGGGCGCGGATGTCCTCCGACACGCTGGGCGCGGCCAGCACCAGGCCGATGCAGGCATTGGCCTCATCGACGGTGCCGTAGGCGGACACGCGGGCCGAATCCTTGCCGGTGCGGCTGCCGTCGCCCAGGCCGGTGCTGCCGTCATCGCCGGTGCGCGTATAGATCCTGGAAAGGCGGTGGCCCACGCGTCGACCGTTGTCTCAGCAGGCGGCCGCGCTCAGCGCGTGGCCTTGCGCGGATGGGTCAGGCGCCAGGTCTGCTCGACGCCGACGTGGACGATGATCGCCAGGCCCACGTAGATCGCCGTGGTGCGCAGGTAGGGCAGGTACCAGTCGCTGAAGTTCTTCCACCAGCCGGCCAGGGTGGGCTGGGCGACGACCTCGCTGATCCAGTAGAAGCTGCCCTGGCTGAGCAGGTGGCACAGCGTCACCGAGGCCACCAGCGCGGCGGCCAGCACGGCCAGCGCGCGGCCATCGGCCTGGCGGTAGACGCGGCGCGTCAGCGAGCCGCCCAGCCACAGCGCCAGGTAGGCCGGCACCAGGAACCAGTAGGCGGCCGAGACGCAATAGTGCTGCCAGAAGCTCATGCCCTGGCCGCTGATGACCACATAGTCCACGCCCACGGCCAGCGCCATCAGCAGCGGGAAGGCCCACCTGCCCCAGCCGCGCAGGTAGAAGCCGCCGATGAAGAACGCTGCCCACGACGCATCCGGTACCGGCCCCAGATGGGTGGCGGTCATCGGCAGGTTGAGCCGGGTGGCGGCCATCAGCAGGGCGAGCAGGATCAGGGCGGTGGTGCGCAGGGCGTTGGAATTCATGGGGGCGGCAGCGGACGTCACAGCGTTCGATTCTAGCGGAGTGCCTGCCGTGGCGCGCTTATCATTGGTCACATGAGCAAACAGCACGATGTGGTGATCGTGGGCGGCGGCCTGGTGGGCGCCAGCCTGGCCATCGCCCTGGACAGGGCCGGGCGGGACGTGGGGCTGGTGGAAGCGGCGGGCGGGCAGGGCATGCCGCCGGTATTCGACCAGCGCAACCTCAGCTTTGCGGCGGCCACGGTCAATGCGCTGACCGCGCTGGGGGTGATGCAGCAGCTGCAGGCCCCGACCGGGGCGATCGCCCGCATCCATGTCAGCCGCCGCGGGGATTTCGGGCGGATCGTGCTGGAGGCGGCCGACTATGGGCGCCAGGCTTTCGGCCAAGTCGTGGTGGCCAGCGATTTCGGCCAGGCGCTGGAGCGCAGCCTGGCCCTGGCGGGCGGCATCACCCGCTACCGTCCCGCGCGCTTCGAGGCCCTGGCCGGGCTGGACGATGGGTCCCGGCGGATCCGCATCAGCGGCCCCGACGGGACCCAAGCGCTGTCCGCGCGCCTGCTGGTCGGCGCCGATGGCAGCGCCAGCCAGGTCCGCGACGCGCTGGGCATCGGCGCGCAGGAGTACGACTACGGACAGACCCTGTGCGTGGCGCGCATGCGCGCCGAGCGCGCCCCGGACGGGACCGCCTACGAGCGGCTGACCGGCGACGGGCCGACCGCGGTGCTGCCGCGTGGGGACCGCCACTACGGGGTGATCCATGCCGTGCCCAGCGCCCAGGCCGATGCGGTGGCGGCGCTGACCCCGGCGCAGTGGTGCGCGCGCATCCAGGACGCCTTCGGCTGGCGCGTGGGGCGGTTTTTCGAGAGCGGCGAGCGCAGCGCCTACGCCATCCGCCAACGCGTGGCCGAGCGCCTGACCGCCCCGCGCGCGGTGCTGATGGGCAATGCCGCGCAGACCCTGCACCCGGTGGGGGCCCAGGGCTTCAACCTGGGCCTGCGCGATGCGCTGACGCTGGCCGAGTTGATCCAGGCCAGCGACGACCCCGGCAACGCCACGCTGCTGGAGACCTATCTGCAGCGCCGCGGCGAGGACCGCCGGCGCACGCTGGCCTTCTCCGACGGCCTGGCGCGGTTGACCTCCAGCGACGTGCCGCTGATGGCGCCGCTGCGCAGCCTGGGGCTGCTGGTGGCCGGGCAGGCCAGCTGGGTGCAGGCGATGCTGGCCGGCGGCGGCATGGGCTTTCGCGGCCATGTGCCGGCGCTGTGCCGCGAGGAGGCCGCATGAGCCGGCGCGCGGGGCAGGAGGTGGTGGTGGTCGGCGGCGGCGTGGTCGGCGCGGCCTGCGCGCTGGGGCTGGCACGGCTGGGGCTGCAAGTGGCCCTGGTCGAAGGCCGGGCGCCGACGCGCTGGACGCCTGAACAAGCCGACCTGCGCGTCTACGCCTTCGCCCCCGACAACGCCGCGCTGCTGCAGTCGCTGGGGGTCTGGGACGCGGTGCGCAGCGCGCGGGCGCAGCCGTACCGGGCCATGCGGGTCTGGGACGCCGCTGGCGGCGGCGAGTTGGTGTTCGATGCGGACAGGCTGGGCCGTCCGCAGTTGGGATGGATCGTCGAACACAGCCTGCTGGTCGATCGCCTGTGGGCGGCCCTGCCGCAGGCGGGCGTGCAGCTGCACGTGCCGGCCGAGGTGGAAGGCCTGGAGCAGGACGAGGCGGGCGTGCGCCTGCGCTTGCAGGGCGGCCAGCGCGTGGATGCCCGGCTGGTGGTGGCGGCCGACGGCGCGCAGTCCACGCTGCGCCGGCTGGCGGGGCTGGACGTGCAGGCGCACGACTACGGCCAGTCCGGGCTGGTGGCCTACGTGCGCACCGAGCTGCCGCACCAGGACACGGCCTGGCAGCGCTTCCTGCCGGGCGGGCCGCTGGCCTTCCTGCCGGCCACGCAGGGACGCAGTTCCATCGTGTGGTCGCTGCCGCAGGAGGAGGCGCAGCTGCGGCTAACGCAGCCGCCGGAAGCCTTCGAGCAGGCCCTGGGCCGGGCCTTCGAGGGGCGACTGGGCAAGGTGAGCCTGGATTCGGAGCGCGCGCTGTTCCCGCTGCGCCGGCAACTGGCTACCCAGTACGTGGCCGGCCGGGTGATGCTGATGGGCGATGCCGCCCACGTGGTGCACCCGCTGGCCGGGCAGGGGGTGAACCTGGGTTTGCGCGATGTCTCGGCCTGGCTGGCGCAGGTGCGCCAGGCGCAGGCGCGCGGCGCCGACTGGGCCACGACCCATCGCCTGGCACGCTGGGCGCGCGTGCGCAGCAGCGAGAACACCGCCGCGGCCTTCACCTTCGACGGCCTCAACACCCTGTTCTCCAACGACGAACTCCACACCACCCTGGCCCGCGGCAAGCTGCTGGGCCTGGCCGGCAAGCTGCCGCCGCTGACGCGCCTGCTGTGGTCGCGTGCGGCTGGAAGCAAGGAGTGAGCGAAAGCAAGGAGTGAGCGAAGAGGAGTGAGGAGTGAGTAAGGGCAACAGCACAGGCGTCTGCGCTTGGACTGACTTCCACTCGCAGCGGGCTGCGGGGATGGCAAGTGAGCCGCCGTCTTTGCCTTGGCCTTTACTCACTCCTCACTCCTCTCCACTCACTCCTTGCTTCCACTCACTCCTCACTCCTCTCCACTCACTCCTGGCTTCAGGGTAGGAACGGGAACACGATCTTCAGCAGTCCCTTCAGGCCGCCCTCGGCGGTGCTGGCGATGGCCTTGGCGCCGAGGCTGTTGAGCGCGTTGCGGGCGTCCTCCCAGCGCAGTTTGGCGATGTCCTTCTTCAGCAGGTCGGCCACTTCATCCGCGGTGGGAGTGAGCTTCTTCAGTTCGCGGGTCACCGCTTCCGGATCTGGCTGCAGGTAGCCCCAGCGCTCGGCGATCTTGAGCAGGGTGTCAAAGCGCACCGCCACCACCTCGCGGTTGCGCTCGTAGACGGGCAGGGCGCCGACATCGAGGATGGCCTGCTCGAACTGCTGTGCATCGTCGGGGTGCTCGACGCGAACGGCGAGGAAGCCTTCCTTGCGGCTGCGCTCGCTCACGTGCTTTGCCCCCGAGCGCAGGTTGTCCTCGGTCAAGACCGTGGCGACGATGCGCTGCAGCGCCGCTTCGTTTTCCTCCGGCACCAGGGCGCGCCAGCGGGCGTAGCCGTCGCGACGAAGGCCCTTGACCTTGGCGGGGGTGACCCGCAGCTTGAGCGCCACCAGGGCGTTGCTGTCGCTGCGCGAAAGCGCGCCGTCGCGTTCCAGCAGCACGAAGATCAGCAGCTCCAGGTCGCGCTTGGTCAGCGACTGGAACCCCTGCAGCAGCGTCAGGCGCAGGAATTCGTTGCCGAAGGCGGCGGGATCCTTGAGTTCGATGGGCTGCATGGCGCTCTCCTTTGACGAGGGCCAGCATGCCACGGCGTCGGCGCGCGGCATGAGACGCGCCTGGATGCAGTGCGCAGATTCGAAACGGCGTTAACGGGCATGCACCGGATGCTGACACCGCCGCTGCCAGGCTCTTAGGCTTCCTACCGCGCAGGGGACAAGCCCGTGACGATCTCGACCACGCGACGCCGCCTGCTGGCCGGCCTGGGCGGTGCGACCGTGCTGTGGACCCTGCCGTGGCAGGCCAACAGCAAGGCCGCCGAACGCAAGCTCGGCGTGGCCATCGTCGGGCTGGGCGGCTACGCCGAGGGCCTGATCGCGCCGGGGCTGGCGCGCACCCGGCATTGCCGGCTGGCTGGGATCGTCACCGGCACGCCGGCCAAGGTTCCGCGCTGGCAGCAGCGGTACGGCATTCCCGATGCCAACGTCTACAGCTACGACAGCTTCGACCGCATCGCCGACAACCCGGCCATCGACGTGGTCTACATCATCACCCCACCGCACCTGCACAAGACCCTGGCCGTGCGCGCGGCCAATGCCGGCAAGCACGTGTGGTGCGAAAAGCCGATGGCGATGAACGCCGACGAGTGCCAGCAGATGATCCAGGCCTGCCGCCGCAACAAGGTCGCCCTGGCCATCGGCTATCGCATGCAGCACGAGCCCAACACGCGCACGCTGATCGGCTATGCCACCGCCAAGCCGTTCGGGCGGTTGCGCCAGGTGCGGGCCGAGGCCGGGTACGCCGGCTACGACGCCGGCGATCTGCAGCCGCGCAACTGGCGCCTGGCGCGCGCCTTCGGCGGCGGACCGATGTACGACATGGGTACCTATCCGCTCAACGCCGCGCGCTACACGGTTGGGACCGAGCCGCTGGCGGTGAGCGCGCGCAGCCGCGTGGACCGGGCGGAGATCTTCGACCAGGTCGAGGAGCACATGGACTTCACCCTGGAGTTTCCCGACGAGGTGCGGGCCACCTGCGCCACCAGCTTCGGCCGCAGCATGAACCAGCTGCGTGCCACCTGCGCCGATGGCTGGTACGAACTTGCGCCGTTCCAGAGCTACAGTGGCGTGCGCGGCCAGCGCAGCGACGGGCGCAGGCTGGAGGCGGTGGTCGAGCATCAGCAGGCGTTGCAGATGGACAACGATGCGCTGGCCATCCTGCGCGGCACGCCGCTGCGCGTGCCCGGTGAGGAAGGCGCGCGCGATCTGCGGATCATGGATGCGATCTTTCGCTCGGCCGCCGAGGATGGGCGGCGGATCGTGCTGTAGCGCCTCTGGAAGCAGCAGCGGATCGGATGCGTGCTTCCACAGTCGGCACCCCGGTCGGGACGTCGTGCAGGGCGTCGGTCGTAGGTCAGTGCAGCAGGTTCCGCCGCGATTGCTGCGCCGAATCCGGTCGGCGCGCGCGGCTCAGCCGCGCTGGCGCGGGTTGGCCAGCACCGTGATCTCTTCGCGGTCGTGATACAGCTGCTTGGCGGTGACCTGCAGCGGCTTGCCGGCCTGTTCGGCGAACAGCTCCAGGCACAGGCGGGTCTCGTCCCAGCGCTTCTTCATCGGCAGCTTGAGGTTGAAGATGGCCTGACGGCACCAGCCCTCGCGGAACCAGGTGGCCATGCGCTCGGCCACACGGCGCGGCTGCTCGACCATGTCGCAGACCATCCAGTCCAGCGCCTGTGCCGGCTGCCAGCGAAAGCCGTCGGCGCGCAGGTGCTGCACCAGGCCGGTGTCCAGCACGTGCTGGCGCAGCGGGCCGTTGTCCACGCTGGTGACATGCAGGTGCTGGCGGGTCAGCACCCAGGTCCAGCCCCCCGGCGCCGCGCCCAGGTCGGCGGCGGTCATGCCGGCGCGCAGGTGTTGCTCGCGCTGCGCCGGGGTCATCAGGGTCAGGATGGCTTCTTCCAGTTTCAGCGCCGAGCGCGAGGGCGCGTCCGGCAGCAACTTCAGGCGCGGAATGCCCAGCGGCCAGGGCGAGGCATCGGCCGGCGCGCTCTGGGCCAGAAAGGCGTGGTCGCCGTCGACGAATACCACGTGCAGGCGCGGCAGCCGCGTGTCTTCCTTGGCGCTGAGCAGGCCGGCCTTGCGCAGAGCAGGGCGCAGGGCGTTGCCGAAGCTGCGCGCCAGGCCGGCCAGCGGTTTGGCCGCATCGCTGTCCGGGTGCTCCACCCATAGCTCGCCGTAGCGCGCATCGCGGGGCAGTGCGGCCAGCATCGGGGTGATGCGATCGCTTGGGTCCAGCGCGCGCAGTTCCTCGATCAGGCGCAGCTTCTGCCTGGCGAAGATCAGTTCGCGCCAGGGCAGGGCGGCATCCAGCGCGGCGGCCTCCTCGCAGACGAACAGCACATAGCCATCGTTGCGCTGGGTGCGCGCATAGCCGGCCAGGCCGGCCGATGCGGCGCGCTCGGACAGCTCGGCGGCGAGCTCGGGCTCGAACCCCTGGCGGCAGTAGCACAGCAGGCCGTTCAACGTGGCATTCATCGCAGCGGAGCTCTCAGTAATGCGCGCCGGCGGATTCGCCGTAACGTCGCAGCACGGCGCGGGCATCGTCGGCCCGCAGTCCCTGCACGACCTCGATGTTGCGGCGGTGCAGTTCGCCCACCCAGTCGGTCGGCAGCGGGCCTTCGTCGAAGCTGGTCAGCGCCTCTACGTCCTGCGCGCTGGCGCCGATCAGCAGGCGGTCGATGCCGGCCCAGATGGTCGCGCCGTAGCACTGGCAGCAGGGCTGGGACGAGGTGGCCAGGGTGATCGGCGCCAGCACCGCGTTCAGGCGCGGCGACTGCAGGCGCTGCTGGGCCAGCATGTAGGCCATGTTCTCGGCGTGGGCCAGCGAGGTGGCGTGCGGCACCACGCGGTTCACGCCCACCGCGATCACGCGGTGGTCCGGGCCGAACACCGCCGCGCCGAAGGGGCCGCCCGTGGCGTGGTCCACATTCATCGCCGACAGGGCGATGGCCAGGGCGACCTTGTCCTCGTCGCTGGCATAGACGCGCGAGGAATCGACGACATCGTGGACCCACGCGGGCAGGGTGAGGTGGACTTGGGCGTACAGCATGTCGGAGGACGGCTCGTGTTCTGGTCAGGGGGATGTGGCGGGACGCCGCAGGGCATCGGGGGCGGCGCCGCTGTCGGCGCACTGGCCGGCCACGCACTGGCAGCTGGTGATCTGCCGGAAGCCGCAGATGCTCATGCGGCCACTGGCGCGGCATTGGGCCGCCACGCCCTGCGGGTCGGTGGGGCTGTCGACGTTGACGCAGGCAGGCGCCATGCCGCAGCAGTTGCCCACGTCCTTCACCGTGCAGTCGGCATCGCTGCGGCAGCTGCGATCCACCTTGACCACAGTGGAGGTGGGCGCGGCGGGCGCGGCCGCCGGCTCGGGGGCGGCCGCAGGCGCCGCGCAGGCACTCAGGACGATCAGACCGGCGGACAAGCAGGCCATCAGCAGCGGGCGCATACGGGTTGCTCCTCGGTGCTGGGGAGATCAGACGCGATCCTAGCGGCTGGGCCGTCCCGCGGGTGTTCATCGCGCGCGAGCGCTGGCGGCCGACAACGCGCGCGTCAGGCACTGGCGGTCCCGCAGCGCGGGCCCGCCCGCCTCAGGCCTGCGCGGCCCAGGTGTCGCGCAGGGTCACGCTGCGGTTGAACACCGGCTTGCCCGGGGTGTGGTCGCGGCGGTCGGCCACGAAGTAACCGGTGCGCTCGAACTGGAACGCGGTCTCCGGCGCGGCCTGCGCCGCGGCTGGCTCGACGAAGCCTGCGACCACGCGCTTGGAGTCCGGATTGAGGTAGTCGCGGTAGGTCTTGCCCTGGCTTTCGTCATCGGGCTTGGCCACCGAGAACAGGCGGTCGAACAGGCGAATCTCCGCGGCGACGCCGGCCTTGGCATCGACCCAATGGATCGTGCCCTTGATCTTGCGATTGGCTCCCTCCATGCCGGGGCGCGACTCCGGGTCCAGGGTGCCGCGCAGCTCGATGATCTGGCCGTCGGCATCCTTGATGACTTCATCGCACTTGATGATGCCGGCCCCGCGCAGGCGCACCTCGCCCCCGGGCACCAGGCGCTTCCAGCCCTTGGGCGGGACTTCGGCGAAATCCTCCCGCTCGATCCACAGCTCGCGCGAGAACGGCACCTGGCGCGTGCCCTGCGCCTCGTCCTTGGGATGGTTGGAGAAGGTCAGCGACTCGGTGTGGTCCTCGGGCAGGTTGGTCAGCACCAGCTTGAGCGGGTCGATCACGGCCATGCGGCGCGGGGCGCTGGCGTCCAGGTCGTCGCGCAGGCAGCCTTCCAGCACCGAGAAATCGATCACCGAGTTCTGCTTGGAGATGCCGACGCGGTCCACCAGCAGGCGTAGGCTGGCCGGCGTGTAGCCGCGCCGACGCAGGCCCTGCAGGGTGTACATGCGCGGGTCGTCCCAGCCTTCCACCAGGCCCTCGGTCACCAGCTGGGTCAGCTTGCGCTTGCTCATCACCGTGAAGTTGATGTTCAGGCGCGAGAACTCGATCTGCCGCGGCTTGGCGGCCTCGCGCGGCAGGCCCTTGTCCAGCAGCGGCTGCAGCAGTTCCGGATGGCCGACCAGGTCGACCTTGTCCACGCACCAGTCGTACAGCGGGCGATGGTCCTCGAACTCCAGCGTGCACAGCGAATGGGTGATGCCTTCCACCGCATCGCTCAGGGAGTGGGCGAAGTCGTACATCGGGTAGATCGGCCAGGCGTTGCCCGTGTTCTGGTGCTCGACGTGCTTGATGCGGTACAGCGCCGGGTCGCGCAGGTTGATGTTGCCGCTGGCCATGTCGATCTTGGCGCGCAGGGTGCGGGCGCCGTCCGGAAACTCGCCGGCGCGCATGCGGCGCAGCAGGTCCAGGTTTTCCTCCGGGCTGCGATCGCGATACGGGGAGTTGCGGCCCGGTTCGGTCAGGGTGCCGCGGTACTCGCGCACTTCCTCGGCCGACAGGTCGCAGACGAAGGCATCGCCCTGCTTGACCAGCTTTTCGGCGGCCAGGTACAGCACCTCGAAGTAGTCCGAGGCGTGGCGCAGGTTGGCCCATTCGAAGCCCAGCCAGCGCACGTCGTCCTGGATGGCGGTGACGAACTCGGGGTCTTCCTTGGCCGGGTTGGTGTCGTCCAGGCGCAGGTTGCACACCCCACCGAACTCGGCCGCGACTCCGAAGTCCAGGCAGATCGCCTTGGCGTGGCCGATGTGCAGGTAGCCGTTGGGCTCGGGCGGGAAGCGGGTCCGGATGGCCTGGTGCCGGCCCTGGGCCAGGTCCTCGCGCACGATCTGGCGGATGAAGTCGCGTTTTTCCGGTGCGGCGTCGGCGGGCAGGGCGGGCGTATCGGACATGGGGACGGGCGCGGGGCGTTCTCGGGGAATCGGCAAGTTTAGCCGATGGCCCTGTGTCCCCGGCCGGCGTTGGGATGAGAGATCGCCGTGCGAGGGACTGCGGGCGGAGCGGCGGGGGAGGAGTAGGTGTGGGAGCGACTTCAGCCGCGAAGAGATTTACCGGTAGAGCCCTTCGCGGCTGAAGCCGCGCCCACAGCGCCTCGCCGCTCTCCACGGGGCGGTCCGCAGGCCCGGCGTATGCTCGCCGGCAGCCCCCTCGCCCGAAGGACAGCGCATGCAGGTCGCCTACCGCGCCATCAATCTGTTCGATGCCCACCTGGCGCGCCATGCGTTGGAGGATGCGCAGATCCCGGCCTTCGTGTTTGGCGAACAACTGCTGGGGGCGGGCGGGGAGCTGCCGCTGTTCGGGGTGCTGCGGGTCTGCGTGCCGGACTCGGCCCTGCCGCTGGCCCTGGAGGCGCTGAGAGCGGCGGAGCTGCTGCCGTCGGCCTTGCCGGAGGCCGCCGCCGACCCCATCTCGGGCGATGCACCCGACCCGGGCCTGTTGCCCGTCTGAGCGAGGAACTCCCCATGCTGGAATCACTGGTCAACAAGCTGGGCATCGGCGCGTTCAAGCAGCGCATGGTGCAGCCGGAGGACGCGCTGCCCGGCCGCTCCACGCCGCTGCCGCTGCACAACGTCCACTTCGTCAACGGCCATCCGCTGCGCGGGGACTTCCCGGGCATGGAGGTCATCGGCGTGGGCATGGGCTGCTTCTGGGGCGCCGAGCGCAAGTTCTGGCAGCTGCCCGGGGTATACACCACCGCGGTCGGTTACCAGGGCGGCTATACCCGCAACCCGACCTACGAGGAAAGCTGCACCGGCATGACCGGCCACGCCGAGGTGGTGCAGGTGGTGTTCGACCCGGCGCAGGTCGCGCGCGAGGATGTCCTGCGCACCTTCTGGGAAAACCACGACCCCACCCAGGGCATGCGCCAGGGCAATGATCGTGGCACCGAGTACCGCTCGGCGATCTACTGCTACACCCCCGAGCAGCACGCCGCGGCGCTGGCCAGCCGCGATGCCTATCAGCAGCGCCTGCGCGAGGCCGGCTATGGCGAGATCACCACCGAGATCGTCTACCCGGCGCCGCCGTTCTATTTCGCCGAGGACTATCACCAGCAGTACCTGGCCAAGAATCCCAATGGCTATTGCGGCCTGGGCGGCACCGGCGTGAGCTGCCCGGTCGGGCTGGGCACTTGAGGGGCTGAGCGCGGGGGCGGGTGGGCGCTGAGCGCCATGCCGGTGGTCTGCCCGCGCGCGGTTGATCGATGGCAGGAGCGAGAAACGAGGAGCGAGAAACGAGGAACGAGGAACGAGGAACGAGGAACGAGAGAGAGCGGTCAGCGCCGGTGCACGTCTCACTCGTTCCTCGTTCCTCTCCACTCGTTCCTGCCCCTCATGCAGAGAACTTCAGGCTCGTGCCCACATAGGCTCTGATCAGGCGCTCCGGCGCCCTGCCCTTGGTCAGATCAAAGAACGGCTCGCCACTGCAATGCAGCGGCACGATGTGGGCCACGTCCAGCGCCAGCAGGCCATCGAGCGTCTGGCCGACATAGGCTTCGTTGTGCGGGGCCAGATGGAAGCCGCCGATCACCGCATGCACCTTGTCGATGCCAGAGGCCGCGCGCGCCTGCTTGACCGAATTGACCACGCCACGATGACCGCAGGAGGTCAGCACCACCAGCCCCTTGCCGCGCACGTGGTAGGCGGTGGCGATCTCATGATGGAAATCGTCCGGCGTGCCGTTGGCGCTGCGGCGGTCTTCGGGCAGCGCATCGACCGGGCAACCGTTGCCATGCGCGTCCAACCCCGCCTTGAACCTGGTCGGTGAGAGCACCTTCTCGAAACCGGCCTGCGGGATGTGGCCGGTATTGAGCGCGTGGCCGGCCACCAGCGCCGCATCATCCGAGGACACCACGCGGATGTTGGAGGCCTTGAGCGAGGCCCGGTCGATGACGCCGTAGTCCTTGCCGTTGCTGGTGTAGCGCCGCGCGCAGAAGGCTTCCTCATCGCCCAGGTGGAAGGCGATGCCGGGCTTGAGCGCGCCGCGATGCGTGTCCAGGAAGCCCGCCAATCCGCCGAAATGGTCGTAATGCCCGTGGCTGAGCACCAGTGCGTCGAGCTGGGCGACATCGATGCCCAGCAGCGCCAGATTGTTGTTGATGGCCTCCGGCGTGTAGCCGAAGTCGATCAGCACGCGCCGTGTCTCCGTGCCCAGGCGCGAGTGCGCATGCAGCGACAGGCCGAACTCGCCGATCAGGGCCTTGTCCGGCGGTGCGGTATCCGACAGGAAGTGCCCGGGCCGGATCACCTCCACATCGCCCTCCGGGCCGCTCTTGGCCAGCGCGTAGGACAGGCCGTCGGTGACCACCTTGATCTCCAGCGCATCCAACTGTGGCAGGCGGATCGCCATAGCCGCGTTGGCCAGCGCCGGCCGCGGCAGCAGCAGCGATGCCAGGCCGGCCCCGGCCCCGGCGAGGAATGCGCGCCGGCCAAGCGCCGGGCGGGGCTGGGGTCGCGATGGCGTCATGGTGCTGCTCCTGCAGGGTCCTCAAGCAGCACGAACGCTAGGCAAGCGACGCATTCCAGGCCAATGACCTTTGGGCATGTCCTTATGCGGGGATCGTCCCGCCCGGGCGTGGCGGACTAGGGCGCGAACTCCCCGGCGAACATGGCGCGCAGCTGCGCGACCTTGTCGGCCTGCTCCGGATGCAGCAGGTCCAGGCAGGCACAGGCAAAGCCCACCGGGCTGGTGCCAGGGGCGGTGATCAGGCCATCGGCCGACACTACCTTGTCCTGGCGGTAGTGGGCCTGGCCGGCGTACGTGGCCGCGTGATCCTGCAGGAAGGCCAGTCCGTTGCTGGTGTGCGGGCGCCGGTCCAGCAGCCCGGCAAAGGCCAGGGCCAGGGTGGCACCGCAGATGGCGGCAACCGGGCGGGACGCTTCGAGCCGGGCGGCGAGCAGTCCGCTCAAGCCGAGAATCTCGCCGGCCTGCCAGCGCTCGCTCCCGGGCAGGAGCCACAGGTCCGCGTCCAGCGGCGCCAGATCCGACAGGGCGAATGCCGGCGCGATGGCCAGCCCGCCCATCGAATGCAGGGGCCTGCCGTCGATGCTGGCGGTGACCACCTCATCGCCGAACCATCCGCGCGCTGCCGGGAGGACCACCCCGATTTCCCAGTCGGCCACCCCGTCGACCATCACCACCGCAATCTTGGGCACGTCTTTTTCCCCTTGACAGCTTCGTAAAAAAAATCTTCACACGCCCTAAGTATTTCCCGCCGGCGCCGATAACCCTACTGCAACCGCCCCGCCACGCCCCTCCGGCGTGACGTCGGCTGACCCGCCCACTCCCGCCGGAGCCCGTCATGCCCACCACCTCCCCCGATGTCCAGGACCCGCTGCTGCTCAGCCTAGACGGCGACATGACCATTCGTCGCGCCGCAGAACTCAAGCCGCTGCTGTTGCCGGCGCTGGAGCATGCCGGCGGCCTACGCCTGCAGCTGCAGGAGGTGACCGAGATCGATGCCACCGGCGTGCAGCTGCTGCTGGCGACGCAAGCGGCACTGCGCGCATTGGGACGGCCATTCCAGTTGGATGGCTGCAGCACCGCGGTCGGCGACACGCTGGACCTGCTTGGCCTGGGCGACGCTTTCGAGCGCGTCGGCGGCACCACGCTTCACTGACGGCAGCGCGACATGAACCTGGCCCAATTACTGCAAACCTTCATCGCCGAAAGCCGCGACCTGCTGGAGGACATGGAGCGCAACCTGCTGGAAGCCGAGCGCGGCGAAGCCGGCCCCGATGCGGTCAACGCGATCTTCCGCGCGGCCCACACCATCAAGGGCTCCGGCGGCCTGTTCGACCTGGCACAGCTGGTGGGCTTCACCCACGTGGTGGAAAGCGTGCTGGACCTGGTGCGCGAGCAGGCCGTGGCGCTGGACTCGGACCTGATCCAGCTGATGCTGGCCTGCTGCGACCACATTCGCGCGCTGGTGGAAGCCGCCGCCGGCGCCCAGGCCGACGAAGCCGCCCTGGCGGCCGAGGGCGAGCCGCTGCTGGCGCGCCTGCAGACCTATCTGCAACCTGCCGCCGGGCCGGTCGCAGCCGCATCAGTGCCGGCAGCACCGGCAGCACCGGCGCATACCGGCTACTGGCGCATTGGCCTGCAGCTGTTCACCGACGCGCTGCGCTTTGGCAACTCGCCGCTGCACCTGATCCGCTGCCTGCGCAGCCTTGGCAGCCTGGAGGCGGTGCGCACCCATCACGACCGCGTGCCGGCACTGCCTGACCTGGACCCGGAGGCCTGCTACCTGGGCTTTGACATCCTGCTGCGCAGCGACGCGCAGCAGGCGGCGATCGAGGACATCTTCGAGTTCGTCCGCGACGACTGCGACCTGCAGATCGTGGCGGTGGACCCCAACGGCGATGCGGCCAACCTGGACCTGCCGCTGCTGGTGGCCGAGCCCGTCAGCCAGGCCAGCGCCGATGACTTCGCTGGCTTCGAGACCGCAGCCGCCACGGTGGCCGCGGCCATCGAGCCGGCCACCAGCGTCGCTGCGGCTTCCAGCACGGCGGCGGCGCCGGCCAGCGCCGGCGGCGCCAAGGCGGCGGCCGCGGGCGCGCGCGGCGAAGGCGGCTCGATCCGCGTCGACGCCGACAAGCTCGACCGCATGATCGACCTGGTCGGCGAACTGATCATCGCCGTGGCCAGCACCGGCGCCAACGCCCAACGCACCGGCGATGCGCAGTTGCTCGAATCCACCTCGATCCTGGCTGGCCTGGTGGAAGAAGTGCGCGAAAGCGCGCTGCAGCTGCGCATGGTCAAGATCGGCGGCACCTTCAGCCGCTTCCACCGCGTGGTCCACGATGTTGCCCGCGAGCTGGGCAAGGATATCGCCCTGGTGGTCAACGGCGAGGACACCGAGCTGGACAAGTCGGTGGTGGAGAAGATCGCCGACCCGTTGACCCACCTGGTACGCAACGCCATGGATCACGGCATCGAGCCGGCCCAGGTGCGCCTGGAGCGCGGCAAGCCGGTGCGCGGCACGGTGCGGCTCAACGCCTTCCACGACTCGGGCAGCATCGTCATCCAGATCAGCGACGACGGTGGCGGTCTCAATCGCGATCGCATCCTGGCCAAGGCGCTGGAACGTGGCCTGATCGAGCCGGGCCGCCAGCTCTCGGACCGCGAAGTGTTCGCGCTGATCTTCGAGCCGGGCTTCTCCACCGCCGAGAAGGTCACCAACCTGTCCGGCCGCGGCGTGGGCATGGACGTGGTCAAGCGCAACATCACCGCGCTGCGCGGCAGCGTGGACATCAGCAGCCAGCAGGATGTCGGCACCACCATCTCGGTGCGGCTGCCGCTGACCCTGGCCATCATCAACGGCTTCCAGGTCGGGGTCGGCAAGTCGGTGTTCGTGCTGCCGCTGGACGTGGTCGAGGAATGCGTGGAATTCGCGCACAACTACCAGGGCGAATACATCGACCTGCGTGGCAACGTGCTGCCCTACGTGCGCCTGCGCTCGCTGTTCGCCATCGCCGGCGCGCCGCCGGCGCGCGAGAGCATCGTGGTGATCCGCCAGGGCTCGCAACGCTTCGGCCTGGTGGTGGACACGCTGCTGGGCGAGTGGCAGACCGTGATCAAGCCGCTTTCCAAGGTCTTTGGCCAGGTCAAGGGCATCAGCGGTTCCAGCATCCTCGGCAGCGGCGGTGTCGCGCTGATCCTGGACGTGCCCTCGCTGCTGAGCCAGTTGCAACCCGGCGTCGAATCGCTGGCGGCCTGAGCCGCCGGCGGGACGCACCGGTCCCACGTTGTCCCATCGCTGTGCAAGCCGGGCCCCACGCCTGGAGCAGTTTCCAGTCGTTCCTCACCATCCCGGTCCCCGCCCGTCGGCGGGGCTCACGACCATCCGTACAGGTACATCGGTATGTCCAACTCCCTTTCGCTGTCCTCCAAGCTGTGGCTCGGCGCGGCCATCGCCGTGGCGCTGCCCTTGGCCGCCGCCACCTGCGGGTACGCGCTCGGCCTGCAGGCCGGGCAGTCCCTGGCCGTGAGCCTGGCCGCCACGGTGCTCGCCGCCGCAGTGCTGGCCTACACCGTCCATGCCATCACCCGCTCGCTGCGGATCGCCACCACCAGCCTAGCGCGCTTTGCCAAGGGCGACTTCGAGGTGGTGATGCCGACCATCTCCAACGACCAGGCCTGCGAGGTGCTGCTGGCGCTGCGCCAGGTGCAGACCAGCGTGCGCCGCGTCAACGACGAGATCGTGCGCATGTCGCGCGAGCACGATGCCGGCGACATCGACGTGGTGATCGAGAGCCACCGCTTCGAGGGTGAGTTCAAGGTCATCGCCGAGGGCGTGAACCGCATGGTGGGAGAGCACATCGCCACCAAGAAGAAGGCCATGGCCTGCATCGCCCAGTTCGGCCGCGGCAACTTCGACGCGCCGCTGGAGAACTTCCCGGGCAAGAAGGCCTTCATCAACGACACCATCGAGCAGGTGCGTGGCAACCTGCAGGGCCTGATCGCACAGATGAACCACATGTCCGCCCAGCACGATGCCGGCGACATCGACGTGGTCATCGACAGCCAGCGCTTCGAGGGCGACTACCGCAGCATGGCCGAGGGCATCAACCGCATGGTCGCCGGCCACATCGCGGTCAAGAAGCAGGCCATGGCCTGCGTGGCCGAGTTCGGCCGCGGCAACTTCGAGGCGCCGCTGGAGCGCTTCCCGGGCAAGAAGGCCTTCATCAACGACACCATCGAGCAGGTGCGCTCCAACCTGCGTGCGCTGATCCGCGATACCAGCCTGCTGGCCGAGGCGGCGGCGGCCGGCCGCCTGGGCGTGCGCGCCGATGCCAGCCAGCACCATGGCGACTTCAGGCGCATCGTCGACGGCATCAACCTGACCCTGGACGCGGTGATCGGGCCGCTCAACGAGGCCCGCTCGGTGCTCAAGGCGATCGAGGGCGGCGACCTGACCCGGTTGGCCGATACGCAGTGCCAGGGCCAGTTGAAGGAGCTGTGCGAGAGCATCAACGCCACCGTGGCGCGCCTGGCGCAGGTGGTCGGTGAGGTCAGCACCAGTGCCGACGCCCTGTCCAGCGCCTCCGAGCAGGTCAGCGCCACCGCCCAGTCGCTGAGCCAGGCGGCCAGCGAGCAGGCCGCGGGCGTGGAGGAGACCAGCGCTTCGCTGGAGCAGATGACCGCCTCGATCTCGCAGAACACCGAGAACGCCCGGGTCACCGATGGCATGGCCGCCAAGGCCGCGCGCGAGGCTGCCGAAGGTGGCGATGCGGTGCGCTCGACGGTGACGGCGATGAAGCAGATCGCGCAGAAGATCGGCATCATCGACGACATCGCCTACCAGACCAACCTGCTGGCGCTGAACGCGGCGATCGAAGCGGCGCGCGC
>Ga0209257_1001361_pt1 | contig 29543 bp, 26 predicted proteins | sample AraplaCvi_mCL_r2_FD_184277 | JGI IMG/M metagenome (GOLD analysis project Ga0209257, IMG submission 184277) | Arabidopsis root microbial communities from North Carolina, USA - plate scrape MF_Cvi_mCL_r2 (SPAdes) (version 2) | ecosystem: Host-associated > Plants > Roots > Endosphere | place: USA...
GGATCGTTACGGCCGACGGCGATCTGGATATCGCGCGCGAAGGCCAGGCGATCACGCTCACGCTGCGCGATGAACTCGACGTCAGTCGCGGCGACGTGATCGCCGAAGCGCATCGTCCGGCGCAGGTAGCCGACCAGTTCGCCGCGCAGGTGCTGTGGATGGGCGAGCAGCCGCTGCTGCCGGGCCGCCCGTACTGGTTGAAGATCGGCACGCTTACCGTCAGTGCGAGCGTCACCGAGATCAAGCACAAGACGGATGTCAACACGCAGGAACCGCTGGCCGCCAAGCACCTTGAGCTCAACGAGGTCGGCTTCTGCAACCTGTATCTCGACCAGCCGGTTCCGTTCGAGGCCTATGCGGACAACCGCACGCTCGGCGGATTCATCCTGATCGACCGGCAGACGAATGCCACGGTGGCCGCCGGCACGATGCAGTTCGCGTTGCGTCGCGCGGGCAACATTCATTGGCAACATCTGGATGTCGACAAGGCCGCGCGTGCGCGCATCAAGGGCCAGCAGCCGCGCGTGCTGTGGTTCACCGGCCTGTCGGGTTCGGGCAAGTCGACGATCGCCAACCTCGTCGACAAACGCCTGCATGCGCTGGGCTACCACACCTTCATCCTCGACGGCGACAACGTGCGCCATGGCCTCAACAAGGACCTGGGCTTCACCGACGAGGATCGCGTGGAGAACATCCGCCGCGTCGCCGAAGTCGCGAAGCTGATGAGCGATGCGGGCCTGATCGTGCTGGTGAGTTTCATCTCGCCGTTCCGCGCCGAACGCCGCATGGCGCGCGAGCTGTTCGCGCCGGGCGAGTTCGTGGAAGTCTTCGTCGATACGCCGCTTGCCGTGGCCGAGAAGCGCGACGTGAAGGGTCTTTACGCGAAGGCGCGTGCCGGCCAGCTGCGCAACTTCACCGGCATCGATTCGCCGTACGAAGTGCCGGAAGCGGCGGAGTTGTCGCTCGATACCGTATCCGACGACGCGGAACGTTCGGCGCAGCGGGTGATCGACTTCCTGGTCGGCTGATCGACGCGACGGGCGATCAAAAAACCCCGGCGAAGGCCGGGGTTCTTCTTTTTACGCGACGCAGGAGGAACTCAGGCCCGCGCGCTCTTCCTGCGCACCATCTCGTACAGGAACAGCAACACGACCGCGCAGACGATCGAGACCGCGAAGCCGATGAAACCGCCGCCGGCATAAAGCAGGCTGCCGATGTACGCGCCGGCGATGCCGAGCAGGATGGTGAGGATCCAACCCATCGGATCGGCGCCCGGCTTGAAGAAGCGCGCGAGTATGCCGATGACCGCACCGATGATGATGGTGTAGAGCAGACTGCCCATGGTGTCCTCCTGGTGTGGGTGATGCCGGCGCATCGTAGCAGCGGCCCACGGTGCAGCACGCCGCGAACATGTCGTGCCCCGACGGACGGACGCAGCCCGCATCGAAGCCGTACGAGCCCCTTTCTGCAGAGCCGGGAGGGGATGGGGTGAGCGCAGCCGAAGCGCTCGCACCGCAAAGCAAAAGGCCCCGCCGGAGCGGGGCCTTTCGTGCCTCATCGATGCACGCCGTTATCAGCAGCAGCCATGTCCACCGTGGCGGTCGCCGCTGTCCGGTGCGACGGATGCGCCGCTGGTCTCGCCGCGCTGGCTCGCGTGGTGGTGTTCGGCGATCACGCGCGACACGCACGCCGTCACGCGCTTGCCCATCGGGATGTGCAGGAACTCGTTCGGACCGTGCGCGTTGCTGTGCGGGCCGAGCACGCCGGTGATCATGAACTGCGCGCCGGGGAACTTCTCGCCGAGCATTCCCATGAACGGAATCGAGCCGCCTTCGCCCATGTACATCGCCGGCTTGCCGAAGAACTCGCGGCTGGCCGAATCGATCGCCTTCGTGAGCCACGGCGACTGCGCCGGTGCGTTCCAGCCCGAGGACGACTTCTCAAGATCCAGCGTGACCTTCGCGCCGTTCGGCGGGTCCTTGGTCAGCACTTCGCGCAGCAGTTCGCCGGCCTTCTTGCCATCCAGCGTCGGCGGCAGTCGCAGCGACAGCTTCACCGACGTGTAAGGACGCAGCACGTTGCCGGCCGAGGCCAGCGCCGGCATGCCGTCCACGCCCGTCACCGACAGCGCGGGACGCCAGGTGCGGTTGAGCACGAGTTCGGTCAGGTCCGAGGCCATCGGCGTCATGCCGGGCAGGAACGGGAACTTGTCGAAGATCGCCGTGTCGAGCACCTTCGCCGCTTCGCGCGCCTGCGCCATGCGTTCTTCGGGCACATCGACGAACAGGCCGTCGACGCGGACCTTGCCGGTGTTCTCGTCTTCAAGACGCGACAACAGCTGGCGCAGCAGGCGGAAGCTCGACGGCACGATGCCGGACGCGTCGCCCGAGTGCACGCCTTCTTCCAGCACCTTCACCGTGAAGTTGCCGCCGGCCAGGCCGCGCAGCGAAGTGGTGCACCACAGCTGCTCGTAGTTGCCGCAGCCCGAATCCAGGCATACCACCAGCGACGGCTTGCCGATGCGCGCGGCGAGGTGGTCGACATACGCCGGCAGGTCGTAGCTGCCCGATTCCTCGCAGGCTTCGATCAGGATCACGCAGCGCGCATGCGGCAGCTGCTGTTCCTGCAGCGCGAGCACCGCGGTGAGCGAGCCGAAGATCGCGTAACCGTCGTCGGCGCCGCCACGGCCATAGAGGCGGTCGCCCTTGATGACCGGATTCCACGGACCGAATTCCGGATCCCAGCCGGTCATTTCCGGCTGCTTGTCGAGGTGGCCGTAGAGCAGCACGCAATCGTCGTTGCTGCCGCCGTTCGCCGCCGGGATGTCGATGAAGATCAGCGGCGTGCGGCCTTCCAGGCGCACCACCTCGACCTGCATGCCGGGAATCGGCTGGGCCTTGGCCCAGGTCTCCATCAGCTTGACCGCGTCGTCCATGTAGCCGTGCTTGACCCAGTCGGCGTCGAACATCGGGGACTTGTTGGGAATGCGGATGTACTCGACGAGCTGGGGAACGATCTCGTCGTCCCATTTGTCGCCGACGTAGCGGTCGACCTTGCTGATATCCATGGCGGCTTCGGCCTCATTGCGGGGGACCACAAGTTTACGCCTCCGTGACACCCGGCCGGATGGGTCGCCGCGCCGCCGGAACGATCCGATGGACCCTCGGGCCGGTACCGACGCCGGCTGGGAACACCCCTACGCAAAGTTGCGGAACCTTCTTTGCCGGCGCTGGCGAATCGCCCGATAGGGCGCAGCGGCGCGGCTCCGGAGACTGTGCTGGCCGCCAATGCGCTGCACCGGCGGGCATCCACCCATCACGTCCTGTCCACGTCGCGGGCCCGTTCCGGCCCAAGGAGTCTCCATGAAATCGCTCGAACCGAAGGCGCCCACTTTGCGAACCATCGGCCAATCCCTCGCCATCCTCGTGCGGGCCCTGCTGCTGTCGCTGGTCCTCACGGGCACGGCCATGGCCGCCGAAACCGTCAACATCAACACGGCCGATGCAGCCACGCTGGACCGCGTCCTGGTCAACATCGGACCCAGCAAGGCCGAGGCCATCGTCGCCTACCGCAAGACCAACGGCCCGTTCCGCAGCGCCGACCAGCTGGCGCAGGTGCCCGGCATCGGTCTGAAGACGGTCGAGAAGAACAAGGACCGGATCGCGCTCGGTGGCGGCGCGCCGCCGGCACCCGCTGCGGGCGCGACCAGGCCTGCGGCAACCGCGGCCAGCGCACCGAAACCGACACCGGCCAAGCACTAGGGGAGGGGCGCACGCCGTCCCGGCGCCATCGGCATGAGGAATGCGCCGGGACGGCATTGCGACCCAGGCCGGAGTCGCATCGGGAACCGGCCGCTAGACTGTGCGGAACGAAATAGCGGACGTGATGGATGGCTTCCGACCAACGCAGCCGTTCGCGGGTGATGCCCGCCAACGAGTACCGCCGGGAACGCTGGCGCAATCAGATGGGCTGGACGCGCGAGATCCACGCCGGCCGCCTCGACGATGCGGCACCGGACGCCCCGTGGGACTGGCGATTGTCGATCGCGGAAATCGAGCGCGATTCGGAGTTCTCCGCGTTCCCGGGCATCGATCGCGAACTTGTCCTGCTCAGCGGAAATGGAGTGCGCCTGCGCTTCGAAGATGGCGAATCGCACGAGCTGCATCCGCCGCACGATCGCCTGCGCTTCGCCGGCGAACGCAAGGTGACCGGCGAACTGCTCGACGGTCCGACGCACGACTTCAATCTGATGTGGCGTCGCGATCGCGTTCGCGCCGCGCTGTGGCATCGCCCGCTGGTGGGCCCGATGGTGCTGTTCGCCGATCCGGGCACGACGTGGGTGGCGTACCTGATCGCAGGGCAGGCGCAGTTCGCGGACGAATCCGGATTGCCGCCCATGGCCGCCGGCGATGCGGCGTTCTTCGAAGCGGGAAGTGAGCGCCTGCGTCATGTGATCGACGGCGGCGGGGAGATGCTGGTGATCCGGATCGAACCGGTGGGTGGCGAGGGCTGACGCTGTCCCGTCAGTAAACGTCCCGGCAATAACGCCCCTCGGCCGCCATCGTTTCCAGCGCATCGAACCCGACGATGTCGCGCAGCACCGCATCCACCGCAGGCGCCATGCCTTCTAGGCTGCCGCAGACGTAGACCGCGGCGCCGTCGGCGATCCACTCGCGTAGACGCGCGGTGTGTTCGCGCAGGAGGTCCTGCACGTACACGCGTTGCGCGCCGTCGCGGGAGAAGGCGAGATCGACGTGCTGGAGGTGGCCGTCACGCAGCCAGGTTTCGATTTCGTCCCGATGGTGGAAATCGTGCTCGCGCTGCCGTTCGCCGAATACGAGCCAGTTACGGTGATGCCCTTCGGCGGCTCGTGCCTTCAGGTGCGCGCGAAGCCCGGCGAGGCCGGTGCCGTTGCCGATGAGGATCACCGGACGGTCATCCTGCGGCGGATGGAACGACAGGTTGCGGCGGATGCGCACATCGATCGTCGCGCCGACCTGGGCATGCGCGGTCAGCCAACCGCTGCCGCTGCCCAGCCGGCCGTCGGCATGGCGCATCTGCCGAACGAGCAACTGCAGCGAGCCGTCCTGCGGCAGGGATGCGATGGAGTATTCGCGATGCGGCAAGGGTTCCAGCGCATCGGCCACGGATTGTGCGGGATGGCCTTTTACGCCGACAGCATCTGGCAGACGCGAACGCTGGAGCAACGTCGCCAGTTCTAGCGTTTCACCGTCCTGTTGGATCTTCGCCGCGCCGTCGTGTCCCGCGTCCAGCAGCCACGCCATGACGTCCGAATGCGCGTGACGTGGTCCGATCTCCGCGATGTCGCCCGCCTGCCAGTGCAGATCGCCCGCGTCCACCGGCGCCAGCGCGACGTGGTATGCGGGGCCGCCCAGGCTGCCGGGATTGAGCCATCGCCGCTCCAGCAGACGCCATGATCGATACTGCGGTGCGCTCCAGTCAGCCAGCGCGGTGTGGCCTGCCAGCTGGCCGAGTCGATGTTGCCAATGCCGCAACGCACCCGCGTCGCCGGCATCCACGTCGATGCGGTCGAACAGCGGCTGCGCACCGCTGTGATGCAGCCACTGGTCCAGGCGCCGGCCGAAACCGCAGAAGCGGTCGTAGGCGCGATCGCCCAGTGCGAGCACCGCGTACTCCAGGCCGGTCAGCGTCATCGGTTGTCCGAGCACATGGCGCGTGAAGCCGAGCGCGTGGTCGGGCGGATCCCCTTCGCCGGTCGTGCTGGCGATGAACAACGCACGCCGATGCGAACGCAGCACGTCCGCATCGACGCGGTGCAGCGGCAACACGCGCACCGGCTTTCCGGCATCGCGCAATGCCTGCGCGGTGTGTTCGGCGAGCTGCTGCGCGAAGCCGGTCTGGCTGGCCCAGGCGAGCAGTAACGCATCGTCGCCCACGTCATCGCCGGCGCCCGTCGCGTGATCGCTGCGCGCCTGCATCCATGTGGAAGCACACAAGCCGACGAAGGCAAGCACCACGACCGCCGCGAGCACCCAGCTGCCCGCGCGCGGCGACGCGATCCACCAAGGCCCTGCCTGCCATGCGGCGAAGGCGAGCATCGCCGCCAGCAACGCCGCCAGCGCAAATAGATTCCCGAGCCATGCGCGAATCGAACCGGCCGTGTTCAAGTCGGCCCCGTCGCGTGCAGGAGCGCTTCGAACGCGGGCGTCATGTATTCCTCGACGATGCGTCCGCTGCCATCGCCTTCGCGCACCTGCACGAACCGCGCCGCCAATCCCTGCGCACGCGCGACCTCCATGCCCTCATGCGTGCCCAACACGGTCAGCGCGGTTGCCCACGCGTCGGCATGCATCGCGTCATTCGCGGCAACCGTCACTGCAACCGGCGCATTCATCACGGGGTGTCCACTGCGCGGATCGAGCGTATGGCTGATGTTGCGACCGTGATGTTCCAGTCGATGCCAGCGATCGCCCGACGTCGCCACCGCCAGCCCGTCGATCGCCAGCACGCGCGGCTCGCTCGCGTCGTCCTCGTCGCCATGCCAGCCTTCGACGATCACGCGCCACGGCATGCCATCGGGTTTGCGTCCGAAACCATATAGTTCGCCGCCTACTTCCACCAGCGCGGCGTCGATGCCCTGCGAGCGGACGTAAGCCGCGACCGCATCCACGCCGAATCCCTTGGCGATCGCGCAAAGATCCAGCCGCGTACCGCCGGGCTGCAACACGCGACGTTCCATGCGATCGAGCACCACGCGCCGCCACTGCACCTGCGCGCGTGCCGCTTCGGGCGAGAAGCGTTCGATCGAAGCACCCGCCGGACCGAAGCCCCAGCCATCCACCAGCGGCCCGACGGTCGGGTCGAACGCGCCGCCGCTGGCGTGGGCGATGTCGAGCGCGCACGACAACACGGTGAGGAAGTCCTCCGGCAACACATGCCACGAACCCGCATCGGCCGTGTTGTAGCGGCTGAGGTCAGAATTCGCGTCCCAGTTGCTCATCTGTGCGACCACCTCATCCAGCCGCGACTGGATGCCGGCATGCAACGCATGCAGGTCGCGCTGACGTGCTGCGACGAGCTTCACCGACCACGTGGTGCCCATCGTCGCGCCGCCGAGGATGTCGACGGCGCGAATGGGCTGCGTTGCGGAGACGTGCGTGCTCACTATTGCGTGTTCGCTGCCGCGATTACTGCGGCAGCACTTCCAGCGTGGCGACGTAGCCCAGGCGGCGCTGCTTGGCCTGCTTCACCGACGTCTTGCCATCCTGCGAGGTCGCTTCGACCCAGTACATGCCGGCCTCCGGCCACTTCACGACGAACTCGCCCTGCGCGTCGGTCTTCACCTTCAGCTCGTCCTGCGCGTTGCGGTAGCGCGTGTCGCCGCGCACGATCTCCACATCCAGGTTCGCCGCCGGCTTGCCGTCGATCTGGAAGCGGAACTTGGCTTCCTCGCCCGCGAACAGGTCGTTCGGATGCGTCACCGGCACCAGTTCCAGGCCGACGCCGCTGGGCTTGAGCGCGGTCTCGTTCGGCGTGCCGTTGGTGACGAAGGTTTCCACGCGGCTCACCGATTGTCCGACCTGCAGCTTCTTCGCGTTCTTCGGGACTTCGGTGGCGAAGGTCGCTTCGGTGCCGCGCCAGCGCTTGGTCTGGCCGTTCTCTTCCCAGCTGCCGGTGACGTAGTTGTTGACCACGCCGATGCGGTACGTGCCGGTCTGCTTCAGCTCGACGTCGAACACGGTGCGGAACTTGCCCGTCGCCGCGTTCTGCGCGGGGACGTTGCTACCGTCGGGCGCGGTGATGGTGAGGTTGTCGGTCTTCAGCGGGACGTGGTTGAAATAGAACAGGTCGTTGGATACCGCGGCATCCACCGTCACCCACGGGTTGTTGCCCGCCAGCACCGTCTGCGACGGCTGCAACCACGCCTTGTGCGCCGAGGCGGCGAAGGGAAGGGTGAGGGCCAGCGCGAGCGCGGCGAGCTTGAGGGTCTTCTTCACGGCATGCTCCTGCTTACGTTGTGTCGTGTCTGCTTGCTGCCGCCACTTCGCATCCGCGAACGACGGCGTTGAAGTTCAGGGCTTGCTGGCGACGCTCACCAGCCCAAGTTCGCTCGATCCCTGCGCCTTGCCGCTGCCTGCGCCGCCCCACTTGAACGGCACCTTGAGCAGTTCGCGACCGCCGACTTCGCGCGCGGCTTCCACCACGAGCGTGTAGTCGCCAGGCGGCAGCTTCCCCAGTTCCGGATGCTGCGCGTCGAACTTCAGCGCGTGCGTGCCGACCGGACGCGTCGGTCCCGTCACGCCATCGACCGGCACCTTCAGCGTGCGTCCGCTGCGGCGCCACCATTGGCGCAGGTCGGGCAGCCACTTGGTGCCATGGCCTTCCTGCGTTGATTTCTGCTGGTACCAGACGGCCAGGTTCGCCAGCGCCTTCTGGTCCGCGCCTTCCACCCAGATCGCCACGTACGGGCGGTGGTATTCGGCGACGTTGAGCTGCGGGATCTGCACGTTCACGTCGATTTCCGCCGAATACGCCGGCAGTGCGAGCAGTCCGCTCAGCGCGATGGTCAGTTGGACGCGCATGGAATTCCCTCGTTGGAGTTCAGTGGATGAAGAGCAGGGCGAGCAGCACCGGCAACGCAACGCCCAGCGCGACGTACGGCCAGGTCGAGCGCCGCTGGCGTGCGTGCATCTGGAGCAGGAACAGGCCGGTGATGCAGAACACCAGGCAGGCGATGGCGAAGACATCGATGAACCATCGCCACGCCGTACCCGCGTTGCGGCCCTTGTGCAGGTCGTTGAGATAGGCGACGACGCCGCGCGTGGTGCGTTCGTACTCGACCGCGCCAGTCGCGCGGTCGATGCTCAGCCATGCATCGCCACCCGGACGCGGCAGCGACAGGTAGACCTCATCGGCCGACCATTCCGCCGGCTGCGCGCCGATCGACACGGGCAGCACGTCGCTGAGCCAGTCCCCCACCGTGCCCGGCAGCGGCGCGGTGCCTTCCTCGCGCGTACCCAGCGCGCGCAGCACCGAAGCGGGCATTTCGATCCTGCGCGTGAGTGTCTCGGGCTTGGCTTCGATCGCCGCCGAATGGTTCAGCGTGATGCCCGTGATCGCGAACAGCAGCATCGCGACCAGGCAGATCGCCGAGCTGATCCAGTGCCACGAATGCAGCGTGCGCAGCCAGAAGCCGCGCCGTTGCTGCTGCGCGGCGATGTCGGGTGCATGCGCTGCGTGCTTCATGGCGCGCGGCTCACGGCTCGGCCCAGCGACGCAGCAGGTTGTGATAGATGCCGGTCAGTTGCACCAGCGCGGGATGTTCGGGCACGTCCTGCGTGAGGTGGCGGATCGACACGTCCAGTTCGAACATCAGGCGGCGTTGCGCATCCTCGCGCAGCAGGCTCTGGATCCAGAAGAACGACGCGATGCGTTCGCCGCGCGTCACTGGCGTGACCTTGTGCAGGCTCGTGCCGGGATACAGCACCATGTCGCCGGCCTGCAGCTTCACGCGCTGCACGCCGTAGGTGTCCTCGATGATCAGCTCGCCGCCGTCGTATTCCTCCGGCGCGCTGAGGAACAGCGTTGCCGAAAGATCGGTGCGGATTGGATCCACGCCACCGCGACTGCGGTCGTAGCGGATCGCGTTGTCGACGTGGAACCCGAACGACTGCCCGCCGCCATAGCGGTTGAACAGCGGCGGGTAGATGCGCTGCGGCAGCGCGGCCGAGAAGAACGTGGTGTTGCGCGCGAGCGCGTCGAGGATCAGCCCGCCCAGTTCGCGCGCGACCGGATCGGTCTCCGGGAGCTGCGTGTTGTCCTTGGCCATCGCGGATTGATGGCCGGCGGTGACGCGGCCGTCCGCCCAGGCCGCCTGCCGCAGGCGATCGCGGCAGTGGGCGACCTGTTCGGCGCTGAGGACTTGCGGGACCTGGAGCAGCATCTGGACTCCTTCGCTTCGGTAAGCCCGGCGATGCGGGCGTCGCGTGGCTAGTGGACTGCGTTGCGTTGGGTGCTATCAGAACCGGTAGATGGCCTGCAGCACCGTCTGGCGCGCATCGCCCGGCGTTGCCCAGCCGTTGTTGCGGATGCGCGTGTAATACGTCTTGTCGAACAGGTTGTTGACGTTGAGCTGGAAGGACAGGCGCTCGTTGACGTCGAAGCCCACCATCGCGCGGTGCGTCGTGTAACCCTTGGCTTCGGCGATGTTCGCGCCGTTGCCGGTATAGACATCGTAGTTGCCCACGTACGTCAGGCCGTAACCGAACGTCCAGCGTTCCAGATCGTACGTCGTCCACACGCTGCCCGAACGCTCCGGCGTGCCGCTGATCGGCAGACCGGCGAGCGGGTCGGGATTCGCAGGCGTGTTGCCGCACGCGGTGCTGGGGTTGGCCTTGCAGAAGTCCGATACGCCCTGGATCACTTCGCTGTCCAGCCACGTCACGTTGGCGAAGATCGACCAGGCATCGGTGATGTGGCCCGCCGCGCCGAGTGCGACACCGTCCACGCGCGCGGTGCCGTCGAGCTGCTGCTCGCCGCTGGGATTCAGCGGATTGCCCGGATCGGCGACCTTGTATTCCTCGCGCTCATTGCGGAACACCGCCGCCGTCAGCGCCAGCTGGCTGTTGATGTCCCACTTCGCGCCGGCCTCGATGTTGACCGCCGTTTCCGGATCGACATTGCAGTTCGCGGTGCCGGTGGTGCTGGTCGGCACGCACGAGCCGTTCACCGACGCCTTCGAAGGCGTCTTGCTGTTGGAGTACGACACGTACAGGCTCGCGTTCTGCGCGGGCTTGAAGATCAGGCCGGCGCGATACGAGAACAGGTCGTCGGAGTTGCTGCCCACCACGCGCGTGGTCGGCTGGCCCAGCTGCGGGCTGCCGGCGGTGGTGTTGAACGTGGTGGTGACCGTATCGCCCTCGTTGTGCTCGTAGCGCGCGCCGAGGTTCAGCATCCAGCGATCGTTGAACTCCAGCGTGTCGAAAGCGTAGATGGCCTGGTTGTCGAGCGAGCCTTCCGCGATGCTGCCGCGGATGTAATTGAGCGGGCCGGTGTAGACCGAATACGGATCGGTCACCGACATCGGCGGCAGCGGCACGACGGTGCCGTTGGCGGTGCGGAACAGGTTGCCGGTATCGAGGTCGAATTCCTCGCGGGAGAACGACACGCCGGCGACCAGCGAGTGATTCACCGAGCCGGTGGCGAAGCGCGAGACGACGTCGGTCTGGCTGACGGCAAGCGTGTTCTTCGTGTCGCGGCTGAAACCGCGCGGACCGCTGGGCAGGTAGGTGTTCGGCGTGGCGCACGCTGCGCCCGTTGCCGGATTGAAGCCTTCCGGCAGGCACCACGTTCCCTGCGGCGCATCGACGACGCTCAGCTGCTGCACCTGCTGGAAGCGCGCGAGGCTGCGCAGCGTCGTGTTCGGATTGAAGTCGTGTTCGAACACGCCGGTGACCATGTCGACGTCGATCTCCTGACGGTCGATGTTGTGGTAACCGTAGTAGTTCTCCGTATCCACGCCCGGCAGGCCGCCACCGAACGCGGCGAAGTACGGCACGCCGTACTGCGGGAGGTTGTCGTCGCTCTGGTGGAAGTAGCTCGCAGTGAAGCGCGTATCGCTGTCCAGGCCGAACGCGACGGAGGGCGCGATGCCCCAGCGCTCGAAGTTCTCGTAATCGCGGCCCGGCACGTCGTTCTGGTGGACCATCGCGTTGATGCGGAAGGCCGAACCGTTGTCCAGGTCGGTGTTGCTGTCGACCGTGATGCGGCCGAAGCTGTCGGTGCCGGCGCCGGCCGTCACGACGGAGGAATCGCCGCTGCGCGCGACCTTGCTCACCAGGTTGATGTTGCCGCCGACCGAGCCCGCGCCGGAGTACACCGAGTTGGCGCCGTTGACCAGTTCGACCGATTCCAGATTGAAGTTGTCGGTGCGCGTGTACTGCGCGCTGTCGCGCACGCCGTCGGTGGTGATGTCGCTGTTCGCGTTGAAGCCGCGCAACGTGATGCTGTCGCCGTAACCGCCACCGCCTTCGCCCGCGCCGAAGGTGATGCCCGGCAGTGTGCTCAGCACGTCGCGCAGGCCGATCAGGTTCTGCTGGTCCATCACGTCCTTGGTGACGACGGTGATGGTCTGCGGCGTATCCAGCAGAGGCTGCGTGTACTTGATCGAGGAGGGCTTCTCGACGTATTCGCCGTGCACTTCGATCTTGTCCAGATCGCGCGCGCTGGCGGGTTCGCCGGCCGGCTCCGCGAGGACGGGCGCTGCGACGGCGAGTGCCAGGGCGCCGGCAAGCGGCGAAACGACGAACTTCCTGTTGGACATGAGATCCCTCGGGGGAAAGGCGGGCGGCATGGGCCGCGGTCAAGGGTTGAATGGTAATGAGAGGGATTCGCATTTGCAACGAAAAGTGAACGCGGACGGATGAGCGGTTTCGCGCATGGCGTTGCACCCGCCCTGCGACGGCAAGGGCAGGGAAGGGCATGGCGGGATGAAGACGTCAGCGCGCGGGCGGATAAACGACGCCGCGTGTGCTCGAGATGAGACTAGGAAGCCCGGGTAAGCAGAGCGCACGCAGGTAAGCGCCCGGCGAACTCTCCGGGTGCGCTTCGCTTGCCCGGGCTACATGCGCACGGGAAGGAAAGAAAGGCTCAGCCGCGGTCGTCGCGCGTCCAGATGCCGGTGTCGTCGACCTTCACCGGGAACTTCGGCACCGGCTCGTAGGCGGGCGCGCACAGCGGGCGGCCATCGCGGACGTCGAACTTCGCGCCATGCAGGACGCATTCGATCGTCGCCTCGTCGCCGTCGTAATTGCCGGCGGACAATTCGAAGTCCTCGTGCGAGCACTTGTCTTCGAGCGCGTAGTAATCACCGTCGTAATTCACCACGAGGATCGCGGTATCGCCGTCCCACGCCACCGTGCGCTCACCCGGCAGCAGCTGCGAGGTCGCGCAAACGAACACCCACTGTTCCTGGCCGGTCGTGCTCACAGCGCCTTCTCCAGCACTTCGAAGCGCAGGTCGTCGCGCTTGGGTTCGCCGAAGCGTTCGTCGCCGTAAGGGAACGGCTTCTTGATGCCGGTGCGGCGATAACCGCGACGTTCGTAGAACGCGATGAGTTCGTCGCGGATGTCGATGACGGTCATGCGCATCGCCGGGAGCGACCAGTCCTCGCGCACGAGGCGCTCGGCTTCGGCGATGACCTGCTTGCCGATGCCGCCGCCCTGCAGGCCCGGGTTCACCGAAAACATGCCGAAGTAGCCCGCGCCGTCCTCCTCGGCGACGTGCGCACAGGCGAGCAGTTCGCCGCTTTCGCGCTCGGCGATGAGGATTGCGCTGCGCGGGCGGTCGATGCACGCCTGCACGTCGTCGCGGCCGGTGCGGCGTCCGCCGAGCATGTCCGCCTCGGTCGTCCAGCCCTGCTTGCTCACGTCGCCGCGGTAGGCGGATTCGACCAGTGCGACCAGCGCGTCGATGTCGGCGTGCGTGGCGTGGCGGAACTGCAGGGGGTGTGAGGTCATGGTGTCGATCGTTGGAATGAAAGGGCGTGCGGGCCCATTGTCCGGCGTGATCGCAGCCGTGTCATCGGCCGCGAGTCGAACCCGGGGTACTTATCCCAGCAGCCTGCGGACCTTCTGCAACGCTGCCACGAACGCCTCGACTTCCTCGTGCGTGTTGTAGAACGCCAGCGAGGCGCGGCACGTAGCCGGCACGCCCAGGTGCGCCATCAGCGGGTGCGCGCAGTGGTGGCCCGAACGGATCGCCACGCCTTCCAGATCCAGCAGCGTGGCCAGGTCGTGCGCGTGCGCGCCTTCAACGAGGAAACTCACGACCGCCGCCTTCTCGCGCGCATGGCCGAAGATGCGCAGGCCTTCGACCTTCGACAGGGCTTCGTTGAAATGCGCCAGCAGTTCCTGCTCGCGTGCCTCGATGTTCTCCATGCCCAGCGCGGAGAGGTAATCCACCGCCGCGCCGAGACCGACGAAACCGGCGATGTTCGGCGTGCCCGCTTCGAACTTGTGCGGCGCGTCGTTGAACACCGTGCCTTCGAAGCGCACTTCCTTGATCATCTCGCCGCCGCCGATGAAAGGCGGCATCGCGGCCAGATGTTCGCGACGCGCCCACAGCGCGCCGGTGCCGGTCGGGCCGGACATCTTGTGGCCGGTGAAGGCGTAGAAATCGCAGCCGATCGACGCGACGTCCACCGGGCGATGCGGCACGGCCTGCGAGCCGTCGACGACGGTGACGATGCCGCGCTTGCGGGCTTCGCGGCAGATCTCGCGCACGGGATTCACCGTTCCCAGCACGTTGGAGACGTGCGTGAGCGAGAGCAGCTTCACTTCCGGGGTGAGCAGCGAATACAGCTGTTGCAGATCGAGTTCGCCGCGCTCGTCGATCTCGGCGACCTTGATCGTCGCGCCGGTACGCTGGGCGACCAGCTGCCACGGCACGATGTTCGCGTGATGTTCCATGCGCGTCAGCACGATCGCATCGCCGGCCTTGAGCTGCGGAAGTGCCCACGAATACGCGACCAGGTTCAGCGCGAAAGTAGTACCGCTGCACAGCACCAGTTCGTCGCCGCGGACGTTGAGGAACTTCGCCAGCTTCGAACGCGCGCCTTCGTACGCTTCGGTCGCTTCGGTGCCGAGCGCGTGCACGGCGCGGCTGACGTTGGCGTTGTGGCGGCGATAGAAATCGTCGACGGCCTCGATCACCGCATCCGGCTTCTGCCCGGTGTTGGCCGAATCGAAGTACACCAGCGGCTTGCCGTGCACTTCGCGCGTGAGCAGCGGGAAGTCGGCGCGGACGCGAGCCCAGTCGATGGCGTTCGTCGAATCGGAAGCGGGGAGGTTCATCAGATGCTCCAGTCGGACTCAGGCCACGAGGCGGTCGAGCGCGGCGTCGAGTCGGGCTTGAAGCGCGGTGCGCAACGCATCGCCCGGCTCGAACACGGACAGGGTTTCGCGGCAGAACGCCGCGGTCAGCAGGGCGCGCGCCTGTTCGGCCGGCAGGCCGCGGCTGCGCAGGTAGAACAGCGCCGTCTGGTCGAGCTGGCCAACGGTCGCGCCGTGCGCGGCCTGCACTTCGTCGGCGTGGATTTCCAGCACCGGTTGCGTGTCGATCTCCGCGCCTTCGCTCAGCAGGAGATTCTTGTTCGAAAGCTGCGCGTTGGTGCCGTCGGCCCCCTCGCGGATGAGGATGCCGCCATGGAACGCCGCCTTCGAGCGGCCGCCGGCCATGCCGCGCCAGGTGAGTTCGCACGACGTGTCCCGACCGACATGGTCGATGCCAAGGCGCGTATCGATATGGCGCTTGCCCGAGGCGAGCAGCACGCCGTTGGCATGCAGGCGCGCGTTGTTTCCGTGCAGCGCTGCGTTGAGCTCGTGACGCGAAAGGCCCGCGCCGAGTTCGAGGTCGAGGCGGCGGTAGTCGGCGTCCTTCGCGAGCACGGCGTCGGTGCGTGCCATCAGCGTCGCGCCCTGGGCTTCGTCCTGCATGCGCGCGTGACGCAGCGTGGCGTTCGCGCCGAGGTGGACGTGCGTCAGCTGGTTGGCGAGGTGATTGTGCGCCTCTCCCGCGAGGTGATGTTCGACCACGACCAGCGAGGCGCCCTCGCGCAGCTCGATCAGGTGGCGAAGGTGCCACGCCTGGTCGGCATCGGCGAGCGCGCCGACGAACACGAAATGGATCGGCTGCGAGGACTTCGCGTCCGCTTCGGCGCGAAGCACGATGCCGTCGTCGGCGAGCGCCGCGTTGAGGCGCGCGAAGATCTCGTCGCTGCGATCGAAACGGCGCGCGAGGAAGTTCGCATCGCGCGCTTCGCCTTCAACCAGAACCTGCGAAAGCGGCTGCAAGGTGATGCCGGCCGGAAGGTTCGACAGGTCGCTGTGGGCAGCATCGAAGCGGCCGTTGACGAACACGATGCGCGGCGCGGGCACATCCTCGAGCAACGCATCGTCGAACGTCGCGACCGCAGCCGAAGGCGCGGCAAAGGCGCGGCGTTCCAGCGCACGCAGTGGCGTGTACTTCCACGCTTCCACGCGCGCATGCGGAATGCCGTCGCGCAGCGCGTCGTCGAGTGCGGCGCGGCGGCTGTCGCCCAGGCCCGCGGCGTCGCGGAGCGGGAGCGATTCGAAGGCGCTGGCGAAGGACTCGAGCAGGGCGCTCATGTCAGGCGCTCACTGCCGGCGTGATGCGATCCTTCACCCAGGCGTAGCCGTGCTGCTCCAGCTCCAGCGCGAGTTCCGGCCCGCCGGTCTCGACGATGCGGCCATCGGCCAGCACGTGCACGACGTCGGGCTTGATGTAGTCCAGCAGGCGCTGGTAATGCGTGATGACGAGGAAGGCGCGCTCGGGCGAGCGCAGCGCGTTGACGCCGTCGGCGACGGCCTTGAGCGCGTCGATGTCCAGGCCCGAATCGGTTTCGTCCAGGATCGCCAGCTTCGGTTCGAGCAATGCGAGCTGGAAGATTTCGTTGCGCTTCTTCTCGCCGCCGGAGAAACCTTCGTTGACGCCGCGATGCAGCAGTTCGTCCTTCAGGTGCAGCACGGCGAGCTTCTCGCGCACCAGCTTGAGGAACTGCATCGAATCCAGTTCGGATTCGCCGCGCGCCTTGCGCTGCGCGTTGAGCGCCGAACGCAGGAAGTAGGTGTTGTTCACGCCCGGGATCTCGACCGGATACTGGAACGCGAGGAACACGCCGGTCGCGGCGCGTTCTTCCGGCTCCAGCGCGAGCAGGTCGCGCCCTTCGAACGTCACGGTTCCGGCGGTGACCTCATAGCCTTCGCGACCCGCAAGCACGTTGCCGAGCGTGGACTTGCCCGCGCCGTTGGGACCCATCACCGCGTGCACCTGGCCCGGGGTCAGTTCCAGCGTGAGGCCCTTGAGGATCTCCTTGCCGGCGACGGAGACGTGGAGGTTTTCGATCTTGAGCATGGGGGCGTGATTCGTGATCTTTGATGTTTGATTCGAAAGGTGCGTCAGCCGACGGAGCCTTCCAGCGAAACTTCCAGAAGCTTCTTCGCTTCCACCGCGAACTCCATCGGTAGTTCGCGGAAGACGCTCTTGCAGAAGCCGTCGACGATCATCGACACGGCGTCTTCCTCGCCGATGCCGCGCGAGCGGCAATAGAACAGCTGGTCGTCGCTGATCTTGGAGGTGGTCGCTTCGTGTTCGACCGTCGCGGTGGGATGCTTTACTTCGATGTACGGGAAGGTGTGCGCGCCGCACTTCTTGCCGATCAGCAGGCTGTCGCATTGCGTGTGGTTGCGCGCGCCCGCGGCGGAGCCGAGCACCTTCACCAGGCCGCGATAGGTGTTCTGTCCGCGGCCGGCGCTGATGCCCTTGCTGATGATCTTGCTCTTGGTGCGCTTGCCGACGTGGACCATCTTGGTGCCCGTGTCGGCCTGCTGGCGGTGATGGGTCAGCGCGACGGAATAGAACTCGCCGACCGAGTCGTCGCCGACCAGCACGCACGAGGGGTACTTCCAGGTGATCGCGGAACCGGTTTCCACCTGCGTCCAGCTGATCTTGCTGCGCGCGCCGCGGCATTCGCCGCGCTTGGTCACGAAGTTGTAGATGCCGCCGACGCCGTTCTCGTCGCCCGGATACCAGTTCTGCACGGTGGAGTACTTGATCTCCGCATCGTCCAGCGCGACCAGTTCGACCACCGCCGCGTGCAGCTGGTTCTCGTCGCGCATCGGCGCGGTGCAGCCTTCCAGGTAGGAAACGTAGCTGCCTTCCTCGGCGATGATCAGCGTGCGTTCGAACTGGCCGGTGCCCATCGCGTTGATGCGGAAGTAGGTGCTCAGTTCCATCGGGCAGCGCACGCCCTTGGGGATGAACACGAAGCTGCCGTCGGAGAAGACGGCCGAGTTCAGCGCGGCGAAGTAGTTGTCGCCGGTCGGCACGACGGTGCCGAGGTACTTCTTCACCAGGTCGGGGTGATCGTGGATCGCCTCCGACAGCGAGCAGAAGATGACGCCCTTCTCGGCCAGTTCCTTGCGGAAGGTCGTGCCGACGGAGACCGAATCGAACACCGCATCGACCGCGACGCCGGCGAGTTTGGCGCGCTCGTGCAGCGGCACGCCGAGCTTCTCGTAGGTATCGAGCAATTCCTGCGGGACGTCGTCGAGCGAGGCGTACTTGGCCTTCGGCGCGGAGTAGTAGCTCACCGCCTGCAGGTCGATCGGCGCGATGTTGAGCTTGGCCCAGTGCGGCATCGGCATCGTGAGGAAATGCCGGTACGCGGCCAGGCGCCAGTCGGTCATCCACTCCGGCTCGTTCTTCTTGGCCGAGAGCGCGCGGATCACGTCCTCGTTGAGGCCGGGCGGCAGGCTTTCGGATTCGATGTCCGTGACGAAGCCGGCCTCGTACTTGCGGCCGAGCTGTTCGTGGATCTCGCGGTTTTCAAGGATTTCGGTGGCCATTGGGCTGCCTACTCGTCAGGCCAAACGCATGTCGATGCGCTTGGCAGGTGGTTCGTTCGGTGGCGGCGCGAGCATCTGCGCCAACGTCACGGCGCTGAGGGCTTCCACGACCACGTCGTTGATGCGCCGCCAGTTGGCGCGCACGCCGCAGGACTCTTCCAGTCCGCAGTTGCCCGTGTGGACGCTGCATTCGGTCATGCCCAGCGGCCCTTCCATGGCGATCACGATCTCCAGCAGGCCGATGTCGTCGGCCGGACGCGCCAGGCGGTAGCCGCCGTTCGCGCCGCGGAAGCCTTCGACCAGTCCGGCCTGCGCCAGCGGCTTCAGGACCTTGGCCACCGTGGTGGCCTCCAGGCCCGCGCGTTCGGCCAGTTCCGAGGCGCTGAGCACGGAATCGCTGCCATGGGCGAGGACGGTCATGACGACCGTGGCGTAATCGGTGAGCTTGGTGACGCGGAGCATGTCGGGCGGGGGAAGTTCAATCCGTACCGGAATTGTACGGTTTCCGGCCGCGCGGGCCAAGGGTGCGGGAACGGTGCGGGATTCAGGTTCGTCGCAGGGCTCGCGGACCCCGGTGCGGGGCGTGCCGGGAACGTATCGCAACTTTTCATCCCGTGATGGCCCCGCGATGGCGATGTAGCGCCGATCCGTACAGAATGGCCGCTTTCACCCAACCGGACCTCCGCATGCCGCGCAAGATCGTCGCCCGTCGTTCCGCCATCCATGGCAACGGTGTTTTCGCCGTCGCCCCGATCGCCAAGGGCGAACGCGTCGTGGAGTACAAGGGTCGCCGCCGTACCCACGAGGAAGTCGACGCCGACGTGACCGGCGATCCGGATTCGGGCCACACCTTCCTTTTCACGCTCAACGATGAATACGTCATCGACGCGAACCACGAAGGCGGCACGGCGCGCTGGATCAACCACAGCTGCTCGCCGAACTGCGAAGCCGTGCTGGAAGAAGCCGACGGCGACGACCGCACGAAGGACCGCGTGTTCATCGAGGCGATCCGCGCGATCAAGCCGGGTGAGGAGCTGTCGTACAACTACGGCATCACGCTCGAGGAAAAGCACACCGCCGAGCTGAAGAAGATCTGGGAATGCCGCTGCGGCTCGCGCAATTGCACCGGTACGCTGCTGCAGCCGAAGACGCCGAAGAAGCCGGCTTCGAAGGCGAAGAAGGCGACGGGTGCGAAGAAGACCGGCTCGAAGAAGGCCGCCGGCAAGAAGGCTGGTGTGAAGAAGGGCGCGCGCAAGGCCGCCTGAGTTTTTCCTGATGCGCCCCGGCGATGCCGGGGCGTGATGGTGTCGCGTGATCTGCATGACGCTGCTGCGAGTCGCCGTCACGCCACGGTCGTCAATCCGGCGAACGCCCGGGCCCGGGCCCGTCGCGCATCCAAGCTCTCACGTCATTCCAGCGAAAGCTGGAACCCATCTGCTTTTCCGCGGCGGGATGACGAGCGAAAGTCCAATGGGTTCCAGCTTCCGCTGGAATGACGGGATTGGTTGGCCGTCAAGCACGCTGAAAAGCAGCGTCATCAGCCTGGATCCCGCTCGGCCTTCGCCGGGATGACGGGCGATGAGATGGTGAGTCAGACGGCTGCGGCGTGACTCGCGGCGAAAATGGCCACCACGAACCGCAACCTTCCATCCCGTACCATCGAACAATGGCGCCCCCGCCGACGCATCGACACACTGCGTCCGCACCGAAGGCACACCCCCGCGCATCGAAACAGGAGCCCCGCATGACCCAGACCCGCGCCCTCGACGGCCAGACCGCCCTCGTCACCGGCGCCGCCAGCGGCATCGGTCGGGAAATCGCGTTCGAACTCGCGCGTGCGGGCGCGTCAGTGGTCATCGCCGACCTGAACGCGCAGGGCGCGCAGGCCGTCGCGGCGGAAATCGAAGGGCAGGGCGGTAGGGCGCTGGGCATTGCGATGGACGTCACCGACGAAGCCGCGGTCGAGGCCGGCGTCGCGCAGGCGAACGAAGCTTTCGGCGGCGTGGACATCCTCGTGTCGAACGCGGGCATCCAGATCGTCAATCCGATCGAGCAGTTCGCCTACGCCGACTGGAAGAAAATGCTGGCGATCCACCTCGACGGCGCCTTCCTCACCACCAGGGCCGTGCTGCCGCATATGTACGGCAAGAAGGCGGACGGCACGAACCGCGGCGGAACCGTGATCTACATGGGCTCGGTGCATTCGCACCTGGCGTCGCCGCTCAAGTCGGCCTACGTGACGGCCAAGCACGGCCTGCTCGGCCTGTCCCGCACGCTGGCGAAGGAAGGCGCGAAGCACGGCGTGCGCAGCCACGTCGTCTGCCCGGGGTTCGTACGCACGCCTCTGGTGGATCGCCAGATTCCGGAGCAGGCGAAGGAGCTGGGGATCAGCGAGGAGGAAGTGGTCAGCCGCGTGATGTTGGGGAACACGGTCGACGGCATCTTCACCACCGTGGAGGATGTCGCCCGCACCGTACGCTTCCTCGCGGAATTCCCGACGGCCGCCCTCACGGGGCAGAGCTTCGTCGTCAGCCACGGCTGGCACATGCAGTAGCACGCGGCGCGCCGCCCTGAGGCGCGCCAGGCGCTGTCCCTCGATGTGACGGCGCTCTACATCCCGAGATGCACGGGGGATCGAAAGGGTTGCCATGACTCACGCCACTGCGTAGCGTTCGCGCGCGCCCCGTAGTCTGCGCATCGCCCGGGCAGCCCGCCCGGGCCGGCAAGAAGCCGACACCAGCCCGCAACGCGATGGACGCGCGCATACGCGACCGGAGCGACGCGCTGGCCACATGGACCCGCGAAGACCCCCGCATGCGCGCAACGCTGCTCATCCTCCTGGCCACCTTCTCCGTGCCCGCGTTCGCGGTGGAGATCGACGGCCGCATCGACCCGGCCGAATGGCAGGGCGCTCGTCACGTCACCGACTTCCGCAAGGTCCAGCCGCTGTCGCTGGAGCCGGGCACGCTGCCGACCGAAGCGTGGATCCTCGCCACGCCCGAGGGCCTGGCGGTCGCCTTCCGCAACACGCAGCCGCTCGACACGCGCACCCGCCAACGCGTCCGGCGCGATTTCGAGGAACAGGTCGATCGCGTCAACCTCATGGTCGATTACGACGGCGACGCGCGCACCGGTTACAACTTCACCGTGTCGTCCACCGATGGCATCGCCGATGCGGTGATCACCAACGAAAGCCAGTTCAACGACGACTGGGACGGCAACTGGCGCCACGCCGTCAGCGAGGACGACAACTCGTGGTCGGTCGAGATGCTGATTCCGTGGTACATCGCGCCGATGCGCGCCGGCAAGGACGGCATGCGCACGGTGAAGATCTACCTCGATCGCGTGATCGGTTCGACCGGCGAACGCTCGGCGTGGCCCGGCGCCAGCTATACGCGTCCGCGTTTTCTGTCGGACTTCGCGCCGGTGGAAATGCCGCAGTACGACCAGTCGCTGCTGGCGATCACGCCATATGCGTCCGGCCTGTACGACAACATCAGCGGCGACAGCGATTTCGACGCCGGCGCCGACATTTTCTGGAAGCCGAACGGGCAGTTCCAGCTGTCGGCGACGATCAACCCCGATTTCGGCCAGGTCGAAAGCGACGACCTCGTCGTCAACTTCGACGCGACCGAAACTTTCATCAGCGACAAGCGCCCGTTCTTCACCGAGAACCAGGGCATCTTCGAGTTCACCACGCCTTCGGACTACAGCCAGCTGCTGTATACGCGCCGCGTCGGTGGGCCGGCCGACGACGGCAACGGCGCGGGCGACATCACCGCGGCGGTGAAGCTCAACGGAAGCATCGGCGCGACCAAGTACGGCGTGTTCGCCGCGGACGAAGCCGATGAAGTCGGCCGCACGTTCGGCGCGGTGCGCGTCGTACGCGACCTTGCCAAGCAGAACCTCGGCGCGATGCTGACCTACGTCGACCGCCCGTTCGAGGACCGCACCGCCACCGTGATGGGCGTGGACCACAACTGGCGTCCCACCGCGCGCGTGAGCGTGGAAACGCGATTGATCGGCAGCCAGATCGACGAACTGGGCCGCACCACCGACGACAACGGCGCGACCATGTGGGTCAACTACGAGATGGACCACGGCTGGCGCCAGCAATGGCTCGCGATGCATTTCGGCAACGATCTCGAAATCAACGATTTCGGTTACCTGCAGCGCAACAGCACCAACTATCTGAACTGGCAGGTGATGCGCCGCTTCACCGATCTTCCGAAGGAATCGCGTTACGCGTCCAAGGACTGGCGCGCTCGCATCAGCGGTACAGACAACGACCATGGCGACCGCCTGCAGCGGCAGTTGCGCATCAGCCGCGAAGGCAACCTGCGCAACGGCAGCTACGAGTATGCGCAGATCAACATCAACGGCGCCGGCATCGACGACCTGATCACGCGCGGTAACGGCCTGGTCGACAAACCGGCGAACTTCAACGCGTACTACGAGTACGAGCGTCCGCGCAAAGGCAACTGGGCGTGGGACACGGAAACCGAAGTGTTCTCCGGCGGTCTCGCCGGCAACGACAAGATCGGCTACAACCTGCGCGTACAGCCGACGTACTTCATCAGCGACGCCTTCAGCGTGTACCTGGGCGGCTTCTACGAGCGCATCCCGAGCTGGCTGGTGTGGCAGCAGGACAACCTGATCGGCGAGTTCGAGGAGCGCATGTTGCAGATCGACGCCGGCCTGGACTGGACGATCACCAACAAGCAGGAGCTGCGCGTGAAGATGCAGGCGATCGGCCTGGATGCGGGCATCCAGCAGGCGTATCGCGTGATCCCGGGCGGTGCGTCGATTGCGTCGGACGATGTGGTCGACGACTTCAGCGTGCGCAACCTGGGATTCCAGGTGCGTTATCGCTACGAGATCGCGCCGCTGTCGTACCTGTACGTGGTCTATGGACGCGGCGGCTACCAGCAGGATCCGTTCACCGACCGTCCGGGCGATCTGCTGCGCGACAGCCTGGATCTGCGCGATGACGAGCAGCTGCTGGTGAAGTTGAGTTACCGGTTCGAGTTGTAAGACGCACCGGCGTCATTCGTAGCCCGGGTAAGCGAAGCGCACCCGGGAGCTGTCACGCTACCCCGGGTGCGCTTCGCTTACCCGGGCTACAAGAGCAGGACGGTCAATGGGACGCTCGCGACGCCACCCACTCACCCGGCGTCATGATCTCGAACCAGCCTTCCCGCTTCGTCCTTCGCCCCAGCTTCAACAGCGCATCGTCGCGACTGAGCAGCCATTGCGCGCCGCACATCGCCGCGAGTTCGAGGAACTTCTGGTCGTCCGGATCCGCACAGCGGGGCAGGGCGAAATCGAGCACCCGCGCTTCGACGATGCGCATCAGCGTGTCGTATTCCGCCAGAAGTGTCGCACGCGCCGTGGCGTCCAGTCGCAACGCCGGATAGGCCAGTACACGCTCCCATTCGCTGCGGCACACGTCGCTGGTCATGCCGATAACGGTGCCGGAAGCCAGCGCCTGGCGCAGCAGCGCCACCGCCGGATCGCGGAACACGAACAGGTCCAGGCACACGTTGGTATCGAGCACGATGCGCGGTGTGGCGCCATCGCGGCGGACATCGCTCACTTCAACGAGCCCACTCGACAAGAAGGCCTCACGGCGTCACTTCGCGAAGATCCGCGGTACCGATGCGCCACGCGCGCTGGTCGGCCGTCGCGCCATCGACCACAGCGCGGCGCAGCGTGTAAGCGCCGACGAAGCGCTGCTGGCGGCCGTCGGCGTGCGTCGCGGTCAGCGCGACCGGCACTTCGACATAGCGCGATCCGGCGGCGGCATCGACGCGACTCGGGGCCATGATCTCGACCGATACGCCGGTCGTGTCGGCGAAGCCCGCGGTGAACTGCTCCAGCGTCTGGTTGCTGGAACGCCCACCGTCGGACCACAGCGCGAACGCCTGCGCGAAATCGCGGCGGTTGATCGCGGCGTAGTAATCGCGGATCACGGCGACGGCGTCCTGCGGTGTGGGCTCGGCGGGCGCGGTCGCTGGATCGATGGGCGGTGCGTTCGGATCAGCCGGTGCCGTCGTGTCGGTGAGCGTGGCATCGGCCGGCAGGACCGGATTGCCTTCGGCATCCAGCACCACGGTGTCTTCGGGCTTGGGCGGGCCGATCTGTCCCGGACCCGGTTCGTCGGGCATTCCGGTCACGCTGCCGCGCGAGCCTTCGGGCGCGGGCAATGTTTCGGTGTCGCCACCGGCGGCGCCGGATGCGCGCGATTTGTCGCCGCCGCACGCGGACAGCGCGACAACGCAGGCGAGAAGGAGGATGGAGCGGTAGTGCGGCATCGTCATCAATCCAGTCGAACGACCACGTTGCCATTCTCGATGGCGGTGGTGCCGATGCGGCGTGAACCCAGGCGATCGAGCAGGCTGTTGTCGAGGCGATAGACCGGCTCTTCACGCGCGTACTCGGCCATCCACGAGTTGAGCAACGCGCGCGCACTGCCGTTCATCGCGCCGCCGAGCGCGGGCACGTCGACCTGCTCGATGCGCGGTTCCTGCAGGTGCAGGCCGCGCGTGGAAGGATCGAAACGCAGCGCGCTGGTCAGCGCGAAATGGCCAGACGACTTGCTGCTGTCGCTGCCCAGCGCGCCCAGGCCCAGGTCGAAATCGAGGCGAAGGCGGTTTCCGTCCTGCGGAATCGTCAGGCGCGGATTCATCAGCGTCAGCGAGACGAGCCCGCCGAGCTTGTCGTAATGCTTCGGGAAATTGCGATCCAGCGAATGCTGCAGCTGCATCGGCGTGAATCGCAGGTCGTCGCCCAGCAGCGCGCCCACCGTCGAACAGGCGGACAGCAGCGTCAGGACGAAAGCGGCGAAGAAGGCGGCGAACGTGATTCGAAGAGTGCGGCGCGGGTCCATCTCAAGCTCCACGGGGATGCCCGGACGATACCCGCGCCGCATGAACAACACCACACGCTGTTCGCCGGTGGCGTGCGCCGATGCTAGCGCCGGCTCGTCCACGCCGGGTGACGATCCGCCCGCCGCGCCATACGGAAGATCACGCGCGCTGCTGCATCGCCAGCCGCAGGCCCAGGCCGATGAAGAGCGTGCCGGTCGCGCGCTGCGTCCAGCGTCCGGTGCCGCCGGCGAAGCGCTTGCCGAAGCGGCCGGCGGCGAAGCTCAGGAACAGGTCGTTGCAGAAACCGATCACCGCCAGCAGCGCGCCCAGCAGCAGGAACTGCAGCCAGACCCAGCCGCGCTCGGGATGCACGAACTGCGGCAGGAAGGCGAGGAAGAACAGCGCCACCTTCGGGTTGAGCACGCCGGTTACCACCGAACGCAGGTACACACTGCGCCCCGAGGCGCGCGGCTTCGACGTTTCGGTATCGGCCGGGGCCGATTCGGTTTCGCCATTGCGCCAGGCCTTGATGCCGAGCCAGACGAGATACGCAGCGCCGAGATACTTCACGAACTCGAACGCCATCGCCGAGGTCGCCAGCAGCGCCGAGAGGCCAAGGCCGGCCGCGAGGGCGTGCAGGAGCGTCGCGGTTTCCAATCCCAGGCCTGCCTGGATTCCACGCTTCGTACCACCGGCGAAACTCTGCGCGAGGATCCACGCCGTGCCCGGCCCGGGCAGCAGTACCAGCACGAGGGCGGCGGCGAGGTAGGCGAGCAGGGTGGCGGTATCGAACAGGTGCATGGCGGAGCGTGGGGCGACGGGGTGCACAGGTTACGCGGCGGGCGTCGCAGGCGGGAATGCGCTTGGTGGAACTGTGTGTCGGCGGCGCGTGCTTCGCGTGCCGCTACGGCGAGGACTTCGCCCCGCGCGCCTGCACCGGCACAGGTGGCTGGCCGCGACGTGCACCGGCATAGCGCGCGTAGTCGCGATAGAGCATCTGCACGGTCGGCGTGCCGTCCAGGTCGTGCGCGAGCTTGCCGGTCGCGCGCGGCTTGAGCACGGCGAACCAGCGATGCGCGCCGATGATGTCCTGGTCCGTCAGCGGCCGCCCCTTCGCATCCGTGGCGACCACCGACAGCGTCACCGCGTGGTTCACGTTGCCGCCGATCCCGAACAACCGGTTGCGCTCGGGATCGGTCTTCACGACCAGGTCGCAATGCAGCGCGTTCGACGGACTGTTGCCGGCGCGGACGTCGGCGATGGACGCGAACGAACTCGCGCCGCGCGACGTGCACAGCAGGTCGCCCGCTTCCGGTATCGCCTCGGTGAGGTCGTAGGCGACGAAGGCGTGGTTCGGATCCTGCCCGTCGCGCGCACGCACCGCGGCGCGCACGTAGTCGATGTGGCCGCCACTGCGGCGGAACTGCTCGGTCGACAATCCAGCCTCGCACGCCAGCCACGAAATGAACGCCGCCGACCACGGCATCGCCCAGCCGGCTTCGTGCCAGCCGTAGTTGACGATGCTCTGCACGCGCATCGCCTCCTCGCTTCCGGTCGAAGCCCAGTAACCGGCAATGGTGCCGGCCACCGCTTCGTCGTCCTCCATCAGTCCAAGTCGCGGCGCCTGGCGCAGCACGCGGTCGCCGATGGAGGCGTTCTTCTGCGGCGAGATGATCTCGACCACGCCCGACGGCTGCGGCACGCGCGGTACGATCGCCGCCGGTTCCACCGCCATGTCGAGGATGGGCAGGCCGAAATACGCCCATTCGGCGGCCGCAAGGTCGATCATCCGCGAGCGATAGTCGCCGCCGGGGATCGTTCGCGACGGACACGAACTGGTCGCGATGCGATAGCCCGCCGCGCGTGCCGGCGCGTATCCGCCGTCGGGCGTGCGGCGGTACAGCGGTTCGAAGCGGTTCTCGCCCACGCGCACCATCATCGGCGGTGCCTCGTCGGCGCGCGAATAGATCACGCGGAACGCGGGGTCCGGAAAGCCGCCCGGGCGCGGAAAGGCGGGGATCGAGCGGCTGGCGCTGGGGGCGGTCTGCGCCCACAGCGGCAGGTTCGCGAACACCGACAGGCTCAGGCCCATGGCGACCATCACAACGGTCGGCAGCACGTTTCGCGACGGTCGCATCAGGCGTTCCCCGGAGGCGGAGCGCACAGAGTGGCGACAGGCGCGTGAAGCCGGCATCGCGTCGCCCGCGTGCCGGCCTTCGCGGGCCGACTCAGTCCTCTTCGTGCCTGGGCTTGTACGCCTCGACCAGCTTCTGCTGCACGTTCGACGGCACCGGCTCGTAGTGGCTGAAATCCAGCGAATAACGCCCGCGGCCGGCGGTGACGGACTTCAGTTCCGCCGCATAGCCTTCCAGCTCCGACAGCGGGACCTGCGCCTTCACCACGATCTCGTTGCCGCGCACGCTGTCGGTGCCGCTGATGCGTGCGCGCTTGCTCGCCAGGCCGCCGCTGACATCGCCCATATGTTGTTCGGGCGCGTTGACCTCCAGCTCGACGATGGGTTCGAGCACCTGCGGACGCGCTTTTCCGATCGCATCGAGGAACGCCTTCTTGCCCGCGGCGACGAACGCGACTTCCTTGCTGTCCACCGGATGGTGCTTGCCGTCGTACACGATCACGCGCACGTCCTGGATGGGATAACCCGCCAGCGCGCCGCTGCTCAGCACCTGCCGCACGCCTTTCTCGACCGCCGGCATGAACTGGCCGGGAATCGTGCCGCCCTTGACCTCATCGACGAACTCGAAGCCGCCGCCGCGCGGCAGGGGTTCGATGCGCAGGAAGACTTCGCCGAACTGGCCCGCGCCGCCGGTCTGCTTCTTGTGGCGGTGGTGGCCTTCGGCCTTGCCGCTGACCGTTTCGCGATACGCGATGCGCGGCGGACGCGAGGTCACTTCCACGCCGTAGCGTTCCTTCAATCGCTCCAGGTTGATGCGCAGGTGCAGGTCGGACAAACCGCGGATCACCGTCTCGTTGGTTTCCGCTTCGTGTTCGACGACGAAGCAGGGATCTTCTTCCGCGAGTTTGTGCAGCGCGGTGGAGAGCTTCTGCTCCTGGCCCTTGCTGGCCGCTTCCACGGCGAGGCCGAACATCGGCCGCGGAAAATCCAGCGGCGCCAGGCGGATCTGGTCCTCGTCGTGGCTATCGTGGAGCACCGCATCGAAATGCAGTTCCTCGACCTTGGCCACCGCGGCGATGTCGCCGGGAATCGCCTGGTCGATCTCGACGTGGTCCTTGCCGCGCAGCTTGAAAAGATGGCCGACCTTGAACGGCTTCTTGCCGTCGTCGACGAACAGCTGCGTGTCCTTCTTCACCGTGCCCTGGTGCACGCGGAAAATGCCGAGTTTCCCGACGAAGGGATCGTTGACGATCTTGAACACATCGGCGACCACGTGCGCCTTCGGATCGGGCACGGCATGGATGCGCGCACGCTCCGGGCCTTTCTCGAACGGTGGCGCATTGGCCTCGGCGGGATTGGGGAACCAGCGCTCCGCTGCGTCCAGCAATTCGTTCACGCCCACGCCCGTGCGCGCGGAGCAGAACAGCACCGGCACCAGATGGCCTTCGCGCAGGCATTGCTCGAACGCATCGTGCAGTTCGTCGCCCGACAAGCCTTCCTCGCCGACGTCGAGGTAATGCTCCATCACGGTTTCGTTGATCTCGACGATCTGGTCGATGATCTTCTGGTGCCAGTCGGCGACGGGACCGAAGTCGCTGTCGCCCTGCGGATTGAGCAGGCAATCGACCACGCGCTTGCCGCCGTCGGCGGGCAGGTTGAGCGGCAGGCATTCGGGGCCGAAGGTGTCGCGCAGGTCGGCCAGCACGCCGCCGAGCGCGGCGCCTTCGTGGTCGATCTTGTTGACGATGATCGCCCGGCACAGGCCGCGGCCGCGTGCGTACTCCATCATCCGGCGCGTGCCGTATTCCACGCCGGCCGCGGCGTCTACGACGACGGCCAGCGTTTCCACCGCCCCCAGCGCCGACAGCGCGGGTCCGCGGAAATCCGGATAGCCGGGGGTGTCGATGAGGTTGAGGTGGACGGGCGCGTTCGGCGCGGCCGAATGGTCGATCGACGCCACCGCGATGTCGATCGAGTGGCCACGCTGTTTCTCGATCGGATCGAAGTCGGACAGCGTGTTGCCGCGTTCGATCGTGCCTGCCGTCTGGAGTGCGCCGCCGGCCTGCAGCAGGGCTTCGAAGAGCGTGGTTTTGCCGGCGCCGGGGTGGCCTGCCAGGGCCACGTTGCGGATGG
>Ga0209257_1001365_pt1 | contig 29470 bp, 37 predicted proteins | sample AraplaCvi_mCL_r2_FD_184277 | JGI IMG/M metagenome (GOLD analysis project Ga0209257, IMG submission 184277) | Arabidopsis root microbial communities from North Carolina, USA - plate scrape MF_Cvi_mCL_r2 (SPAdes) (version 2) | ecosystem: Host-associated > Plants > Roots > Endosphere | place: USA...
AAATGGAGGTGCATGATGACATCCACCGTCACCGCCGCTGCGGTCTCCAAGAATTTTGGAGCCTATCAGGACGCAGCCGTGCGCGAGCCGTTGATTATCACCAAGAACGGCCGCCCGCGCACGGTTCTGATCGCCTATGAGGACTATCTTCGCTTGATGCGGCGCGAGCGCCGCGTCGAGCTGACGAGGGCGTTGGATGCGGACGAGCTCGCTGCAGTCGAAACATCCACGATGGATCCTGGACTTGACCATCTCAATGCCGAATTGACGAAGGACAAGAATGCTGCCGACTGAGCCGAAGGTCGGCTGGGTCTTCCGCTATTCCTATCTCTGGCACTGGCAGCATTTGGAGGGACGAGAAGAGGGTGACAAGGATCGCCCGGCGCTCGTTCTTGCCATCGTTGCCACCTTGGAAGATGGAACGTCGGTGGTCCGCGTAGTTCCGATCACGCATACGCCGCCCTCCGACCCGGCCGATGCAGTCGAGATTCCGCCGGCGACAAAGCGTCGTTTGGGGCTGGATGATGAACGGTCCTGGATTGTTTTGACGGAAAGCAACCGCTTTGCCTGGCCAGGGCCGGACGTCCGGCCGCTCGACACGGATAGCGGCTACTACGGCCCGTTGCCTCCGGCGCCCTGTTCGAAGAGGTGAAGCGTCGCTTTGTCGGGCTGGCGCGCAGCCAAAGACATCAGGCGACCCCGCGTAGTTCCTAAAAGCGATTGGCCTGGCGATTTCTGCAAAATAGCGCATCCCTTGGCGTTCCGGGAAACACGGGCACGCATCCCCTTGCGCGAGTTTAGCTCGTCTGCGACTCCAAATCCATCACTATCGATACTTGAAACCTATCGATAGTGATGGGGCGCGAAAATTAACGTCTGCGTGACGGAAGCATTCTGTTGATTAATTTCCGTTGGCGGAATTTAAAACGTTAATACAGATGGTCAATGACTGCCTACGATGCCGAGGAGCCGCGCCAAGGAGGGTAACCGGGGCAGATTTGGGGACAGACGGGTTGAGTCGCGGAAGCACGGTGGTTTTCGGTCATCGAGATCGGAGCAGTCTTGCGGCGTTGTGCACACATGTCCGTGGCATCGACGCTGACCCAAGGTAGTTCTCCTTGCCGGGGCTGTTTGCAAAGTGGAGAGCCGTGTTCAAGCCTTAGCCGCGACCAGAGTGGCCAGCGGCGGGATGGGCGGACCGTCGAGTTGCAGGCGGTCGCCGAGATAGTGCCAGAACGACAGCCCGAGCTTGCGGCAGGTTTTCATCAGCCCGAGCATGGTGTCGCGCGCCACACGACCATCGCGCTCATCGTGCCGCCGGAGATCTTGCGCTTGACGAGGCTGCGCAGGTCGTTCTCCGACGCATTGGTGTGGAGCGGCGTTCCCGGACAAGAATGGCTGGCCAAAGTCCACCCGCCACCAGGAGGCACGGCCATTTTCCGGTCCCGTCAGTCCGAATTGTGCGATTGTTTCAATCTTTGCCGATAGACCTCAGGAACCCTCCGACAGGTCTCCCAGCCTGCCTAAAAAAGTGGCCCTGTCGCTATTGGCCGGACTCGACCAGAGGCGTCGCGCAGAAGAAACAGCACGTCGAGGCCAAGGTGCTGGGCAAGCTCGATCCCGGACGTCGGACCGAGAACCATCAACGCGGTCGCCCAGGCGTCGGCTTCAGCGCAGGTTCGTGCGACGACTGTGACCGAAGCGGGCGACGACAGCAGCGGCGCACCGCGGCGCGGATCCATGGTGTGTGAGAGACGGCGACCGTTCACGACAGTCCAATGCCGGTAATCGCCAGAGGTAGCGACCGCAGCATCCTGCAAGGCGAGGATGGAATGCCGCGCTCGACGGGCCGTGTCGGGACTTTCAATGGCGATATTCCAAGGCTCACCGTCGGGACGCAAACCGATTGCCCTCATCTCGCCGTCAATTCCCACGAGGCCGGAAGTTATGCCGAAGCGCGCGAGGATCGCGGCCAGCCGGTCGACGCCATATCCCTTGGCAATGCCGTTGAGGTCGATGGTGATCGGCGCGCGCTTTCGCACCGTCGCGCGAACAGGATCGAGTTCGAGCGCGGCATGGGTGGGTTGGCGCGGTGTCGCGAGTGCCTTCTGGATCAGGGTCCGGTCGGCCGCGTGCGGGCCAAAACCCCAGGCGCCAACCGCATCGCCCACGCCGATATCGAAGGCCCCGCCGGACGCGCGGCCGATTTCGAGCGCAAGATGCAGCACGTCAGCCAGACGAGCCGGGACCTCGATCCAGTCGCCGACTGGGTCAGCGTTCAACCTCATCAGAGCGCTGTCGGGCTTCCAGGTGGACATCTGCTCGTCCACCTCGTCCATTTCCGCTTGAAGAGCGTGCCGAACCGGCTCTGGATCGAACCCTGCCGCGGTGTAGAACAGCGCCGACCAGCGCGTTCCCATGGTCGGTCCGTTAAGCGTGTGCCTCATCGGATCAGTAGACGTCTTCGACATAGCGTCCCTCCGCCTTGAGCAGTGCCGGCGTCAATCCGGCTGGCGCTAGAAGCTCGGCAAGCGCCGCCGAAACGCCGACAGCCATATCGCGCCCACCACAGACCATGACTCTCGCGCCCCCACGGATCAGGGTCGTCATCTGGGCGGCTTCCTCAAGGAGGGCGTGCTGGACATAGCGCGGCATCCGCCCGCGCGAGCACGCCCCGACGAGCCGGTGAAGGCGCCCTTCGCGGCGCCAGCACGTCAGTTCGTCCTTGTAGAGGAAATCGCTGGCAGGATGACGCATTCCGAAGAACAGGTGGATCGGACGGCGGCGCGCATTGGCACGCACGAAGCCCGCCAGCGGCCCTATCCCTGTTCCAGCTCCGATCAGGATCAGCGGTGTCCTGCTCCTGCCGGCATGGAAGCCCGGATTGCTGCGGATGAATGCGCGAACGGCACATCCTGGCTCCAGATTGAAGAGCTGCCCGGAACAAAGCCCCGCCGGATGCTTCTTCACGACGATCTCGATGAAGCCGTCGCACCGTCCCGAAGCCAGCGAGTAGAACCGGGGAACGGACGAGCCCTCGGGCAGCACGCCGAGAAGATCGCCTGCCGAAAACCGACCGAAGCCACGCCCGGCCAACCGATGCCAGAACGGGACTTTGGGTAGCGCGAACCGCAGGATCACGGTCGGAGCTTGCACCTCTGCGCCGTATTCGCGTCGCGAAACGAGGGTCAACGGGGAGGCCGCCGGCAAGGCTGGCCGATGGACAAGCTCCAACCCGATCCCCATCGCTTCACCCAGCGATCGTCCCCAACGGGCAAATTCCTGCGGTGACTGCCGGTCGACGGTGTCATATGGGATCAGCGTGCTCCACCCTCGCGCCTCGGCGGTCCTCGCGACGACCTGGGCAAAAGCGCAGTAGGCCGGGAAGCTGCGGTCACCGAAGCCGAGCACGGCCACTGGAATGGCTGGCTCTGCCGGCAGGGCTTGCAGGCGATCGAGGAACCCCCGCGCCGAAGTGGGCGCATCGCCATCGCCATAGGTTGCCGCAAGGATGAGAATGCGCCGGGCATGCCGGTAACGCTCAGGATCGAAAGACGACATCGGCGCGGTGTGAACCGCCTGCCCGAGCTTCGTCAGTGCGGCGTGCAGCGTCGCAGCGAAGCTCCATGTGTTTCCGCTCTCGCTGCCGACAAGCAGCATCGTTTCTGCACGTCCAGCCGTTACATTGCCGTGAATTCGGGGGCGCCCGCGCCGACCCGCCAGCCACAGGATGAGGCCGGTGCCCGCCATCGCCGGCAAGCCGAGCGCCATCATGCCGAGCACGAGGCCCAAGGCGGCCGCGCCTCGACCGGTATGCAGCATATAGATGGTCTCCGAGAGGCGCTGCCATCCGGTCAGGTCGCTCCAGGCCAGCAGCACGCCGGTGCCCTGATCCAGATAGCCCGTGCCGCGATCGGTCTTCAGCGTGAAGACATCCGTCGCATCGGCCGGGTCGGGAAACGCCAGGCTGCGCAGTTCGGTGACCGGTGTCCGTTTCAGCAGATTCATGTGCGATGCGGCCATGCCGGCCCGGCCGCTCGCCTCGATGTGGGCGACGGGAGATGTGGCCGTGTCGGGCAGGAGATCGAATGTCGACGCCGTCATCCACAATGCGGTGACCGAGGACAAGACGAGGCCCGCGACGGTCAAGCGCGCGATCTCGACATGCAATCGTCCAGCGAGCGGCCCGCGCATCGGCGCGAACCATCGCCGCCAGCCGCCGGCCCTGCGTGCGACGAGCATGGCGCCGGACACAGCCAGGACCAGCATGGCGGCAGCGCCCACTGCCCCTGCGATGCGCCCGCCGTCACCGAGAAAGAGCGACCGGTGCAGGCCGGTAAGCCACTGCAAGACAGCATTCGGATCGCTGGAGGCGACACCCAGCCCTGTTGCGGGATCGATGAGGGCGGCCTGAGGCACCCCATCCTCGAACCAGTAGGCGGTGATCTTGCCGGAGGGCGCGCGACGTATCTGTTCTATCTGAGGGTGGACGGTGAGGATGCGCCCGGCCAGCGTCGCGACGGAAAGCCCTGCCTCGGCTTGCGGGGCGGACAACCGTTCGGCGGCGGGAAACAGCGAGAGTGCTGCACCGCTAAGGCTCAAGACCAGCAGAAAAAGAGCGGCCAGAAGGCCTGGCCAGCGATGGATGACACGAATCATGTCCTTCACCGCCTAGAAGGAGTAGGCAACGGTCGAAACGTAGCGTCGACCGCGAACGGGCGTCTTCGCGCTCGCAACCGTCAGGGGAACGGCGACCTCGTTGGGGCTGTCACGCATGTCCTCCACGGCTGCGTCGACATGCAGCGTGTAACCTGCGTCGAAAAGCGCATCGGCAAGGTCGAGCGAGATCTCCAGGGTGCGCCCCGCACCGACGCTGGCCCCGGTAATGCCGTCGATACCGGCGCGGCCGCCAGTGGCGCGATACCAACCCGAAAGATGCTCGTAATATTTGGACTTTCCGCCAGCGACCCAGAGCGTGCCGGCATATTTGCCCTGGGGATCGGTGACATAGAGCGCGAGATACGCGCCGTCGCCGCCATAGTTGGTCAGCGTTGTGGTCAATGTCACCGGCCGGGCCATGGCGAGGCCGGGCAGCGTGAGGGCGGTTGTCATGGCGAGAACTGAGAGAAGCGATTTCATGTCGGCTTGCCTTTTGCGAGGAAACGGTGTCCGGGTCGTCACAGAGCGCCGACCCGTCCTCGTCACTGTGGCGAAGACGCCTGAGGGCTGCCTGACGGTCATCGGGATTTTCCGTCAGCACTTCGTCAGGAAGCATCGGAAACGGTCAGGTCCGCAGATGCAGGAGCGGCCGGCCTGTCGGCAGGCCAGCCGCGAAAGCTCCGGGGACTGAACAAGACGGCAGCCAGCCACGCTCCGTTCGGGCGCGTGTTTCTGCCACTGCGTCAGCGTGGGGACATCCGCTGCAGCGTCCCGTCGCGCAGGACGTACTGGTGCCAGACCGCCATCGCGGCATGCAGTCCGGCGAGGTAGAGGATGATCGTGCCGGCATTCTCATGAATGTCCGCGATCAGGCCCGGTGCGCCCTGCACCCGCTCGGTGATCGCCGGAAGCTGGAAGCCGAAGAAGGAAACGGGAACACCGAGGCGCGAGGCAGCGCACCAACCGCTCAACGGCAGGGCAATCAGGAAGAGATACAGCAGCGCATGTCCGGCTTTGGCGGCAAGGGCGAGACGGCCATTGGACTGGGGCGCGTCCGGGTTTCCGCCCACAAGGCGCAGGATCAAGCGCGGAAGCACCAGGACGAGCACGGCCAACCCGAACGAGAAATGCAGCAAGGGCGGGTTTTCGGCCATATGACGGCCTCCCGTCGAGGTCAGCCAGGCCCCGAGGATCAGCAGGGCCGTCAGCCAGTGGATGACGATCATGCTTCTGGAATAACGGGCCGGATCATGAGGCATGGCGGAATCTCCTTGCGACGGTCGCAGTGCTTGAGCGACAGCGAGATGGGACTGCTACTTGATGGTGGTTTTGGGCCGCACGGTCGCCCCGAGCAGGGTGTTGGAGGATGTCCCACCTACGGCGTCGTTCTCCGAGGCTGGCGGCCGCTGACGCCTCGATCCGTGACGGTCGTCATCGCGATCCCTGTGCCGGAACTTGACGATTTCGAGGGTTTCCGGATCGACCTTGGCCTTGAAAGCCAGGCCGTTCCGGTCTGTTCCCCGGATTTCGTAACAGCCGTCGTCGATCTTGATCCTGGCAACGGCCCAGCCTTGACCGGCGGCCATTGTCTCGACCGCTTCCCGCGGCTTCCATCGATCCATCGAGACATGGCAATCGTCGTCGTCAGCCTTAGCGATACCGGGACCGGAGAACGCCAGAACGAGAATCGCGGCCAGCAAATGTTTCATCGTTTCATTGTTCCTGATCAACGCGCTTTCGGGGGAACCATGGCACGCTTTCCTGACGAACGCCTGAAGCGGCGTTGGGCCGGTCTTCAACAAACCGACAGCATCGGACGCTAGGTAGGAGGATGGCGAGTCGGGGTGACCTTGGGATGAGAGTTCTACTGATCGAAGATGATGCAATCCTCGGAAAGGCCGTGCGCGAGCAGGTCGCGACCCTCCACTCGGTGGACTGGGTGACACGGCTCGATGCGGCGCGCGAACATCTCCAAAGCGCGGCATACGATCTCATCCTGCTCGACCTGATGCTCCCGGACGGATTGGGCATCGTCTTTCTCAAAAAGCTTCGAGCCGAGGGCAGCGTGACGCCGGTCATCATCCTGACGGCGCTCGACCAGATCTCCGACCGCATCGCGGGCCTCGATGCCGGCGCCGATGACTACATGATCAAGCCGTTCGATCTGTCGGAACTCTCTTCGCGGCTGAATGCCGTGGCGCGGCGATACAGCGGCAACCCGAATCCTCTCATCGAGATCGGCGATCTGCGCGTCGATCTCGCCGCCCGGACCGTGATGCACGGCGCGCGCCCTGTCGAGCTTACCGGTCGCGAATGGGCGCTGTTCGAAGCATTTCTGCAGCGGCCCGGCATCGCGATGACCAAGGCGCAGCTCGAAGACCGGCTCTATGCGTTCGGCGCAGAGGTCGAGAGCAATACGATCGAGGTTCACGTCAGCAGACTGCGAAAGAAGCTCGGCCACGGCGCGATCGATACGGTGCGGGGCATCGGGTATCGTCTTGGAACGGCAAGATGATGCGGCCCAGAAGCCTGCAATGGCGGCTGTCGCTATGGCTGGGGCTGGGGCTGACGGTGTTGTGGGCACTTGCCGCGGTCGTGACCGCGCAGATGCTGCGCCATGAAATGGACAAGGTGTTCGACAGCGCCCTCGAAGAGACGGCGCAACGCATCCTGCCGCTTGCGGCGATCGAGATCATCGGCCGCGATACCGACGACACCGAACAGCGCGTTGCCACGCTCCGACAGCACGACGAGTATTTCACCTACGTCGTGCGCGATGCGGCGGGCAAGGTTCTGCTGCGATCGCACAGCGCCGACCTCGCTGCATTCCCGCCGTTTTCCGGGATGGGCTTTGCCACGACGCCGACGCACCGCCTCTACTCCGACGCGACCCTCCAGCAGAACCTGACCATCACCATCACTGAGCCCCTGTCGCATCGCCGGACGACCGCCGGACGATTGTTGCTCGGGCTGAGCCTGCCGCTCGCCGTCATTGTCCCGCTCGGCTTGATAGGCATCTGGGTCATTGTCCGGCTGTCCATGACCCCGGTTCGGACCTTCCGCTCGCAGATCGAAGCGCGCGGCAGCGGTGATCTGACACCCATCGACGCGGAGGACCTGCCTTCGGAGATCGGCCCCGTCGCCAAAGCGGTCAACCACCTCCTGGACCGATTGACGCGTACCTTGCAGGCCGAGCGCAGTCTCGCGGCCAAATCGGCCCATGAACTGCGGACACCGGTGGCTGCGGCACTGGCGCAGGCGCAGCGCATGATCGCGCAAGCGCCGGACGACGCCACGCGTGAGCGCGCCGAGGATATGCAGATCGCCTTGCGGCGCCTTTCCCGCCTCACCGAGAAACTCATGCAACTGGCGAGAGCCGAGGGCGGACGCCTTCTCGCCGAGGCGCCGGTCGCGATCGGCGCCATCCTGCGGATGGTTGTGAGCGAATTCGACGGGCAGGCCGAGACGGCAGGGCGCATCGACTTGGCACTGCCAGACGCGCCGGTGTTCGCAAGCATCGACGCCGACGCCTTCGCCATCCTGGCCCGGAACCTGATCGAAAACGCCCTCAAGCATGGCGTGCGGGACGAGCCAGTCGCCGTCACCTTGTCGGCAGACGGCTGTCTGCGCGTCACGAACGCCGGCCCGGTCGTGCCTTCCGCAGTGCTTGCGCGGCTGAGCGAGCCCTTCGAGCGCGGTCAGGCTCTGGTGCGAGGGGCCGGCCTCGGGCTCGCCATCGCCCGGACCATCGCTGCCGGAACAAATGGGCGGATAGAACTCCAATCCCCCGCGAGCGGCAGAATTGACGGGTTTGAGGCAAGGTTCTTCATAGACAAATGATCATCGACATCGACGCCAGATGCTGAAAGGCAACTCGGGAGACTATGGACACTGACGCCCTGCTCAGCCGCCTTGCGATATCGCTTTCGATCGGTCTGCTGATCGGCCTGGAGCATGGATGGCGTACCCGCAACGAGGAAGACCATCAGCGAGCGGCAGGTCTACGAACGTTCGCGCTGACCGGTCTCACCGGCGGCATTACCGGCGCCCTGGCCCGGCAGTTCGACTCAGGCCTCGTGATCGGTCTTGTCTTCCTGGGATTCACCGCGGCATTCACCTCCTATCACTGGCTCGAAGCGCGGGCCGAACGAAATTACAGCGCGACATCCGTCGTCGCCGGCATAGCCACGTTCCTGCTGGGAACGCTTGCCGTCGTCGGCGACCTTGCAGCCGGCATCGCGGGGGCTGTTGCCACGGCTGTGCTGCTTGCCCTGCGCGAGCCGTTGCATCGTTGGGTCGCATCGCTGAGCTGGAATGAGATCCGGTCGGGCCTGACGCTTCTGGCAATGACCTTTCTCATGCTGCCGATCCTGCCGAACAGGCCGGTCGATCCCTGGGGCACCGTGAATCCATATGAGATCTGGTTGCTGACCATCCTGATTGCCGCAGTCTCCTTCGCCGGCTACGTCGCTGTCCGCGTGTTCGGGGACCGGCTTGGGGTCCTGATGACGGCGATTGCGGGCGGGCTCGCCTCTTCGACAGCGACGACCTTGACGCTGGCAAGGCTTGCCCGCCGACACCCCGAGTCCAGCACGCTGCTTTCCTGCGGCGTGCTTCTTTCCGGCTTGACCATGATCATCCGCGTCGCAGTCGTGGCGACGGCCTTGAACCAAAGCTTGCTTCCGCACCTCAAATGGCCGTTCCTCATCGGCGGTGGCGTGCTCGCCATCGGCGCCGGGCTCCTGCTGTTGCAGAGTCGCGGCTCCTCCGAACAGCCGGAACTTACGATCACCAACCCCCTGGAATTGGCGCCCGCCCTGAAAATGGGGACGCTCATCACCATGGTCATGGTGGTGTCGCATCTGCTTCAGCAGTCATTCGGGAATGCGGGCGTCCTGGTGACAGCCGCCGCTTCGGGGATCGCCGATGTGGATGCGATTTCGATCTCCATGGCCCGCCTGGCGTCGCATTCGATCGAGCCCGGTCTTGCGGCGGATGCGATCCTGATCGCCGTGGCCATGAATACACTTGTCAAAGCCGTGATGGCGGCATGGGTCGGAGGCTCAAGGATCGGCGGGCGCGTCGGCGCCCTTAGTGTGCTCGGCCTTGCGACCGGCACGGCAGCGTCTCTGTATATTGGCCGTCTGTGAACTGAGGCCCAGCAACCAACAACTTTGCCAGGGCCTGAACGCACTTCGGCGCATCACCCCGCAGACCACGGAACACTGTTCAACGATCAGGGAAACTGAATGAAAATTCTCGTCTTGAACGCCGGCAGCTCCAGTCTCAAATTCGGTGTATTCGATATCGCCTCGATGCGAAGGCGCATCTGCGACGGCCTTGCGTTCATGGGGGTGCAACTCGACTTCGACCGCAATGACGCGCCGGATCTATCCGACCATGCCGCTCCGCAAACTCAGTCCTACGGCTCGCGTGTTCGTGTCATCGTGACGGAAACGGCAGAGCAATTGATGATCGCTCGCGAGACGGCGCATGCGCTTGCCCGTAAAGCGCCGGCCACTGAAACGATCCCGGTGGCCGTTTCCGGTCGTCACGTCCATTTTCGGCCGCAGCCGTCGAAACTTTGTTCGGCAAGGACTACCTTGAGGCGGACAAAGCCGCTCCGCCAACCGGGGCATTGGGCAGCGCAAGAGCGGGTAACACTGGAAGGTCCGAAAGAAAGACTGGAGCGGGTTGCTATTCTCGGACCGTTGTGGGAGCGTCGGCAAGTGGAGGTCTCACGTACCGACAGCTTCGTGCTCGGCATCGACGTGCCGTTGCGCGAAAGCGGCCAGCTTGACGGTACACCTTCTGTGACATTGATCGGCCCGGCCGGCAAGCTCTTGAGTGACGGGCTGATCGTGGCGGCGCGCCACATCCATGCCACCCCGCAGGACGCGGCCAGGCTTGGCCTCGCGGACCGGGAATTGATCGATGTGCGCGTCGGTGCACGGCGCCCGCGGACTGACCTTTACGCAAGTTCTGGCACTCGTCGGCGAGAAGGCATTCACCGAAATGCACATCGAAACCGACGAGGCAAACGCTGCCGGTATCGCCGCCTTCGGTGAGGGGGAGATTGCGGCCGGGCATGCAGCCACACTCGGGCCTTGATGGTCGGTCTGGTCGGCTGTAGGCGATGGTTTCGGGGAAAGTGGTGTCACTGATCTCCCCGAAACCGGGTAATGCAAGCGGGGCAGCAAAACGCGGCCTCGCTGTCCCGTCACGCGTTGCGGAGCGATGCCACGATCTTGTCTTTTAGCATCAGCCGCTGGCGGCGCAGATCGGCCTCGGCTGCTTCAGAAATGGCGTCGAGACGTGTCTCGGACCGATGAATCTTGTCGTTCACCGCGTCATATTCCGTCAAAACATGCGCAAACTCGGGGCTTTTCGCCTTCAGGGCATGAATGGCGTCCATCTGGTCCGGGAATTCGTCGCCAAGAGTGTGAGGTGTATTCGACAAGGTTCTTTCTCCTTTTCTGCAATTTCGCCCCGGCGTCAGGGCTTTTCGACGCGCGCGACCTGATAGGTGACAAACGCGCCTTCCCGCCCGACCGAGATGTATTCGCCAAGTCGGAAGCATTCCTCGCCCAGGCGGAAACCGATCTCGTCGTCCCGATCACCCGGCTCGTAATCGAAATACCACTGCCCGCCGGGCTTGCGCCGCAACAGCCCGATGCGGGCCGTCTTACCGTCCCGGAAATATCGGACGCGACAGGCGTCGCGAGATTTCTTCCATTCGAGCGGATCAAGGAACCCTTCGTGGTTGAGCGGAACCAGAAGATCATAGCCTACTGCCCGATCTCCCTCCGGATGATCTTTGCCGCGAGTGAGAACCAACCGCACGTGGCGGAAACTTGAGGGTAGTTCTTCTGCCTTGACCACAATCCGATCCTTCATTTTCCCCCTGATACGCCATTGGCAAAGGACCTTTCTTGATCTGGCGCAAGTGAGACGAGGCATGTGTTATCCGATGCCGGCGACTATCCGGAATGGTCGAGATGAGCATGCGTCAGGATGACCGCGTCGATCGCCCCCGGATGAACCGGAAGCTTCTCCCAGTTCAGCTCGCGCAGGTTCTTGGGTCCCTCGAACAGTCCGTCGATAAGGATGCGGTGACCGTCGTGTGTAAGGAGATGTTTCGACCCGGTTACGGTTCCGGCCGCGCCGAGCCATGTCAAAGTCAGCATTTGTGTACCTTTGCGGTTTTTTAGGACAGGGAAGGTCTGGCTGCCGACCTATCAGCACTGGGGCCGATCATGGTGTGGTGGGCGAGGTCGCCCGCGATCCGGACGTGCTGCCTGCTCGATCCTGGAGCTCAGATTGACGAGAACGGTGGAAGTTCCCGTCGCCGGTGCGGATTCCGTCCGACAGGAGGCGTAGACCATTCAGCACGACCAGAACGGTACCGCCTTCGTGTCCGATCACCGCGAGCGGAAGCGGCAGGTCGAAGAACAGGCCGCCGGTCACGAGCAGCAGCATCGCGCCGATCGCGACGACGAGATTCTGTCGGATGATGACGCCGTCCGCCGTGCCAGCCGGTGCGCATCGGCCAGCTTCTTCATGTCTTCCGACAACAGGGCGACGTCGGCGGCCTGCAGTGCGACGTCCGACCCCGCCGCTCCCATCGCGATGCCGACATCGGCACGAGCCAATGCGGCGGCATCGTTGACGCCATCGCCAACGAAAGCGACCTTGCCACCACGCGCGAGGTCGCCGACCTGGAGCACCTTGTCCTGCGGCAGCATCTCGGCATGAATCTCGTCGGGCGCAAGGCCAAGTTCCGCACCGATGCGCAAGGCCACCGGCCTGCGGTCGCCGGTCATCATGACGATGCGGTTGATACCACCGGCGCGAAGCGCGGCCAGCGCCGGGGCTGAGCTGGCTCTTGCTTCGTCCGCAACACTGACCGCCCCCAGAACGGTCGCACCGCGCCCGAGATAGACCACGGTTTGAGCGCTGTCGGCGAGTTCCCGGAACGCGACATGATCCACCGAGGCACCCATCTCTCCGACGAGGTGGGCATTGCCGGCCCATATCGGGCCGAAGGTATCGTAGCCGACGATACCGGCGCTCGGATGGGAGGTCACGTCCACGACCGCTGCCGGCTCAACGCCATGAACCAGAGCCTCACGACGGATGGCGGCAGCGATATGATGCTCGGAATGCGCTTCCAGCCCGGCAAAGAGCGAAAGGAAACGGCGATCCTCACCATCCAGGGCGACAATGCGCGTGACCTCCGCACGTCCATTGGTCAGGGTCCCGGTCTTGTCAAAGGCGAAGGTATCGACAGCGGCGAGCGTTTCAAGCGCACCGCCCCCCTTGAACAGCACGCCGCCTCGCGCCGCGGCGGAGAGCGCCGACAGGATCGCTGCCGGGACCGATATCACGATCGCGCAGGGACTGGCGGCGACCAGCAGGGTCGCGGCCTTGTAGAGGGGCTGCTCCCAGTCGCGGCCAAGCCAATAGAAGACCGCAAGGGCCAGAGCGGAGCCCAGCAGGACACCGACGGTATAACGCTGGCCGAACCACGCGCTGAAGCGCTCGGATGGCGCCTTCGCTTCCTGCGCCTCGGTGACGAGCTGGATCATGCGCGCGATCGTGCTGTCGCCGACCGTCCTGGTGACGGTCACGTCAAGGACCCCGTCAAGATTGACGGTCGCCTCGAAGACCTGGTCGCCGGTTCCTTGGAGACCGGCATCGACTCACCGGTGATATTGGCCTCGTCGATCCCGCCGTGGCCATACAGGATCACACCGTCTGTCGGCACGCGTCCGCCCGGACGCAGCACCACCACATCGCCGACGGCAAGCTCCGCAGCGGGAACCTCCACGACGGTGCCATCCTCCCTTTTGCGGAAAGCCGTCTCCGGCCGGAGCGCCATGAGCGCCTCAACAGCCCGGCGTGCGCGTCCCAAAGCCTGATGTTCGAGCGTGGTCGACACGCTGAAGAGCGTCAGCAGCACCGCGCCTTCGAACGGCGCCCCGACGATCGCCGCCGCCACGGCCGCGACGACCATCAGCAGATCGATGTCGAGGATATGATCGCGCCACAACGCCGTCAGGGCGCTCCAGGTGGCGGGAAGCCCGCCGGCTAAATAGACCATCGCCAGACCGGGCGACCTTAGAATGGAAAGCCCTTCCGCCGCCGGCCAGGTCCCGATGACGGCCAGCATCATCCCGAGGACCGCAATTGCCGACATGACGGTCTGGAAATCGAACGACACGCGTTTCATCGTCACACCGCCCGGCCGATCAGGGAGCCGATCAATGCGGTCGAGGCCATCGCGACGGCGCCCCAGAACACCACCCGGATGGTCGGTTTCGAGATGCTGGCGCCGCCCGCCCGTGCCCCGATTGCGCCGAGGATGGCAAGACCGATGAGGCAAGCAAGGGATACGGTCCATGCAGCCGTTCCGGCCGGCGCAAGCAGGGCGACGATCAACGGCAAAGCGGCGCCCGCCGCAAACGTGACCGCCGAGGTCAGCGCGGCTTGAACCGGTCTTGCCATCACATGGCTCGCCAATCCGAGTTCGTCCCGCCCATGGGCTTCGAAGGCATCCTTCGCCATCATCTGTTCGGCGACCTGCCGGGCCAGATCCGGGGCCACGCCGCGCTGCTCGTAGATCGCGGCTAGCTCGGCCAGTTCGGCCTCCGGCTGCGTCCCCAGTTCGTGACGCTCCCGCGCCATGTCGGCCTCCTCGGTATCGGCCTGCGAGCTGACGGACACATATTCGCCCGCGGCCATCGACATCGCCCCGGCCACCAGACCGGCCACGCCGGCAACAAGGATCTCATGTGAGGCGTTGGTCGCCGTCGCGACACCGACGATCAGGCTCGACGTCGAGATCAACCCGTCATTGGCGGCCCAGTCCAGCCGCCCGAAGCCAGCCTATGCGTTGGATTAGATGATTTTCCTTGTGAAGGGCGCGCATCAATGGTGCTCCGGGCAGTGATGTCTGTGCAGCGGGATGATGCTGCATCGACGCAACCTCATTCCGTGATGGAAAACGCAGCGAGATATTCAGTTTAGAATTATTCTAATTAAAGGATCGTTTCAAGATACATCCGGCCTTTGGAACCTCACTCGCCAACTACGCGGTCTACGGCCATTGAGCGATCACCAGATCCCGGCAGGTCTGCGATCAAGACCAAGATCGCTCGCCCGCCGGGCGGCCCGGTGTCACCCACAGATAGACAGCTTCGAGGCCAAGCCCACTCGCAACGCAACCATCGCTAGTCCAATTCCGTCTCCGGCGACGTACCGATGGTGCTGCCATCGCCGAAGCGCTTGACGCTGCCATCGACGACCTCGAGCGTTGCGGGATCGATCTTCACCTTGAGGACGTTTCCGCTGGTGTCAGTGACACGAAGTTCGTAGCAGCCATCGTCGATCTTCATCTTGTCGATGGTCCATCCGAAGTCGCCCGCAAGCTTCCCGAGCGCTTCGAAGGATTGCCTCTTCTGAGGCGGAACGTCGCACACTTCTCCAGCAAACGCGGACGTTGCCGGAAGCGCCGCGAGCAGTGCAAGCACTGCCAATGTCTTTCTCATGATTTATTCTCCTGGGCTGTGTGTTGTTGATGGAGGAAATCATGCACAGAGGGACTGACGGGCTACTGACGATCGGCAGGAATTGTCGTCAGCTTCCGGTCAGCAAACACCGCCACAGTTGCAGCGGCAAGATAATCGTTCTCACGGGCCTGTGTCGAAGCCGCGCCCTTCGCCTGCTTCTTCGTGGGTGAACCGTCGCGGATGTGGTAGATGCGCCTGAGGGTGGGGATGATCTTTTCGTCGTGCGTGACGACGATGATCGCCGTTCCGAATTTGATAGCCATGTCGTTGTGGATCCGGATCACGGCCGGCAAGCATGGGAAGCAGGGCGACATTGTCGGTCACGTCCAAAAAGGGAATGAGGTAAGGCGCCTGGAAGACAAAGCCGATTTTGTCGCGCCTCAACGCGCGCAGATCGCGGATCTTCCATCAATCGTCATAGATCAGCTCGTCGCCGAGAGTCATGCGTCCACCGCTCGGGTCGACAACCGGGGAAGGAGAACTGCCGGAACAGCGCCTTCAGCCCCGCCTCGTCCTCGCCGATCTCGGGATAGACCTGCGAATAGGTACCTTCCAGATAGGTATTGGCCACAATGCCCGGCCCGCCGTGGCCGGGGCCGCCGATATAGAGGACATCGGCATCGCGCATCCGGATGATGCGGTTGAGATGGGCATAGATGAAGTTGAGGCTCGGCGTCGTACCCCAGTGGCCGATAAGGCGCGGCTTCACATGCTCCGCCTTCAAAGGCTCGCGGAGCAACGGATGTCGTTTGGCATTTAACTGGGGTCTGCCTCACTTTGTGTGGAGATCGGCCGATTTGATTGGCATCATTCGCGCTCTTAGAAGTTCTGAACCCGCTCGGCCATACATTGCGCACTTGATCGTCTTCAGTCGGTTAATCTGACCCCCGCCTGACCATTGCTCCAGGAGATGGCGTTACAGACGGCGTCTATATCGCCGCGAGGAACCCGGGCAAAACGGGCCGGGAGAATGAGGCCAGAATGAATGGCATCATCGATCCATTCTTCGAGTTTCGCCGAAGTCCGGCCATGAAATATTCCGCGAAATCGCATGGAGAAGCTGCGCAAAACAGCAAACGTCTGTGATCCGTGTTTGAGGGCATCCACTTTCCGTGCTTGATTGGATGGTAAGCGCGCCGCGCGGCTTGATGCAAAGAGTAGCGGTGACAACCGGTGCAATCAAATGACCGCTTTGCGGATCACGCACAGGCGCATTGTCAAGTGTTCTGGCGGCGAGCCCAATCCGAGCCGGCGCCGCATCACCATTATCCACTTCCGGCCTCTCGACGCTGCGCCAGGTCGCCAGGAGGCGTTCAAGATTGGAAAAGCTGCCGGTGTATCCGCGGCTCTTGATGTCATGAAGCGGTGATGTCACGTTATTTGCGGCTTAACGGTTGATGGCTATCGGTCGGTGATGAATTCATCGATCGTCAGCTACAAGAACCACCGTTTCCCGCCGCAGATCATCGCCCGCGCGGTGTGGCTGTATTTCCGGTTCCCGTTGAGCCTGCGGCTGGTCGAGGAAATGCTGCTGGAGCGTGGCATTATCGTGTCCTATGAAACGATCCGGCGATGGGGCCGCAAGTTCGGGCCGGCCTATGCCAAACAACTGCGCAGAAAGAAGCCGTCACGAAAAGATGTCTGACATCTGGACGAAGTGGTCATCTCCATCGCGGGTCGAAAGCATTGGCTATGGCGAGCGGTCGACCAAGACGGGTACGTTCTCGACGAAATCGTTCAGGCTCGTCGTGATACGAAGGCGGCCAAGCGATTGCTGGTGAGGCTGCTGAAGAAGCAATGCCTCACGCCGGAGCGGATCATCACCGACAAACTGCGCTCGTATGGAGCGGCCAAGGGGAGGCGATGCCGAGCGTCGAACACCGATCGCACGAGGGCCTGAACAATCGGGCGGAAAATTCACACCTGCCGCTGCGAAAACGAGAGCGGGTGATGCAGGGTTTCCGATCCGCGGGCGCCTTGCAGCGATTCATATCAGTGTTTTCGGCGGTCAGAAATCTTTTCGTCCCGCAATCACAGAAGCGTTCTGCCCTGTGCACCCAAATTCACCGGATGCGGGCAATGGCCCAGTGGAAGGCCATAACCGGCATCGCCGCCTGACTCGATGGAAAGTGTTTCATCAGGCTTCAGTCAAACAACGTGACATTACCGGCAGATGCCATCGCAAGTCTTAACTGTTACGTACTTCCCTTCCGCACGTAATAAGCAATGATGTTTGCCGGACGTCGCGCCACGCCATCGCGAGCAGTTGCGGGGCGCGATGGACGAACGCATCTGTGAGCTTTTCGAGGCCTACGCATTGGCATCGACGACACTCGACAAGCTCGAGCGAGAGATGACGAGGCGTGAGCACTTGATAGATGAGTATCGTCAGATCTGCCTGGATTTGCAGGCGGACGTGATGACGATGCTCGCGCTGAGAAAGGGTAAGTCGTATCGTCGCTGATGAGCGGTCGTTTGTGTAAGCGACAACTTCGTCGAGAGAGAAACCGAGGAACCGGACGAGCCCGTAAAGGGCTAACAGACGAATCCCTCATCTTCCAGCCTCGTGAGGTGGCGGGTGTAGCCATCTAAGCCGTCCATCCTGTGCAGAGAATCGTCGGATTGGACGGCGACGGCAACCAGCGCCGCGGCTCTTATGCGGTAGCGAGGTCCAAGGATAATGCGGGCGTCACGACCTTGCTAGGCTTGCTACCCAATCGGGGCCCATCGTCGCGGCGATGCGTCATCTTGTCTATTCGCCCATGCGACGGAGCGCCGTGAGGTTCAAGACTTTTACGCAACGCGTGCTCTCGAGCCGGATGATTCCCATAGCGCGCAGCTTCGAAAAGCTCCGTGAAACCGTTTCGATTGTCATACCGAGATAGTCGCCGATATCTGTTCGGGTCATTGGCAGGTCGATCGTGCCGTTTGCGCCTTGACGTTCGAAAAGGTCAACGAGGAAGACGGCCACTTTTTCAAGCGCGTTCTGTTTTCCGACGACCAGAAGATGTTCCTGCGCCCGCACCATGCTCTCCAGCGCCAGCGCCATCAATTCGGGAGTACCATGGCCTGTTTCTTCGATGGCGACGGTGGTCAAACCCGTGGGCACGATGCTTTCAGCAAAGAAGCTACGCATGGCCCTCGCTTCGAAGCCGAAGGTTTCTCCGGCAACGTGAAACGCCACGACCTGCCGGCGTCCGTCGGCGAGGAGACGGAAAATCCGAACCGCGCCGTACTCGATCCGATAGAGCGCACCCGCCAGTTCGCCTTGGGCATAGATTTCGGTTTCTGCGTCGTAGAATGCGACCGGGCGCGGCCGAGCAAACGACCGACCAACAAGGCTGGCAGCGGCATTAAAGCCGAAGGAGGAGGCGATGGAAGCGGTAGAAGCGTGCATGGGACCGACCCTTTGTTGATGGTCAGATCATGACGAAGCATGGCCGCGTGCGAAATTCGTTCGTTCCACTACGCATTACTACGTAGTGCGGCCAAGGCCGCGATGACATCGGGGCCGGAAAGAGGTTTGTGAAGGACAAGAATGTTCTGAGGCCTCGCCCGGTCGATGTCTTCATCTGCAAGCAACAGGACTCTCTTGCCGGCCGCCAGCGCCAAGCATGCTTCGATGTCCGTCACCGGAAGAGATCCGTCAAGCACGAGGATCTCGGCCGCAGAGCTTCGCTCTTTTGCTGCAAGCCATGACTGGAACTGCTCGACCTGGTATCCATGCGCCTGCATTGCGAAGACCAATGAGCGGAGCAAGGCTTCGTCTTTCGCAATGGTGACGACAGGTGGCGGGCTGGACACTGCAGTTCCGTGGGTTCGAGCGATAATTCCTCAAACTTCGCACAGACTGAAAGTCCAGGCTTTGTCCCAGATCAAGATGATGGCGCGATTAGTCTGCGGTTTCCGCTGCGAGAGACATTCTGACAAGTTCCGGGAGACTGCGGGCCTGCATCTTCGCCATGACGTTCGCCCGGTGAACTTCAACGGTGCGCGGGCTGATGTCGAGCGTAAAGGCGATCGCCTTGTTCGGTTGTCCAGCAACGACCGCGGTTAGAACCTGACGCTCGCGGTCGCTGAGGGTGCTGATGCGCGCCCGAATGTCTTCAGCACTCTCGATTGGCGACGATGCATCGCTCAAACGCTCAGAGGCGCGTCGGATCGCTTCAACAATGGTGTGGTCGTCAAAGGGCTTTTCAATGAAGTCTACGGCTCCCGCTTTCATCGCTTCGACCGCCATCGGCACATCCCCATGGCCAGTTATCATGATCGACGGGATGGTTGTCTTGAGGGCGACCAGTCGGCGAATGAGGTCCAATCCGCTAAGGTCCGGCATGCGCATGTCGGTAATGAGCACGGCTTGCCGCAGATTTGGAGCAACGGAGAGGAACGCAGTGGCGGACTCGTGCACTCGAACACCCAGTCCGTTCATCGTCAACAAAAATGCGAGCGATTTCCTGACCGCCTCTTCGTCATCGACAATATGCACGGTGAAATCGTCAATCGGCATTTTCTTCCTCGTTGTATTGCGGCAAGGTAAAGCTGAAGCGCGCGCCGCCCAAACTCCCGCTGAAGACGGTTAGATCGCCACCATGCGCCTCGACGATGCGCTTGGAGATCGACAACCCAATGCCCATGCCACCAGCCTTGGTCGTTGTGAACGGCTTAAACAAGTTGGCGGCAATTTCCTCAGGTATGCCAGCGCCGGAGTCTTCGACCGCAATCATGACCTCTGTAGTGCCCAAGCGCCGAATGGTGACCAAAAGTTCCTTCTTGGGCGTATTTTTCATCGCCTCTACGGCGTTGCGCATAAGGTTTGTCAGCACCTGCTGTATCTGGATTCGGTCGACCAGGACCTGGTCTGCGCCTGATTCGAAATCGAAGACCGTTCGCACGCCTTTCTCACGCGACCCGACCAAAGCAAGCGCGCCGGCTTCTTCGACCAGTTGCCGCAGGTTGTGGGGAGACTTATCCGTCTCTCCCTTGGTGACGAATTCCCGCAAGTGTTTGATGATTTGTCCCGCACGCAGGCTCTGTTCGCCGGCTTCCTTCAGCGCATCCCGTATCTGGATGTCGCGCGGACTTTCGGCTTGCTGAAGCAGCCGCCCGCAACCGTGGACATAATTGGCTATAGCGGAGAGTGGCTGGTTCAATTCGTGGGCGAGCGTCGAGGCCATTTCGCCCATTTCGTTGAGACGGGCGAGGCGAGCCAACTCCGTCTGAACCTCTTGCAGACGAGCGGCCGATTCTTCGCGCTCAGTCAGGTCGCGTATAAAACCTGTGAAAAACCTTCGACCACCGGATCTCATCTCCCCGACGGCAAGTTTCATGGGAAAGGTCGACCCGTCCTTTCGTTGACCGACGACCACACGGTCGGTTCCGATAATACGTTTTTCACCGGTCGAGAGGTACCGCTCGAGATAGCCGTCGTGTTCCTTGCGATAGGGTTGCGGCATCAGCATCCGCAGATTTTGGCCGATCACCTCATCTTCGCGGTAGCCAAACTGTCTGATGGCCGCAGCGTTGAACGATACGATCGTGCCGTCCTGCTCGCTGACGATGGTGGCGTCGAGAACAGTGTCCAGGATCGACCGGAGATGCGCCTCTCTAGTACGCAAGGCTTCGTCAGCGGTTGTTAACTCATGTTGAGCGCGTCGGAGCATTTCTCCCAAGAAGGAAATTGCGACCCCCACGGTGGTGAACACGACCAATTCCGGTATCTGTACCCCGCCAGGAGTAAGTGACCGAAGATAGGCTGCCGAACCGATGGAAGCGATGACAGCAAGGATCCCGGGACCGATGCCCCCGATTGCGGCTGCAAGGAGGACGGGGGGCACGAAAAGAATGTAGATTGCCCGATCATCTAGAACACCCATTAGGAAATAGCGAAGGACAAAGGCAATCAAGACCGCGGTGGCGGCAAATCCGTACGCTTTGACGGGTGACGAATTTCTGTGGAGCACGCAATCCGAAATGGTGCGCATGAAGCCGGCCCGACCAGTGAGCATTATGTCTTCTTCCGCGATTCCCAGTTGCACTCGAACTGACGTTTATCATCCAGGCAATGCTGCTGTCACATGGAAAGCCGAACCTCTGCCTTGCCGAAACGGCGATTGGAATGTTGTTTCAGTCCGGATGATGGACCTGATGACGGTCGGGTTGGGGAACCAGTCTTGCGCTTTCGTGACTCAAGTGCCGGTCGGCCAGGGTGTCAAGGTCGGCGGCGCCACGCCCTTAATAGGCGCGAGTAAAACCGCCATCGTGCAGGATGTTCAAGCCTGTCATGTGATCCGAAAACTGCGAAAGCAATCCCTCGACCACGATCGCAACCTCGGCTGGCTCGCCATATTTGCGGAGTGGAACATTGTCCGTCTCGATGGCGAGCTGCGCCTCAAAGGAAATGCCGTTCTTCTGCGCCTTCGTTTCGAGTTTGTCTCGGTACCACGGCGAAAGTGTACCGCCGAGGGACAGGGTGTTGACGTGAATACCTCGGCTTCCAAGCGCGAAGGCGAGCGTTTTGGCTTCGCCGATCCAAGCGGTTCTGATGACGTTGGCCGTTGCGTAGTGGCCCAGGACTTGCGCTGACGAGATGCCGGAGATGATGACGATCTTGGCTCGCCGGCCCCGGGCGGGGTCCGGGTTCATGCGTGCGATCGCGGCTTTCAGCAACCCCAGCGGGCCGATGAAGCTTACCTGAAACAAGTGTCGCCAGACGTCAGGGGCGGGCATTGGATCGTCATCAGCATGCGGTTGCGGTGGCATGAGTACCACCCCATCCAGATTGACATGCTCGCTTTCCATTCTCGCTGCGAAAGCATCGATGGCGCGATCCTCACCTATGTCGGTCGCCCATGCCCGGTGCGTTCCACCAAGATCCCCAGCTAAGGCATCGAGTTTGGCCTGATTGCGCGCCACCAGCATCAAAGAATGATGCGGGGCCATTCGTCGGCAGATTGCTTCACCGATGCCACCGGTTGCTCCGGTTATCAGATAGGTTCCCATTTATCGCTCCCCGGACCGCGCGGAAGTCCCACCATATTGCGACCGGCGCTATGAAGCCGTAGCCTCTGTCGTGATTAACTCGACCCTCGTCGCGCAGCTTTGCGGCCACAGAAATTATTCCGCGCCGTGGTGTCGGGCAATCATGCAAACGGGTGAACACGCGGTCGCGGATGTTGCGGGTCCAGTCCCGGCGCTAGTGGAGAGTTTTGGGCCAGGTCACATCCACGAACCGTCCAATCGACCGAAGGTAAGTGATAATCTCAGACTTGAGGGATGCGCGGTTGCCGTACCGTTGGGCGATCCGTCTCAATTCCTCTTTGGCTTCTTGCTGCTCGTCGACGTCGCCAAGCACATACATGTCGTTGCCCACGGCGTTGATGTCGCAACCCGCCGCAATCACCTCGGCGACAAAACTCGGGATCTCATGGACATTCATGATACGCTTGCTGTCGGTCATGCAGCCTCGCTTGCTGAACGACAAACGAAGGCGAGGGCATCGGGTTCCGCGCCTCCGCGAGATTGATCTTTCCGAGCAAGGCGAGGTTACGTGTTTGATGTCATTTTAGCGCGCTCTCAATAACAACTGAATTGCCTACCGGAGATAGCCCACTGCGGGTTTCGCAGGTGTTTTCGCCATCCTGACTAGGCCTTCGTCCAGTGGCGGGAGTGTGGATTTCCACACCTTACCTTCTTCCGCACCTTCTTCCGCGTTGGCGAAAAGCTAAACCAATGCAGAAAGCACGAATTTCTAAAGGTTGCCGGATGCCTGCGCACGATGTTCCTTACGCAACCGAAGGAAAGGACTCAGCCGGGAAAACGCAGGCGCCCTTCATGCTCGGCAAGGTACTTTAAATCATCGCATCGCGAGCATCACTGTCGGCATCCTGCTTCTCGCGCTCGCCGTTGTCGCGTTGCGTGTTTGCCTAACCGTTGGACGTTGGGTAGCGTTTCCACAAGTCGTGATGAGTGGTGAAGAATTCCGATAGATTAGCGATCCTTGACCTTCATGTCTTCTTATCGTGTCTGAACGCTTCGGCAAATCGGGACATCAGCCGCACCAGATCTTCAACATCCTTCTCCTCCCATGTAGCGAAGATCGCTCGGCACATCCGCTCGCGCGCTGCATCGAGTTTGTCGGTCATATGCTTTCCCTCCTTCGTTATGTCCGCTTCTCGAATTCGTCGGTCGGCAACGCTTCCCTTGCGAGCGACGAGACCCAGGCTATCGAGCTTACCGACTTGCCGACTAACCGTCGTGTAATCCAACCCTATGCGCTCAGCCAGCTCAACAACGCCGATCGGCCCGAAACGCTCGATGGCTATCAGGAGGCGAAACAGCGCGCGATCCAGCGTAATCCCTGCTTCACGCACGAGTTCGTCGTCGCGCTGGGGGCGGTTCATCGCGCTGACGATCTCGATCAAGGCACCGTGAAGATCGCGCATCATCGCGGAGGTGCGTGTATTTTGCACATTGTTTGTTGACATCGGTCCCATCTCCATTTATGTGCATAATACACATATGGAGGCAGAGATGACAAATGATTTCGCTGCAGATGTACTCATCTGCGGAGCGGGTGCGGCTGGCCTGACGCTCGCCATTGAATTTGCGCGGCGCGGGGTTTCCTTCCGATTGATCGATCGGCTGAACGCGCCATTTCACGGGTCGCGCGGCAAGGGAATACAGCCCAGAACCCAGGAAATATTCGAAGACCTCGGCATTCTCGACAAGGCTGTGGCAGCAGGCGGACTTTATCCACGCCAACGGACCTATCGGGACGATGGAAGCTACAGCGATGCTGACATGGGCGAGATCATTCAGCCAACGCCGGCGGAGCCCTACCATTTGGCGCTCATGGTTCCTCAGTTCATAACCGAACAGATTCTACGCTCGCGCCTGGCCGAACTTGGTGGCCGGGTTGAATTCGGTCTGGAGTTGAAGGGGTTCGAGCAAGATGAGGACGGAGTTACTGCCTTTGTTGCGCATAATGAGCGCGAAGAAATCATTCGGGCACGCTGGCTGATCGGCGCTGACGGCGGCAAGAGCTTCGTGCGACGATCTCTTGGGATCGGTTTTCCCGGGAGCACGCTTGATGCGCGTGCTGTCGTTGCCGACGTCGAGCTTTCCGGGCTTTCCCGTGAGGTCGCTCACCGCTTCGCCAGGGGCGGCGACATGAGTTTGCAGATTTGGATCGGTCCGCTTGCCGGCACAGATCTGTTCCAGATCCAGGGACCTGTCGCGCAAGAAGCGCACGTGGATCTCACTCCCGCAGGGCTGACGAAGTTTGTCTCAGAGCGCACAGGTCAAAGCGACGTCGTCGTGCGCGCTGTCTACTGGGCCTCAGACTACGAAATGAACGCTCGCCTGGCTGACAGTTATCGGAGCGGCCGCGCATTCCTGGTCGGCGATGCTGCCCATGTCCATCCGCCGACTGGTGGCCAGGGCCTGAACACCAGTGTGCAGGACGCCTACAATCTGGGCTGGAAACTTTCTGCCGTGTTGCGCGGCGCGCCAGTTCGCTTGCTGGACAGCTACGAGGCAGAGAGGAGACCGGTCGCAGCCACCATGCTCGGCCTGGCAAGCCGCCTGCTTGACGCCCAGAAGCAAGGAGAGATGCGACGCGGCAGGGACGTCCGTCAGCTCGATATCGACTATCCGGTTTCCGGACTGTCGCTGAATTGCACGGCAACGCAGCCTTCTGTTCCTGCCGGCACGCGTGCTCCAGATGCACCCCTTCGCGGAGCCGGAGGACAGATCACCCGCGTCTTCGATCTGCTGAAGGGACCTCATTGGACCTTGCTGGCATACGAGTTCCCAAAGCAGACGGTCAAGTCACGTGCGGGATTGCACGTTCACCGGATCGGCTCCGATGGCGAGTTTTTCGACGCGTGGCAGCATTTCAAGGACGCCTACTCACTGATGCCGGGAGAGTGCGTCCTGGTCCGTCCGGACGGATACGTTGGCGCCGTCTTCGATGCCGAACGAGACGAGGACATAGAAAGCTATTTGGCTGGAGTGAACCTCACCTCTTTGCAGGAGGAACGCCGATGAAGGCGGCAATCGTCGCGGCGATGGGAAGGGAACCCGTTTTGGGTGAAGTCTCCCCGCCTGCCCCTCTCTTTGGAGAGAACTGGATCAAAGTCACCGCAGCCGCGATCAGCCATGTCGCCAAGGCGCGTGTTTCGGGTGCCCACTACAGCGCGAACGAGGTGTTTCCCTTCGTCGTCGGAATCGACGGCGTTGGCAAGCTCGATGACGGGCGTCGTGTCTACTTTGGTCTTCCCCGACCGCCGTTTGGAAGCATGGCTGAGTACGTGGTCGCAGCACCTCGCTTTTGTGTTCCCCTTCCAGACGACCTCGACGATTTTACTGCCGCTGCCGTTGCCAATCCGGGAGCTTCATCTTGGGCGGCGCTGACAGAACGGGCCCGTTTGCAGCCGGGTGAAACGGTATTGATCAACGGAGCGACCGGAACAGCCGGACGCCTTGCAGTGCGGATCGCGAAATGGCTTGGCGCCGGCAAGATTGTGGCAACCGGTAGAAATCCGATTGCGCTTGGCGAACTCAAGCAGAGTGGCGCCGTCACGACCATCCAGCTCGCGGCAGAACCGGAAGCCCTCGAACGCCGATTGGTGGACGAATTTGAACAAGGCATCGATATCGTTATCGACTATCTCTGGGGAAAGAGCGCGGTGTGCCTTTTGACCGCCGCTGCAAAGGCTGGCCGCGACCGGCCGCCGGTGCGTTTTGTGCAGGTGGGGTCCGCCGCTAGTTCTGAGATCTCTTTGCCGGGTGCTTTGTTAAGAGCGTCAGCGCTCGAGTTGATGGGCTGCGGAATTGGCAGCGTATCCGTGCAAAGGCTCGTTGAAATCACCGGCGAGGTGCTGCGTGCCACGATCCCCGGCAATCTGGACATCAATTTTAGAAAGGTCCCGTTCGCGGATTTCGACAAGGCATGGCCTAAGGACGACAGTACATCGCGTACTGTTTTCGACCTTACTCAGGGGGCGACGTGGGGATGAGCGACACCATGTATCCGAAAACCGCTTCCAAGATGCGCCGGAACTGGCAAACCTTGGCGCCACTCTTTCTGATCGTTTGCATCTATGCTGCTGGAATGGCGTCGGTCCTGCCTGTCTTGCCGTTCTACCTGCGGGACTTGGGGGCAGGCCCGTTCATCTTCGGCCTTGTCCTTGCGACGGAAGCATTCATCCAGTTTGTTGCCGCACCCACCCTCGGTCAGCTGTCAGACAGGTTCGGGAGGAAACGCATTCTGCTTGCGAGCCAACTTATGGCAGCCGCGAGTCTTCTTCTCCTCGCGATTGCGCCAAATGTGTTCGTCGTAATTGTAGCGCGCGCTCTCTTTGGACTGACAGGCGGCAATTTCTCCGCCGCCGCAGGTTACGTCGCTGACCACACGACACCTGAGGATCGGAGGCAGGCCCTTAGTATCCTGACCGGTGGCGTAGGTTTGGGCGGTATTAGCGGCGCCGGCTTGTCAGGGTTTCTCTCTAACACTTCGCTGACAATGCCAATCTTTGCAGCCCTTTTCCTCTCGATCGGCGCTGTTGGGCTGACAGTGTTTGCGCTCAAGCGAGATCAAGGAGCATCTCCTCAGACCACAAGATATCAACGCGAGAAAATCTCGTTTCGTGCCATCTTTTCCTCGCCGGTCGTTCGCATCCTGGTTCTTGTGATGTTATGCCATTTTCTTGCCTACGGCATCTATAGCTCGCAAATGCCAGTCTTCCTCGCGGAGACGTTCATCTGGAATGGGGAGCCTTTCGGCCCCCAGCACCTCAGCATCATCGTCGCGGCTGACGGAGTGATCAACATCTTGGTCCAGCTCGTTGTATTGGGTTGGCTCAGCCGGGGGCTCTCCGAACGCCACCTGATCCTTTTGATGTTCGGCCTGGTCTGCACAGGATTTTTGGTGGCCGGCCTGGCGACCACGGTGCCTTTTCTGGCATTGGCGGTCCTTTGCGTGAGCACAGGCGATGCCATGGCCAAGCCAACATATCTTGCGGCCTTGTCCGTTCATGTGCCGGGAAACCGTCAAGGGGTCGTCATGGGTTCCGCCCAATCGCTCGGAGCGTTCACGGACATTGCATCGCCTCTGATCGGCGGTCTGATTCTCGGTCAAAAACTCTACGGCGTGTGGATCGGTCTGGCGATGGGTGTGGCGGCCATAGGCGCCATGTTGGCGGCTGTAAAACTTCCCGCAACAGATCCGGAAACACCGAAGTCGTAGGCTGAGCTTGATCTGCCTCAGAAGATCCTTCCTCCGCGCCGCCGGCAAACGGTGGCTGCCCTCTCCGACGGAGTGACTGGATGAAGCTCTCAATTCGAGAGAATTATAGAATGCCCTTTCACGCCGCACTCGTCAGCGTGTCGATCCTCTTAACGGTTTTAAGCGGATGCACGACACCGGAACGTCCGATGTATAGTTCGTCCGAGGCGATTTGAGAACATCAGGGCTCACGTTGATGATCCGCGGCCAACGGCTTTAGAACATGACCCCTGGAGGCCGGTCGTCGTGAATGGAAGGCCTACTATGCTTGCCATCTCAGGCGGCGGTTCCGGGGGAGCCTTTGCAGTTGGAATCCTGTCCGCATGGAGCGAACTTGGAACCCGTCCAAATTTCGCAGTAATGACGGGCGTGAGCACCGGAGCCTTGATTGCGCCTCTTGCGTTCCTTGGACCTGAGTATGACGAGCAGCTCAGGCGCCTCTATCTGTCGGACAAAACGAGAGGTATCCTTGATATCGAATGGAAAGGCGTTGGTGTGTTCTCTCCCTGTCGTTTGGCATTTAACCGTAAGAATGCGCCCGTTCCGGCAGGTGATCGCACTTAATTTGAGATTTTTCCGTGCGAGTTTTGGCACTTGACGCCTTGCGGCCCGGCCATACCGTTTGTGATATTTGGCATTTTCTGATGAAGCTTGGCCGCAGGCAGCCATGTTTTCCTCGGCGGCCAATCTCACGTTAAGTGCCAACATCGAAGCCAGAATCTCAAATTAAATGCCCAATCTCAATTTAAGTGCCGCGCTATCTTGTTGAAATTATTGCATGCGGTGTCTCACGATTAAATGCAAAACGACAGCGTCTGAAAGAGTTGTCCGCGGAGATCGACGAGCGGTTTCGTCAGTGTAACCTGGTAACTTATCGCCAGATCGCACTGGAAAAGGGATCCGTCTGGGATCTAATCGCCGAGCGCAACCTTCCTGAAATGATGTCAGCTTGGACCCTCTCTCCGGCAATTGCCAAAACATTCAAAGGTGGCGTGCCACCTGAAGGATGGCAGGGCGTCATCGTTGCGCTCAAACCGCCCGCCGGCAGCATCATCCTAAACCTCGACACCTTGTATCGGTCCGACGATTTTTTAATCGCCTTAGATCGCGAGAGGGGCTTCATCACGGGGTGTGCCGATGGAGCCGGGCGCTACGGCGGTGTTCTCTCCGCCGCGCAGCGCCACACGCATTTCCTCGATAGTCCGCGCATGACCGCCGTGCTGGGCCGCTCCGATTTTCGCTTTGCCGATCTCAAGCACCGCAATGTGTCGGTCTTCAACACAATCCGAGGTTGTATTGGAGATCGATAGTCTCAACAGCAGCGATATATACGCGCTTGGTGGCTACTCCGCTGACCGCGACACACTCATCCGTATCATGTTTCATTCGAACCCGACACCCGAGTTGATCGCGTGGTTTGACCATCACAGTAAGACAGCGGGCGTTGCTCCTGGACCTATGTGGCTTGAAGGCGATCCGTTGGTACGGGTCATGAAGCGAATGCAGCCGCATATCGAACGACTGAAGCCGATTAAGGCCGCCGAGATGGCGGCAGGCGGCATTGTCCCGATCAGGACGTAGGAATTTGCGCATCTTGGTTTTTGACTGCATCAGAAAATTATATAGCTACTACAATGCTGTATCTGCTCCCAATTTCATCCTGTTCGGTGCGCCAGTTTTATACAGGAATAACAAGCACTTGCATTTAACCATCTGCCAACGCTAGTGTTAGCGTCATCTGTTGTTTGCCGGCCGCGGAAGAGTAAAAAAGTCGGCCAACCGGAGAGTACAATGATCGGGGACTTTGGAGACCGCAACTCCAGTCCGTGACCTCTTTACACTCTGGCAGCAACTTTGCCGCGGGTGTCGGGAAAATCCAAACTCGCCGAAGCTCTCTGGTATGCCATATCGCGTCGCGACATATTCGAGCGCTTCCTGACCGACGGCCGTG
>Ga0209257_1001371_pt1 | contig 29367 bp, 31 predicted proteins | sample AraplaCvi_mCL_r2_FD_184277 | JGI IMG/M metagenome (GOLD analysis project Ga0209257, IMG submission 184277) | Arabidopsis root microbial communities from North Carolina, USA - plate scrape MF_Cvi_mCL_r2 (SPAdes) (version 2) | ecosystem: Host-associated > Plants > Roots > Endosphere | place: USA...
TCATGCTCATCACGCCAGCACATGCACAGGCCGCAGGCGCGGCAGGACAAGCCAGCCCGATGGGTGGAATCCTCGGCCTTGCGCCGCTCGTCCTCATCTTCGTCGCCTTCTACTTCCTGATGATTCGTCCGCAGCAGAAGCGGATGAAGGATCTTCAGAACGCCGTTAACGCGGTGAAGAAGGGCGATCAGGTCGTCACCGGCGGCGGCCTCGTCGGCAAGGTGACCAAGGTCGACGAGAACGAAGTCGAGGTCGAACTCGCCCCGAACGTGAAGGTCCGCGCGATCAAGGCCACGCTCACCAGCGTCGTGCCCGCCGGCGGCGCCAAGCCCGCGAACGACTGATGCTCGACTTTCCTCGCTGGAAGATCACGACGATCCTCACCGGCATCGCGATCATGATCGCGCTGTCGGTGCCGAGCTTTTTCCCCAAGAGCGCGCGCGATCATTGGCCGAGCTGGGTGCCCAAGCCCGCGATCAACCTCGGCCTCGACCTCGCCGGCGGCAGCTTCCTGCTGTTCGAGGCGAACACCGATGACGTGCGCCAGGCCAAGCTCACGCAGATGCAGGAGCAGGTCCGCACCGAAATGCGCCGCGATCCCAAGATCGACATCGGCGATATCTCGGTCCAGGGCGGCAAGGTCAGCTTCATGCTCCGTGATCCGTCCAAGGTCGATGCGGCGCGCGAGAAGCTGCTCGCGATCACCGGCACCGGTGTCGGCACTACCGGCCAGCGCCAGTGGGACGTCGCCGTGGTCAACTCGTCGCAGTTCGTGCTGACGCCGACCGAGGCCGGCATCACCGAGGCGATCGACACCGCGATGAGCGACGCGCGCGAGATCATCGAGACGCGCATCAACGCGCTCGGCACGGTCGAACCGACCGTGATCCGCGAAGGCACCAACCGCATCGTCGTGCAGGTCCCCGGCCTGCAGGATCCGACCGCGCTCAAGGCGCTCGTCGGCAAGACCGCGAAGCTCGAATTCCGCCTGGTCGATTCCACTGCGGACCAGAATGCGGTGCAGCGCGGCGAGGCCCCGGCGGGTTCGGTTATCATGCCGCACCAGGGCGGCGGCAACGTTGCCGTGCAGCGCCAGGTGATGATCACCGGCGACATGCTCGTCGATGCCAAGCAGACCTATGACCAGCAGACCGGTGCGCCGGGCGTCACGCTCGAGCTCAACGGCGCGGGCACCAAGCGCTTCGCCAAGGTCACGCAGGAGAACAGCGGCAAGCCGTTCGCGATCATCATCGACGGCGTCGTGATCTCGGCCCCGAACATCAACGAGCCGATCCTCGGTGGCAGCGCCGTGATCAACGGCGGCTTCACCGTCGACAGCGCCAACCAGCTCGCCATCGCGCTGCGTTCGGGCAAGCTGCCGGTCGACCTGAAGGTCGTGCAGGAATCGACGGTGAGCCCCGAGCTCGGCGCCGACTCGATCCGTGCCGGCATCACCGCCTCGATCATCGCGATCGTGGCCGTGATCGCCTTCATGATCCTCACCTATGGCCGCTTCGGCATCTATGCCACGCTGGCGGTGACCATCAACGTGCTGATCATCCTGGCGGTGATGGGCCTGATCAACGCGACGCTGACGCTGCCGGGCATCGCCGGCTTCGTGCTGACCATCGGTACCGCGGTCGACGCCAACGTGCTGATCAACGAGCGCATCCGCGAAGAGCGGCGGCGCGGGCGAAGCGTGATGCAGGCGGTCGAGCTCGGCTACAAGGAAGCCAGCCGTACCATCTTCGAGGCGAACGTGACTCACGCGATCGCCGGCCTGATCATGGTGATCCTGGGTTCCGGCCCGGTGCGCGGTTTCGCGATCGTGCTTCTGATCGGTATCGCGACTTCGGTGTTCACCGCCGTCGTGTTCACCCGCATGCTCGTCACGATCTGGTTGCGCCGTAACCGGCCGACCGAAATCAACATTTAAGGAAGCGACGCGCCATGCGGCTCCTCAAGATAATCCCGGACAACACGAACATCGGGTTCGTGCGCGTCCGCCACATCGCCTTCGCGATCACGGCGTTCCTCACGGTCGCGGCGATCGCGCTGGTCGGTGTGCATGGCCTCAACATGGGCGTCGACTTTGTCGGCGGCGTCTCCATCGAGGAGAAGTTCCAAAGCCCGCCGCACCTCGACGAGGTGCGCGAGACGGTGAACCGGCTCGGCTTCGGCGAGGCCGCGCTCCAGCAGCTCGGCGGCCAGAACACCGTGACGATCCGCCTGCCCGTGCCCCATTCGAAGGCGGAAGACGCAGTCGACAAGATGGTCGAGTCGGTGAAGACCGCGCTGGCGGCCAAGTTCCCCGGCGCCACCTTCAGCACCTATTCCACCGTCTCGGGCAAGGTCTCGGGCGAGCTGGTGAACAAGGGCGTGCTGGCGGTGATCCTCGCGATCGTCGGCATCGCGATCTTCTCGTGGTTCCGCTACGAATGGCAGTTCGGCGTGTCGACCGCGGTGGCGATCATCCACGACGTGCTGATGGCGCTCGGCTTCTTCGCGGTCACCGGCATGGTGTTCGACCTGAACATCGTCGCCGCGGTGCTGACGATCATCGGCTATTCGATCAACGACAAGATGGTGATCGACGATCGTATCCGCGAGAACATGCGCAAATACCGCAAGATGGGCATGAGCGAGCTCATCGACCTTTCGGTCAACGAGACGCTGCCGCGTACCGTGATGACCTCGCTGACGATCATGCTCGCGCTCGCCTCGCTGCTGATCTTCGGCGGCCCGGTGCTGCGCGGCTTCACCGCCGCGATGATGCTCGGCATCGTCGTCGGTACCTATTCGTCGATCTACGTCTCGTCCTCGCTGCTCATCACCCTCGGCCTCAAGCCGGGTCCGCGCGAGGAGAAGCCTTCGCCGGCGACCGGCGCCGAGCGCATCGGCTAAGCGGATGGAAGTAAAGCGCGCCAGCGCGGAGGGGCCGGTCATCTCCGGCTTCTCCGGGCGCGGTTTCCGGGTCGATGAAGGCGTGTACGAGGGGCTGTTGATCACCCCCGAGCGCGCCGATGGCTGGGCGCCGCCACCGATCGCCGAGCTGACCGAAGCCGATCTCGCACCGGTGCTGGGGCTCGATCCCCGGCCGGAGTTCCTGCTGCTCGGCACCGGCGCCACGCTGGTCCGCCCGCCGCGTGCGCTCACCGCCGCGCTGGGGGCGAAGGGCATCGGGATCGAGGCGATGGACAGCCGCGCCGCCGCCCGTGCCTGGGGCGTACTGCGCGCCGAGCTGCGCTGGATCGCAGGCGCCCTCTACCCGCTGGATTGAACCCACTAGAATCCGTCATCCCGGCGAAAGCCGGGATCTCGTGCGACTCTTTACCCTAGGTCTCGCGCCTTCGCCTGAGATCCCGGCTTTCGCCGGGATGACGATCATGTTCGCACACGGGGCGTTCGACCGGGATACATGCCGAACAAGTTCGGGGTGACGAAGGGATCGGGTCGCGGTTAGGCTCCCTCCAAACAGAGAGGGAGGGCACAGATGATTCTCGCGCTCGCGCTGGCCATGGCCGCGCAGTCGGACACGCCGGACTATCGCAACACCGCCAACTGGCTGTGCCGTCCGGGCCGCCAGGATGCCTGCGCCTCTGATCTCTCGACCACGGTGGTCGCCGCCGACGGCAAGCAGAGCGTCGAGCCGTTCAAGGCCGCGACCGATCCCAAGTTCGACTGTTTCTACGTCTATCCCACCATCTCGCTCGACACGACGCCGAACAGCGACATGGTGCCCGGCCCCGAGGAGCAGCGCGTCGCCCAGTTCCAGGTTGCGCGTTTCGCGAAGAACTGCCGGGTGTACGCGCCGGTCTATCGCCAGGTGACGCTCACCGCGCTGCGCAGCGTCATGGGCGGCGGTACGCCGGCGATCGACCGCGACAAGGCGTATGGCGACGTGAAGGCCGCGTGGGACGACTATATGGCCCATGACAACAAGGGCCGGGGCGTGGTGCTGATCGGGCACAGCCAGGGCTCGCTGGTCCTCACCCAGCTTGTCGCGCGCGAGATCGACGGCAAGCCGGCGCAGAGGCAGCTGGTCTCGGCGATGCTGATCGGCAGCTCGGTGCCGGTGCCGATCGGCAAGGACGTCGGCGGTGTCTTCCCGACCATCCCGCTGTGCCGCAGCGCCGACCAGGCGGGCTGCATCGTCACCTATGAGAGCTTCCGCGCCGATTCCCCGCCGCCGCCGACCAGCCGTTTCGCCAAGGGCGACCGGCCGGGCGTCGAGGCGGGCTGCACCAATCCCGCCGCACTCGGCGGCAAGGCGGTGGCGCACGCCTATCTCAATGCGGGCGGCAACATGCTGATCCAGGCACCGTCCGAAGCCTGGAGCAAGGACGGTCCGGCGGTTACCACGCCGTTCGTCAGCCTGCCCGGGCTGGTCTCCACCGAATGCGTCAAGAAGGACGGGTTCAACTATCTGGCGGTGACGGTGAACGCCGATCCCGCCGATCCGCGGACCGATACGATCCCGGGCGATATCATGGTTGGCGCCGCGGTCCTCAAGGACTGGGGTCTCCACCTGATCGACATGAACGTGGTGCAGGGCGACCTGGTCGACCTCAGCGCGCGGCAATATCAGGCCTGGGCGAAGAAGCGCTAATCGTCATCCCGGCGAAAGCCGGGTTCTAGTGCGGCTCCTTACCCGCCTTCGCCTGAGGTCCCGGCTTTCGCCGGGATGACGGGTGCGTTCGCGGCGCTTGTCGGCACAGCTTGCAATGTAGGATTTCGTCTGTTGCACTCTCGCAGCCGGGCCCTTGGCCCGGCCGCTCTTTGAGGCAGTAGGAAAGATAGGATCGCGCCCCCGCAACCACAGCAGCCTGCAAGCCCGTATCGGCTAGCTGCTCATGATCGTACGGAAGCCCAACCACCGCTTTAACCTGCTCAAGTTCATGGGTTTGGTAGTGATTCAATCCAGCAATCATTTGAAAGCTGCCGACCATATTCTGCCGCGATGCGATCTGAAGAATACCGGCGAGATCGCCATACAGATCGACAACGAGTTTTGTGCGGCTTTCGTCCGGCGTCAGAACGATCTTGTCGATCAGTTTCCGCAGAATCTGTCCGGCCATCTCGCGCTTGGCAGGATCGTTGAGAAGCTGTCCAAGCTGCTGAATGTTCTCGCGATAGTACTGCGCCATACAGCCGTGGATTAGCGGCTCATTGGCGGGCTGAGTTTTCAGCGCCGTTATCAACTCCGCTTTGCGACTTTGAGCGCCGTTGATCTCATCGCGGATTAAGGCGGCATCGACGCCGTTTTTGATGGCCTGGACCAGATTTGCCACCTGTCCCTCAATGCGTGCTAGTTCGGCGCGCATATCTTTGGCGGCCGCGTCTCGTCCCTTTCGCAGCTTGTTGGTCCGCTCAATGTAAATCTTGGAGAACTGCTCCACGAGCGCAGGCGGCATCAGGCGCACTTGCAGCGCGCGCACCACCATGCCCTCAAGATGCTCACGGTCAATAATCAAACGGTTGGTACACGTGCGGCTTTTGCGCGCGTTAGAGCAGCCGTATTTGGTCCTCGAAATCATGGCCATGCCACCACCGCACTCACCACAGCGCAGCAGGAACGACAGCAGCTTTGGCGGCGCTTTGCGGTACGGGGCGTGGGTTCGCGACAGCTCGTCTAACCGTGCCTGCACGGCGTCCCACAGCTCAGGTTCTACGATCCTGAGGTCAGGTCGCGGCGTGCGAACCCAATCTTCTTGATCCGCGATGCGCGAAATTCTTGTCTCACCCATGGTGTCGGGGTTCTTTGAGAACTTGAGTCTCCCCCAAACGAGGGTGCCTCCATACAAGGGGTTCCGGAGCAGGCCCGTGCCGCGCTTGCCGCAGCCCCGGATTGCTTCTGGCCGCCAGCGCCTTCCTCGGGGACCGGGAACACCTTCCTTGTTGAGTTGCCAGCAGATGCGTTCTGGCGACTTCAGCTGATAGGCAAACTCCTCACACACGCGGTTGATGATAGCCGCCTCCTCGGGGACAATTTCGCGCTCGCCCCGGACGAGTTCCCCATCGGGGCCAATCATCTTGACCACGCGATAGCCATAGCTGTTTCCGCCAGCGATCTTTCCGGCCGTGGCTTTGCCTTTCTGGCCGCGTCTGGTTTTCTCAGAAATGCCTTTGAGGCGCATCGCGGCAAACGTGCCAGCAAACCCAATTTGCAGATCGCCGATTTCCGCCTCGCTTAGCGTGTAGATGCGGACACCGGCGACGCTCAGGCGCTTATAGATATTCGCGGCGTATTCCATGTCACCCGCAATACGGTCGAGCGACTCAGCAAGCAGGATCGTGAACCGACCGGCGCGAGCGTCGGCTAGCATCGCCTTAAGACCGTCGCGTGCCATCGTGGCGCCGGAGATCGCGGCATCGCTATAGGCTTCGACTACCTTCCAGCCCTCGCGCTCAGCGCGCTCCCGCAGGATCAGGAACTGAGATTCGATGCTGCTCTCGTGTTGCAGGTCACTGCTGTACCTGGCGTAGAGCGCCACAGTCTTAGACATACGCGCCCTCCTTTCCCATCTCCCCGAATATAGGGTGAGTCCCTGTATCAAGGTAGGTTTGCCAGTCGCGTTCGGCAGCGAGAACCGCGATCACGGAAATGAGCTGCAATAATGCGGGAGGAATAGGGTCGTTTTGGAAGAAGTAGCTAACTTTGAATTCTTCGAGGTTTTGGATTTTGTGAGGCTCTTTTGTCATGGGCCAAGCACTCTATCATAAATTAGGACAATATTCCCTATCTAATACCCCTGTGTGTTAGCCACGGCCATCATGGGTCTCGTTCTGGCTGCGGGCATCCTCCGATCACCTCGCAAATCGAGCATCGCGTCACGCGGTTGATACAATCGAGCGGATAATCAAGCTTCGCTTGATCGTAAAAGCCTTGGCGGAAGAACCTGCCATCTCGGTCGCCGCGACCAAACCAAGAGCGCAGGCACACTATGCAGGGGCAGGCCCAATAATCGCGAGCGTACCGCTTTCCATCCTCATACGCCGACATAAACGTATCTCCGATGCCGATTGCGACACTAGATACGCTTCATAAACACATGATGCAATATACGACATGATTTTTAATCAAGTCGGTGTGATACGTTGCTTCCGCTGGCTTTCGCGCTGGCTAACCCGTCGACGTAGAAATTTCGCATCCCTTGAGTTTGGATCGAGCGTGGCTAGCTCATCCTTGTCGCGCTGAGTGGATGGAGGGGGAAGCACCGCGTCAGCATCTAAGCCGTGGCGTTTGCAGTATAGGCTCACCGTACGGACGAGATCGCCTCCGCCCAAATTAGCGATGTCATCGCGGTAGAGAACGCCCGCATCCCGATAAGCCCCCCAAGCCCGCTCGTAGTAATCGAGAACGGTTTCGCTGGGCCTCTTGCCCTCCGCGTAAGGTGCCACCTTTGATGGCAGCTTAGCACGTCGCGCCGCTTCCCACTGGCTCAGCCCCGGATCGCTATTGTCCTGGAACAGCGGAGTCACCTTCCCGCCTGACGCCGGGGCATGCCCCAGCGTTTGTAAAAGCTCGGCGACCCGGTCGGGATGCTCCAATATTTCCTTAGCAAAATGGGCAATTAAAGAAGCCGCAAAATAGAGCGAATGCGGGCTAGCGCCTGCGAGGGTGGCCCTATCTAGAATGGGTTCCGCAAAACGCTGTAATGGACCCGCAAGATTAACGTCGCCGCCAATCTTCTTGAGTTCTTTTTTAATTAGGTACGAAAATGCTGGCGTCTTTTCCCCATCCGGTCCGATTACTAGTATAATCGTTCCGTTAACTTTTTCGTACTCTTTTTTTATGAGCTTAGCTGTCGGATTCGCATTGCTAGCCATATCGTTGTTGCCAGACCTCTGCGCCTAAGTTCGCTAGGAATAGCGCCATACCAAGCTCCTTGTCGAATTGAACCATACCCAGGCCAACTCATTGTCGGCCCCGCGAAGTCCTGCGAGGATAAGCAAGACGGAGGCGCAATGGCGAACGACTGGAAAGAATATCAGGAAGAGGCCGCAGAGTTTTTTAGATCGCTTGGCCTCTCTGCCGAAACGGATGTGACGCTGCAGGGCGTCCATACAACGCACGATGTCGATGTTTTCGTTCGGATCGACGTGGCCGGATTCGAGGTCCGCTGGATCGTGGAATGCAAGCACTGGAAAGATGCCGTAAGCAAGCTGCACGTCATGGCCTTGCGCGGGATCGTTTCAGACTTGGGCGCCGATCGAGGCATTATCCTCTGCGAAGCCGGCTTCCAGAGTGGCGCGATTGACGCCGCCAATCTGACTAATGTGCAGGTAACATCTCTTGAAGCACTGGCCGTCTCGTCGAAGGAAGCCATCCATGCGGTTCGCCTTCGCGAATTGTTCGATCGGACCGAAAATTGTCGTCGGCGCTATTGGGACCTGCCTAAGAGTGTCCGGATAGATAACGGGCTACGCCCCGGTCTGTTTTCGGCTGAAACCTATTCCAGCCAGTTCATCGTCGAGGTGGCGGTCGATGTCCTTGGCAAAGCTTTCAGAGGAACTTTTCCTATCGAGATCGATGCCTGGGACCAGCATAAAGCTCGCAGCCTGCCTGAAGCCCTGCGCAACCACGAAGAGGTAGTGGCGGCACTTGAGCCTATGATTACCGAACTTGAAGAGAAACTCGATGCGGCTGGTGCGCCCCAGTAGCTTTCCCTGACAGGCGCCGAGATGCGCCTAGAGGATTCCAACCCATCTGCGAACATCGTCTTCGTTAGGCAGTTCAATGTCCAGTTTCGCCTCAAGTCCATGGACGGGTGAAAATGGCATCAATCCCGGCATTGTGAATTCCTGGCCGTGGAGATGAACAATCAGGCTCCGACTAAGCGACACGATATTTACCCACCTCAATGCGAGGCCATGTAGCGTTGCAAGCTTGTGAGCCGATATCTCGACCGGCACGTCCGCCCCTCCCCGACTACGGGGAGAACACTCAATCAGGGGCGTGAGGGTCTCTACTGTCAAACGACTGTTAAAAAGCCTGATTTCTTCAACCAGCTTGGCCAGAGCGCGGTACGCATCTGTTTGCTCATATCCGCCCGTGCTGCCGTCATATTTAAGGAACAGGCTTGAAGTCAGCGCATCGGCCACCACGACCAACTCGAACGGTGACAATCCGAGCAACGCGAACATGATGGTGCTGAATTGCCCCCAATCATGGCCGGGCAGGCGCACCCATGCACCCTCTTTTGGGGACTCTCGCAGGCCGTATTTTTCCCAATGCTTTATGACCGCATAGCGTGGATCGAGCGCCTCGCCTTCGTATTTTAGCAGGAGGCGTTTCAAAATTCCGATTAGTTCGTGCTGGAGCGCCTTTCGATAAGCCGCCTCATCCGCAGTCAGGCCCCCGAAGGTGAGCGGATGCAGGACATCCGCCACGTCGCGAAAATCGCGGAACTGGTAAATCCAGTTTCCCGTTGGCTTATCCGTTCCCTCACGAACTGCTGCTGCCGTTTCGCGATTCCGCCCAATTTCAGTGAGGAAGGCTCCGACGAATTCGGCATCGGTCGCAAATCGGCTCTGAAAGCTCGCAACCTGCTTCCGTTCCTTGTCGGTCATATCGAGCTTCGCGAGATGCCGGGCTAACGCTTTCCGATCTTCCCGAAGCTGCCAAACCTCATCCCGAACCAACGTCACGATCTTCAGCGCACCCGCCTTATGGCGCTCATAAGCATGCCGATATTCCTGCTGGGTGATGCTGACTCGGTTTGGCTCATCGTACCAACCGCCGACCCGGCCGCCGACGAGGAGGATGAAATGGTCGGCTTGGTCGATATTCCCGAGACAAGCCTCGTAGGAATGCTGGTCTAGATTGCCGTCAAAGTCATTGAACTCGGACGCGAGCACACGGCAGCCTCGGTCCTCCAGCATGTATTTAATGGCCCCCCGCAGATCGCGGAAGTCATAGATGGTGGACGACAGAAAGAAGGTGGGGCGCTTTGCCATAGGTGCCTATTCGGTTCAGGTCGGTTCATGTTGATCCATCAGAACCCGGCGCTGCGCTAGCCGCAAGATGTGTGCGGTAATACCGCACAATCTTGGCAAGGGGGAAGCTACGCTCCCCCCGTTGCATCCCCCCTCTTAATGCGCTTCACCGGCATCGAGCCGGATCAGCCCATTCGGGGAGCTTCGCGCTCCCCAGTCTTGCCGCCGCGTGAACTATGACGGTGTCAACCGTTGCCCCCGCGAGCATATTATCAGACGCTTCGCGCCACGTGTCATCGCCACATAGAGGTGGCGGCGGTCCATCTCGGTTGGATCAAGGATGACAGCAACATCCGCCTCAAGGCCCTTAAGCAGCAAGGTGCTTCCTACCGTGCGCTTGGCGAGCGGACGACCGATCAGCCGCGATCGCTCACGCTCCTGGAGCGCTGCTTCGGCAGGGCCAAGGTCAGCGCAGTCCTCACAGCTTTTCAGCATCCGCATAGCGCCACGCAGGATCGCTGGTCGGTGTGTGCGAACGCCGCCTTCTTGCGAGATTTCGCTCAACAGCGTCGAAATACCTCGATAGCTCGGCGCTTCGTTCAGCCTGATCGCAGACGCTTCTACCGGCGACGCCGGACGCCGTTCACGTCCGGCGCGCAAGGTTGCAACACGGTTGATGAGATTGGAGCCACCAGTGTTGGTCATGACCGAGCCTGCAAAGTTCACTACGTGGCTGAGCAAGTCGGGTGACGCGAGGTCGAGGCCTTCACCGAAGGTAACCAAGTCCCGCATATCGACATTCTCCACGGTTACGGCACCGGGGATTTGGCTGGCGAACTGTCGTTGACCGGTCGGGTTCTTGGAGTCGGCAATAATCAGCACCCGCTCATGTTCGGAGGCTGGTGCCGCTCCTGCGCGCAGACGGCGCTGATGATCCTCCTGTCCGTCGAGATTCATCCACGTCACGTTGCGCGGACTTGCGGCAAGGTCGACACCTCGGCCTGCCACTAAATCCTGCCGGACCGCGAGTAGATATTGCCCGAAACCCTCTTCGCCAGCATTGATCCATCGCCAAGGGACGGCCAGCTCCGCCGCCACGGGAAAATGCGCGCAGACTTGGTTCTGCCAATCGGCAAGCGCGTTGCCTTGGAACCCGAAGATCGCCTGCATCGGATCGCCGAGCACGCAGGTCCGCAAACTTTGCGCCGCGAAATAGACGATCGCGTGTTGGACTTCCGAACAGTCCTGATATTCATCGACGATCATGTGATGGTAGGTTGCTGCCAGCACGTCGCTCACATGGCCATCGCGCAGTAGAATCGCGGCAGCCTGCCGGATCGCTGGGTAGTGCGCCTTTGGACTGGCAACCGTCAGGATCGCCGGGTCATACCCACCACGTTTAGGGAATAGCGTAAGGAGCCGCATGCACCAGCCGTCGATTGTCGACAGCCGGTACTTCGCTGGCGCGACACCGGCTTTGTCGAGCCGGGAGCGCAGCGCAGCAACGCCGGCATTTGTGTGCGTCAGCACGAGGATGGGCTTTGAGCCATTATGACGTCCAAGCGCCAAAGCGATCAGATGGGTCTTTCCGCATCCGGCGGGAGCCGTCACAGTTCCTTTGTTGATCGCGAGGAGGTCGACCTCAGGCACTGCCGCACCATTGATAGAGGGCAGCGATCACGCCTTGGAACGCGGGCGTCGCGTTGGGCATGTCCGGCGCAATGATGTCCCGGGCAGCCTCTTCCATCCAAGAGACCGTCTTGAACCAACCATTCTTCTTCCACTTCGATGCTACGGCAAGTGTCTGACGTGTCGCCGGGCTGACGGGACCCCGACAAGTGGCGAGCGTAATATGGCCCTGCGACGCCGCCAATATGTGTTCAGCAATCAGTTCGTCGCCGTGAATCTCGATTGCACGTTCCAGCAGACGATGCACGGCTGTGTTGCTTACCCCGTGGAAAATCGCAGTTTCGAGCGCTTGTCCCGGCGCCCATTTGAACACCGCGCCTTGGTGAAATTGAAACGCCTGTTCTTCGGAAGCATCCGGCTGGACATCGTCATCGCGAAGCGATGCGGTGCGATATCCGAGTCTGGCGAGTACATTTGCGCGCCCATAGATCTTGCTAACTCCGCCAGCATCAACCAACGCGACGCCCAGCGCGTTCAACGAAACGCTGCCTTGGCCTGAATAAAACAAATCGAGTCCACGCATCAATCCGGTCTCGCTCGCTCCTTCGCACACAAGTACCGATCGCGATAGAAATGCTTCAGGGTGTGCTCTGATCGTGCCTTGAATGGGATCGGTCGTGCCGACCAATTCCAGCCCATGCGCCCCTTTTTGCTTACGTACGATCCAGAGCTGGTCGCCTTGCAATTCACGCAAGGAGACTGGGGAATGCGTCGTGACGAATGCCTGGATCGGCGGGGGCGTTTCTTTCGCTCCGATCGATCCCAATAGACGAATGATGCGGTGCGGTTCGAGGCCGTGCTCAAGTTCGTCAACCAGTAGGACGCTCGATTCCTTTGCGGCCTTGCGCTGCAGCCCGGCCACCAGCAATCGGGTAGAACCCACGCCAAGGGCGCGAAGTGGTACTCCGTCATCGCCATGGAGCGCGACGGTGCCGCCGCTGAACGAAACCGAATGCGCGTCGAGCATGGCCTTGAGTGTATCGCCTGCCGGGATGCCTAGCTCCCTTGCAGTCTCAGCAACGATCTTCAATGTTTCGCCGAGCTGCGCATCGGCGATGTTGCCGAATGCGTTGCGAGCGTCGCGGGCGGCACTCGCCAAGGCTGCGGATGTATCCGCCTTCTCCTCCGTCAAGCGGTTTAACACCGAGCCGCGGCGCCAGGCGAGATTGCCCTCCGCAAGGGCGCCAATGCGCGTCGGCGAGAGACGAGTGCGATCACCCCACGTAAGATTACGCGATAGCCCCTGAGCCTGCGCGCGATCGGACAGGAGCGTCCAGACTGGATCGAGATCACTTCCAACGGTCAGCTGCACCGTGAGGACTGTTTCCTTGCCCGCCCCAGGTTCATCGTCGATTACCTGCGTTGCGGGATCATATCCGCGCACGTAAGCGCCATAGGTCTCCATGCTCTTAAGCGCATCGGACAGGTCGCCAATCGTGATTCTAATGATGACCGGCGTTGCGACGTTGAGACCGTGAAAGTCGGCGTCGGTGAATTGAACCGTGCGGCGGGCGCCAAGACAAAAATCGATTGCATCCAGTATGGATGATTTTCCGGCGTCACCCGGGCCGATCAGACAATTGATTCCTGCCTTGGGGAACCAGCTCAGTTGCTCGATACATCGAAAATTAGTTATACCGATGTGACGAATTCGGGCCATCACCCCTCCTTATTGCTATCCGAGACTATCGTCCTATTCGGGTCGTGTATAGCGTCGTACGGGACGAATGGGCCGCCAAAATTCAGCTTTTGCCCAAAACTGAAGGGTGATTGGCTATGCTTTTTGCAGGCGCGTTGCGCCATACTTGAGGCATGGATAATGTGACCGCCCCACGTGCGCCTGAACCGGACACTATTGCCGGGTTCGTGAAGCTGCAACGCGCGTTCTATGGTTGGAAGCGCGAAACCCTCGCATCGCTCGCCAAGGTCTCCGTCTCGACCGTTGAGCGGGTCGAGCGCGGCGAAACCGTCCGGACCTCGAGCTTGGAGAAATTGGCGCTGGCTCTGAACCAGCCGCGTGATGCATTCACGGCGGTGCGCGTGCCGCTGTTACCCGCCGAGGCGCTCGCCATGCTGGTCGACAGCTTCTCTTGGATGAATGGCACGGTGCCCGTGGATGTTGCGCCCCTGCGCCACGAGGCCCAGTTGCGCGCTTTGACCGATACCGATGTTGTGATCGTGACTTCCGATCTCGACGGGGAGGACGCTGCCTGCGAGGTCGATGGCCTCCGCGAATATCTTGATCTCACCAGCTTCGTGCGGGCGGAGGACGGCACGCTGTTGCCGAAGCGTGAACGATCGTTCTCTCTGCGTCGTCTGTACAAGGATGTTTTGGGGGCCGTCGAAGAGATCGAGCGCAAATTCAAGGCCGTTTGCTTGGCTGGCACCTACGAGGCACGGTCGAGCACTCCGGGCTTCGATACCGTTCGCGTCGCGGTCGTTGCCGTGCGGTCTCGCGAACGGAATCCGGGCGCAGTGAATATCAAGCGTCTCATGGGCGAAGCAACCGTGGACATGCGGGCTGCGATTGAAGCCTATTTCGAGGGGATGGATTGATGGACGCCCGTTCGCCCAGCAAGCGCTTCCTGGACAGCTTCGCCGAGGAAATGGGGCGCTGGTCCGCCCGCGTTATCATCTTCCTTGCGACGCTGCTCGTCGGTCAGGTTTTCCCGCTTTGGCTTGGGCATTAGGACTACCCGAAGGGCGTGTTATCATGGCCCTGATCGAGGTGCGATGTGCAAGCAGACGGCGAGATTGAAGAATACTATGTGGTGCCCGAAGAGGCGCTTCCATTTTTGCCCGAGGAGTGGCGGGCCGAGTTTCGGGAAAAGGCGGACGACGGCAAAGCTGTCCTGAAGTCTGTTGATAACGACCTCAAAAAGCTCGCCAGATTGTCGAATTCGTTCGGCACACTAGTGGCGCTGAAGCACATCCAGAAGCGCTTGTCTGAATATCGGTTCGCCGCCGACATGGAGGCCGTGTTGGAACTGGACATGCTCACTACCGCCTTCGTGGTGACCTATGTTCGGCTTCATCATGGTGGAAGCGGCACCGGTTTTTCTCGCGGTGAACTTCCCGACACATTGCGCGAAACGCATGACAATATTCTTGAAATCCGGAACAAGCGATTTGCCCACAACGATGCGCATCATTCGGTCTCGAACGAGATGCAGATCGGGTTCGATGGCGCTCGCTTCCACATCAAATTTTCACTCTCGCTTGGATATCACGTCGGTGGCGCTAACGAGTGGCATGAACTGGTGCGCTTTCTCGACAATTTGTTCGCTGAGAAGCTCGGCAGGCAACTTGCCAAACTGAGAGATAAAACTGGATTGGAGTGGGTGGCCCCATCAGGTCCCGGCCCGGAATAAGGGTATGGCTCGCCTTGACCCCGCAGATTGTGCGGAGATTAGGCAATCTAATCTCCGCACAATCTGCGTAGAATATTCTTCCCGAATGCGGAGAATATGAGGTATAATCTCCGCAGGAGATGCGGAGATTATGACCTACATATATCAACGTGACGGCTGGCCAAACCTGCACTGGCGGGACGAGCAATTGGCCGCGCGTCTCGCGGAAGTGCGGCACCGTCAGGGCCGCCTTCTCGGACGGATGGAGGCCCTCGGGTTCCCGCTACGTGCGGAAGCCGTGCTGCACACGCTGACCGAAGATGTGCTGAAATCGTCGGAGATCGAAGGCGAGATTCTCGACAAGGAGCAAGTGCGTTCGTCCATCGCCCGCCGCCTTGGCCTCGACATTGCCGGTCTGGTCCCGGCGGATCGTCACGTCGAAGGCGTAGTTGAAATGATGCTCGACGCCACCCAGCGATATGAGGATCGTCTTACCGACGAGCGCCTTTTTGGCTGGCATGCCGCCCTTTTTCCCACCGGCCGCAGCGGTATGAACAAGATCACTGTCGGCGCATGGCGCGGCGCAGATACCGAGCCGATGCAGGTTGTTTCCGGCCCGATTGGTCGCGAGCGCGTCCACTACGAAGCGCCGCATGCCGAAGCCCTGACGGACGAAATGCATCAGTTCCTAGAATGGTTCGAGGCTGACCAAGGCATCGACCCGGTTATCAAGGCCGGGGTCGCGCATCTATGGTTTGTGACCATCCACCCCTTTGAGGATGGCAACGGACGCATCGCGCGCGCGATTGCGGATATGGCGCTTGCCCGATCCGAGCGCAGCGCTCAGCGCTTCTACAGCATGTCGGCGCAAATCCGCACCGAGCGTAATGACTACTACCGCATGCTCGAAACCACGCAAAAGGGCGAACTCGACATCACGGCCTGGTTGTCCTGGTTCCTCGAATGCTTGGACCGCGCGTTCGATGGGGCCGATGCGATTTTTGGCTCCGTCATGCACAAGGCCCATTTCTGGGACCGCTTCGCCGATGTGCCGATCAATGATCGCCAGCGGCTTGTCCTGAACCGAATGCTGAATGGGTTCGAAGGCAAGCTGACCAGCTCGAAATGGGCGAAGCTCGCCAAAACCTCACAGGACACCGCTGGACGCGACATCAACGACCTCGTGGCGAAAGGCCTTCTCATGAAGGATGAGGGAGGCGGGCGTAGCACAAGCTACTCCTTGGCCAAATAACGTCGAGATGACGCGGCTTAGGTTGATCCATTGCCAAGGCGCATGTTAGCGTTCTCTAGGGGGAGCGAATGTTGGCAACGCCAGAATTATCACCGGAGCAGCGATACCAATACAAGCTGAGCTTCGCACTACGCCTCACGCGTTCCTACGGCACAGAATTTCAGGACTTTTTCTCGACCATTATGGAGCGGTCGCACAGCGCCGATTTCATCAGAGTCAGAGCGTTTGGTTCTCTTGGCGACAAAGGCTGCGACGGCTACCTCCAAACCAGTGGACGCGTCTTCCAATGCTACGGGAAAATGGCAGATGCCGCGGTGAACGTCACCACCCTCGTAGCCAAAATCAATGACGACTTTGCCCTTGCCGGTAAGCATCTGCTGACGATTATGAAGGAATGGCACTTCGGCCATAATCTGGTCAACGGCCTGCCTACCGAAGCGGTTCTAGCCTTGGAGGCTCTAAAAACTGCCAATCCGAAGCATACGATCGGCTTGATAGGCCCAGCGAGGCTAGAAGAGTACGCGCTGGCGCTTTCTCCGGATAACCTCCTTGAGCTTTTAGGGCCTGCGGCAACCGCAGAGGATACCAAGAATCTCAATATGACCGAGGTTGGCGCCTTGATGGATAACGTCATCTCCGCGATCGGGACGGGTCCAAGCAGTGCCGAGGATGTGAAGCCCGTCCCAGTGGACAAGCTGAAATTCAACAAGCTTCCCGAACACTGGTGTGCATTGATCCGAGGCGGGATACAGAATGCGCGCTATGTCGCCGACTACGTGAAGCAACATCATGACCCTGAAGCTGGTAGCAAGATTGCGGCCGCATTTAACCAACGCTATCGAATAATGCGGCTCGAAGGCCTAGATCCCGGTACAATCATGGATCGGCTCTACGAAGGCGTCACTGGCATTGGAAGTGTGACGGCGCAGCGCCAGGTTGCTGCGCACGCTCTGCTCGCACACCTGTTCGAGTCATGCGATATTTTTGAGCGCGAGCCGGAAAAGGCGGACCAATGATCCTGCCGGACAAGCACCTATCTCAGGATCGTTCTCTGCTTGGCGTAGGAGCCGACATCCTCTCGGCACTAGATCATCCATGCACTGTTAGCGAAGCTTGGGAGACCTTCGGTGCTGCGCGGAAACGGAGGGGAAGCAGCCTAACGATATCGTTTGATTGGTTCGCCCAAGGTTTGACATTCCTGTTCGCTATTAACGCCATAAGCGTCCGTGACGGGCTAATTGAAATCGAGAACGCGCGATGATCCTCTCGATAACAAGCGACCTGCCAACATTCAAAACACTCAATTTTCATGGGGGATTAAATATCCTGCTCGCGGACAAGTCGCCCAATTCGAGCGACGGCCATACGCGGAATAGCGCCGGTAAGAGCAGCTTCGTTGAGATTGTCCAATTCTTGATGGGAGCGAATGCGCCCAAAGCATCGTCATTGCTCAGGCATCCTGAGCTAGAGCCTTTCACATTCACTGGCCGCTTCGTGATCGGCGGTCGAGAAATTACCGCGTCCAGAAGCGGTCAGGAGGCGAGCCGGATTCTGATCAGCGCCCAAGACGCTGAGAAAATTGGGCTTGAGACTAAGATGACGAAGGACGGGACAGTTTTTGCCTCGAACGACGCATGGAAGGCCGTCCTCGGACAACATATGTTCGCCATGCCGTCCGAGACATGGCAGCGAAAACACGGCCCCTCCTTTCGAAATGTCTTCCCGTATTTCGCCCGTCGCGCGGGTAGTGGTGGTTACGAACGGCCTGAGAAGACGTGGAGCAATGAGGGGCGCGCCGACTATCAGGTGAACCTCTCGTACCTGTTGGGCCTCGATTGGACGATTCCGGCGGATCTCGAAAATATCCGGGAGCGCGAAAAGCAGCTCGGCGAATTGAAGAAGGCCAGCAAGGATGGCGCTTTCGATCAGTTCGTCGGAACTGTTGGTGAGTTGCGTCCGAAACTCGCGTTAGCAGAAAAGAAAGTTGCCGACCTAAGGGCTGAGATCGAACGGTTCGAAGTCGCAGAAGCCTACCGAGAATTATCGGACGAAGCCGCAGGTGCCCGCTCCGAGATGCTTAAACTGGAGCTTGAGGCGGTAACACAAAAAGACAATATCCAACATCTGACAAATGCACTGAATGCGGACGTTTCGCAGGCAGATGTCGATATTTCTCGATTATATGAAGCCATTGGTATACAATTACCTGGTCTGGCCCGGCGGCGGTTCGATGACGTTGCCGCGTTCCACGCGTCGGTCATCTCCAACCGCAAGACTTATCTGCAAGCCGAAATAAGCGAGACGACAGCCCGTCTGGAGACAAACAGTGTTCGCATTCGTGAGTTGGATGAGCGTCGCGCCGCCGTTTTAAAATTTCTCCAGGGTAAAGGCGCTCTTGAAGATTTTACGCTCCTTCAATCTCGGCTTGCGGCTCTAGAAGCTGAGGCGGAATCGCTCCGGAAGCGCTATGAAGCGGCTGCATTGCTCGAAGGCAAAGCGACCGAACTTGAGATTGACCGTGCCAACATCAAAAGACGGCTTCAGTCCGATCACGCGGAGCGGAAGGCGCGCATTGATGAGTCAATCTTGGTTATCGGAAAGCTGATTTCAGAACTTTACGATGACCGCTCCGGGGAGTTCCAGGTCAGCGTCACCAACAATGGTCCTGAGTTTTCGATCTCGATCCAAGGGGATCGTGGAGGAGGAATCTCCAACATCGAGATATTCTGCTTCGATATCGCGTTACTCGCTTCCGCAGCAAAACGCCTCGGCGGTCCAGGTTTTCTTATACACGATAGCCATCTTTTCGACCCCGTGGACGAGAGGCAGATCGCGCGCGCCGTCAGTCTGGGAGCGGGCTATGCGCGTTCGGTGGCAGGGCAATATATTGTAGCTTTGAATTCCGATGTGTTCGAGCGGCTGCCTCTTCCTGACGGCGAAGATTGGCGGAAAGCCATACTCCACACCCGATTGTCGGATGACGAAAAGGGTGGGCTTTTCGGATTCCGATTCGACTGATTTCGAGACTTCAGCACGAGATTCTAAGCGTTGCCTTCGGCCCGTGCTCTAGGCGCGCCCGGAACCGCAGCGCGTTTCCGCCTTCGGTAACGATCACTAACGCAGACTGGGGCGCCGCCCCTGGCGCTCTTCGAAGTGCCTTCCGCCCAGCTTCCTCCGCTACGCTGTGTGCAGCCGGTTCCCCGCGAAGGCGCTTACTCCGCTTGCCCCCCGATGCTCGCCGCATTGGCAAGGGTTCAGATGCATCTGAACCCCAAGCAAAGGAGGGAAACATGGATGAACAGCGCTATTGGTTTCACTGGCAAGGCATCGAGATTGAGGTGATTTATACCCCGCTCCGGTGGGGTGTGATTGCGCATCTGGAGGTGCGCAGTGTCGCGCCCGCCAATGCCGCGTTGCCGATCACATCGACCGGCTATCGTTCGCACTTCCACCAGCCGGGCACCATCGAGGCACATGGCGGGGACGTGGTCGCGCAAGTCAGATCGTGGCTGGATGGAGAAGCTGTTAAGCCCGAGTGGCATGCCTACGTCGATGCGGGCAGGCAGGGTGACTTATTCAGGCAATGCACAGGCCGCGCGCATTCCGCACCATAGTTAACCGCGCATCACTTTCGTCTTGCGCAAGACAAGCAAAGTCGTATGAGAGGTTCAGGTGCCCGTTCGCGGGGCCTGATAGCCAGTCCAAGGCTAGTCAGGTAGAAAGGAAGGCCGTGGTTGCCTAAAGCGGCCCCTTCCACAAGGGCTGCGTCCCTGCCTTCCTTTCCACCGTTATTTCTTCGGTAATTTCGAAAATAATTTCAGTCAACGTTATTCCGTGTATTTTTTTGACACGGTTTAAAATTCAGTACGCGCATTCACGCCGCTAATTTATCGTATGCGAATTCAACGCCGCGTACATTGCGCCGGTTTCGCATGAAAAATACGCCGTTGAGTTAGGCAAGCTTGCCAACGTTCGTACTCGCAACGGAAACGCTCATCGGAATCGCTGTTTCGTTGGAAATTTCCGAGTCAGCGTTCGCGCTAAAATTACTCGCCGCGAACGCATCGGTAATTTCGGTGGCAAGTTTGCCAGAAATTTTGATGCGCGAATTACCGCCATCGCGTACCAATCGCCCGTGGCTGAGCGCGCTATTTCTCGTCCAGGCCGCTAACCGGCTCGAACGAGCAGCCCTCGAACAACAGCGCAGGATGCAGCTCCATCGCTTGCGCCAGCGCGATCACGGTCTTGATCCCGACATTGCGTTCGCCGCGCTCGATAAAGCCGATGAAATTCCGATGCACGTCGGACAGCTCGGCCAGTTTCTCCTGACTGAGGCCACGTTCCTTGCGTAGCGTCCGGATGCGGTCGCCCAGGATCACGAGATTCGCATCGCGCTTCACACACAACGCGTTGCGCCAGCGAAAGCGGAACTCTACATACAGTCCGTGTTCATACAATCAGTGTTACTCAAATCCTGCCGCTGACGGTTAATGCGGCGATCAACGGAGATGAGCGTATGTCGTCTGAATCGAATTGGGCGGGCCAGCAGGGCGCGCAGAATCCCAACAATAGCGCCGCCGACTTCAAGCGCGGCGGCATGAGCGACAGCCAGGCGTCGGAAGCCGCCGCCGCTGCCGCGCGCGCCCGTAACAGCGGGAAGTGACAGCTCGCGCCCCGGTCTTGGCCGGGGCGCTTTTTCAGGGGTGCAATAACATGAAGATCATCGCCATGACGGCGGCATGCCTTGCCGCCGCCAGCGGACTCGCGCTCGCGGTACCGGCCGCAGCGCAGACCAAGAAGACGCCGCCCAAGCGCGCGGCACAGCCCTCCGGCTTCGGGGATTTCTCGCGAGGCGGGATCGTTGGCTGCTCGAACGGCCCGCTGACCGGGCGGGCCGCGCGGGTCGCCGAGAGCTTCGGCGGCAACCGCAATTGCGGTACGGCGAGCGCACCGCCGCAGCCGCGCGCGCCGGTCATGACAGCCGCGTCGCTGGTCGGGACGTGGGGCTTGAACGGCTGCCAGTCGCCGGAATTCTACAAGCGCATCCGCGCCAACGGGCGGTTCAGCACGGCGGACGAGAACGGCTCGTGGCAGCTTCAGACGGGGCAGTCGCTGCCGGTTCTCAAACTGGCCTTCCGCCGCGATGGCGACGCGCCGGATCGCGCGCTGCGCGTGCAGGAGTTGGCGCTGACGCCGGACGGGCCGGACCGCATGCAGCTCAACGTCGGCTGGTGGGTGCGCTGCTCGCGCAATCCCGACGCCCCGCTACGTTAGGGAGATCGTGATGAACGCGAAGAATGGTGCGAACTTGCTGCCGCTGATGGCGCTGGCTCTTGTGTCCTGTGGCAACAGCGCCCCCACGGTCAAGGCCGATACGCCCGCGAAGCGCGAGAGCGCTATTGCGCCCAAGGTGTCGCAGAGCGCGCCGCAGGCCGACAAATGGGTGGGCGCCTACGATCTACAGCCGCCGAGCGAAGAAATCGCCATGGGCATCACCGCGCTCGGCGGGGGCCGCTACAAGGTGGCCGTATCATGGGGCGGCCAGACCAGCGGCGGCATGTACAATGTCGGCGGGTGGGAAGGCATCGCCGTAGCGCAAGGCGACCGGCTGAACATCCGCATCGAGGGCGGGAGCGATGTCGTGGAATGCAGCCTGCGCTACGTCGCCGGGCTGCAAGTACCCTACAACATGGTTGGATGCGGGGCCGGTGACGGGCCGTACCGCAAAGAACGCGCGGCCAAGCCGGTGGCGGCGGCACCGGCGGGACGATGGGCCGTGCCGGACGGCGCGGCCAACAAGATCGGCATCAAGGCCGAGGTGGACGCGTCGGAGTTCAGCGACCTCATGCTCAACTGCGAGTCCGGCCAGATGGTGGTGACCGCGCTGCTGGGCGCGGACAGCGCCCCGTCGCCCGCGCGGCTTTCTGTCACCGTGGATGGACGCGCCATCGCTGTGCCAGTCGCGGGGGTCGAGGATGATTTTACCGGCGTCTGGACGCTTTCCGGCACGATCCCGAAAACGCATCCGTTGCTCGCGGCGCTTCCCACGGCGCACGCGCTCAGCATGAACGCGGCGGGCAGCGCCAAACCGCTTCCGGTCGCGGGGCTGGCGGCAAGCTGGAAGGCGTTCGCCCGCGCCTGCCGTTTGTAGGCAGCCAATGAAAAAGGGGCGCGGTTTCCCGCGCCCCTTCTCTTTATCTGTCCGGCCCCCGCGACTTGTCCGGATCGCGGACCAAGGGCTTGAACGGTATGTCGCTCATCTCGAACTGGTTGCGCACCCGGATTTTCGGAACAGGCGGCTTGAAGGTCACCTGCGGTTCCGGCGCTGCCGGGCGGCTCCGCCATTGCGCCGCGTCCTTCGCCAGCCGCGATCCCATCATGCCCGGCGGCGCGAGCTGCGGGTGCGGCAGGAACGTCGTGCGCGGCGGCGGAATGACCGGCTGCGCGTTGTCCTTGGTCTTGATGATTGGCGCGTCGGCGCTCCGGTGGAAGTCGGCGCGCGGCTGTTTGGCGCTCAGGCTGAAGCGCTTGATATGATCGTGCGTCATGCCCCGTCCCCGAGCAGGAGATTACGGCCGAGATGCATGAGTGCCGGGTCTTGATACCAGCGCACCTTTACCGCCGAGATCGGGTGATGGTTTTCGATGAAGACGAGTTGCTTGTGCGCGGGCAGGCGCATCAGCTCGTCCGGGAAGGCGAGCTTGCGCTGCACCGCCGAGGTGTTTTCGCTGGTGGACGACGAGTTAGAGCCGCCGCCCTGGCCGCTTGAGAACGCGCGCGAGATGGCGCTGCTGAGGTTCCAGACGGTCGTGACGCCGCACAGCGCCGAGAAATAGTCAGCGGTCATGCGGTCGCGCGAGCCGAAATAGCTCACCGCGCCCGCGTTCGCGATGAAGCCCTCATAGGCGTCGCCATAGATGCGCTTGAGCTGCCCCAAATCCTGCACGATGCCCCAGAGCTGCATCCCGAAGCCCGCCATCAGGCCAAAGGCCTGCTCCACCATCGCCAGCCGACCCAAGGCGGGCATCTCATCGAGAATGAACAGCACGGGCTTGGCGGGCTTTGTCGCGATGTCGCGCGCGTTGACGGTGATTGCCTGCTGGATGAGGAGGCGCAACCACCGTCCGAACGCGGTCAGCCTGTCGGCGGGCAGCGTCAGATAAATGGTCGTCGGCTTGCTCTTCAGGTCCTCGAACTTGAAGTCGGAGGCGGACAAGCTTTCGCGCAGGCGCGGGCTGTCGAGGAAATGGGTCTGTGCCTGCGCGCTCGCGATGACATTCGCGAGGAGCTTTTCTTCCTTCTGAAGGCTGCGCGTGCCGGTGCTGGCGACGACATGGTGCATGGAATTCGCCATGCGCCAGAAGAGCTGCGGCATTTCCTCGCCGTCGAGCAGCAGGAGATCGCGCACGCGGCCGAGATGGCGATTGTCCGCCTCATGCTCGTCGGTCGCAACGTAGAGGATCAGGCCTTGCAACAGGGCCTTGGCTTCCTCGATCCAAAAGCGGTCACCGCCTTCGTCCGGAACGACCAGCGCGTCGGCGAGCAGCATGGCGTTCTCGGTGATGTCGAGATCGCCCGCATCCAGCCAATCGAGCGGGTTGAAGCGCGAGGCCGCGCCCGCGTCGCGCGCAATACCCCACGGGTCCACGATATGGATGTCCTGGCCCATCGCCGCGCGGGCCTTGGCGGTAATCAGCGCGTTTTCGCCCTTGGGGTCGATGACTAGAACCGAGCCGCGATAGGTCAGAAGGTTCGGGATGATCGCCGCGACGCCCTTGCCGGAGCGTGTCGGCGCGACGGTCAGCAGATGGCGGTCGCCCGCATACTGGACCGGCAGGCTGGCTTCCTTGTCGGGGAAAGCGCCGAGGCGCAGGCCGTCGTCACCGACAAGATCGTTGTCGCGCAGATAGTCGGCGGTCGCCCATTCCGCCGAGCCGAACGTCACCGGCTTTTCGAGAAAGCCCTTGGCGGCGGACCCCAGCCAGTAGCCGAAGCCCATGGTGAAGGCGACGCACGACAGGAAAGACGCGAGGCCGTCACCAACATGCCGGTTGGCGGTGAAGGCCATCAGCATCAGGAGGGCCAACGCCCCCCACATGAACACCCGCCGCAGACTCTTGGCGTGCGGCGAGAACAGCCAGCCGATGGTCAGGCCAAGCCCGCCGCAGAAGCCGATGACAATCCAGCGGGTTGCGCCGATGGCAAAGCGCTGAAATCCCATCTCCCACGCGATCAGGGCCAGCAAGATTGAAAGCGCGGCGAATGCCGCGTTGCGCAGATACTTTTCCTTCATGGCAATGTCTTTCGATCAGAGGTCGAGTGACGGCGCTCCCCGTCTGCGTGCGCGCTGACGTGGCTGCCGGTTTTCGGAATCTTCGTGCGTGCGCTCTTCGACATGCCGCAGCCGTCGCCTGTGTTCGGCGATCTGCCGCGCCAGCAATCGGCGCTCCTCGACATGTCGCTTGCGGGTGCGGTCCAGATCGACCTGGAACGGCCTGCGCCGTTCGAATTGCGATGCGACCAGCACGTCCCGCTCGGCGGCATCGCGCTTGGCACAGGCGGCGGTCGCCGCCTCATTCTCCAGCCGGATTTGCCGCCTGCGCCCGGTCACGGTGTCCCACAGCCCGGCCAGACCGCGCCGGAAGCGCGCGCTACGCGCCTTGGCTTCGGTGTCGCCGCGAAGGCGCTGGATCGCGCCGAGCTGGCGGCGCTCCGCCCGCTGCTCGAAGGCGAGAGCGAGAAGCTTTTTCTTCCCTTCGATCAGCTCATGTTCGTGCCGAGCGCGGATGTCGCGGGCGAAGGCGGCGACTTGGCGCGTGGTGGTGCGCGCCAGGTTGGCCTTGACCGTCGCGATAGAGGGAAGCGCCTCCGGGTCGCCAAGCTTCTCGCGCGCGTCCTTGGTTTTGACGCCCGCATAGCGGGCGAGCGAGAACACCTCGCCGTCCGTGTCCATGACGACGAAGCCGCGCCGGTCTCCTTGGGCGAGGAAATAGCCGCGCTCTTCCAGCGCGTGCGACAGCGCCTTGGCGTTGTCGCTGCGCATCCAGCAATCGCGGATCGCGTCCTTGATTTCGCGAGGGTCGCGGCCGAGGCGCTTGGCCTGCTGCCACTCGTCCAGCGTGAAATTCAGCGGACTCTTGCCGCCGTGGGTGCGCAACCCGTCCGGCAGCGTCCATCCGTGTTCCAGATAGAGTTCGCGGGCGAGGCCATTCAGCTTCTGCTTGAAGAACGGCAGGTTGATCGCCTTCATCTCGTCGGCGTCGATCCGTGACCACACGACATGCGCGTGACGGCGGCCTTCCTTCTCATGCAGGACGATGGCGCGCGGCTGGCCGGACAGGCCCAGCCGCCGTTCCGCCTCGTCGGCGGCCCGCTCGAAATCCTCCTCGCGCGCCGTCTCGCCCTTGGGCGGGTTCAGGCTCAGCGAGAACAGATACTGCTTGCACTTCGTGCCGCGCGAGATCGCGTGCGCTTCCTGAAACGCCCCGTGCAGATCGTCGGCCACGAAGCCGCGCAGCTCGTGGACCGTGACATGCTCGTTGTCATGGTCGTTCAGGAGGTGGGCTGCGAGCTGATTGCCCCCGGCCCGTTGCGATGCCTTGAGGATCACCGGGCCATCTCCTTCGCGGCGACGCCGGGAAATGCTTGGCGTGGCAAGGAGAGCGGTGGCGGTGGCGCAGCGGCTGTCTTCAACCCGAGCGCGGCGACCAGCATCGAGCGGATTGAAACAATGTCGGCGCAGCCGGAGAGCAACGCGCCCCGGACTTCGGCATCGCATTCCAAACTACCGGAGCGCGCGGCATCGGCGAGGTCGCGCAGGCTGGCCGCCAGCTCGCTCCGCCCGAGCTGCGCGAGCGCTTGTGCTATCGTGCGCTGGTCGCGCACAGACAATGGACGACGCGACCGCGTGGCGGCCGCATCGGCGAACAGGCGGGACTTGATGTACCCGCCGAGCGATTGTCCTGCCGCGTCTCGTTCGAGGCGGGCGCGTTCATCGCGCGTCAGCCGCAAGGACAGGGGCGCGAGGCGCTGGCCCTGTTTGGTGATGTTCATGTCAGCTCTCCGGCCGACGACACACACGCGTAAGATCGCCCGAAGCTGATTAGGGCTTCGGAGCTGGCAGTCTTACGTCAGTGATGTCGTAGGCGTTGAAGAGCAGGCTGAGGGTGTATCCTGCCTGCGCAACAATGCTGCGAGATGCGGAGCCTCCGCGGGAACCGTGTCAATTTTGGCGCCGCAGAAACCCGCTCCTGGCGTGAACTTCGCGAACTGTCGCGAGTCGGCGCGGCGCGCGTTGTTGGAGATCAGCGTGCCGGCACGATCCGCACGAGCAGCAGGCGCCACAGCGGAATGGTGATCAGCGCGACCTGGGCGAGCGGCGGCACGAACAGGCTGGTGACGAACGCCGTCAGCGATCCCAGCAGTGCGGCCAGCCCGCGCAGGCGGATCAGCCGGGTCTGCTCGGCGGGCACGTGCGGGTCCACAACCGGCGGGGCGGTGAGGATGCGCTGCACCAGGATGTTGAAGATCGAGATCAGCACCATCCATCCGCAATAGAAGGCGGTCGGCACGCGGTGGCCGTAATAGTCGGATGCGAAGGCGGTGAAGAAGGGCATTGCCGCGATCGTGCTGAGCAGCAGCAGGTTGGGGCCGAACAGCGTGGGGCTCCAGTGCCGCGCGCAGTTGAAGGCGCGGTGGTGCCCGATCCAGAACAGGCCGATCGCGAAGAACGATACGAAGAACCCGATGAAGTTCGGGATCAGCTGGGCCAGCGCCTTCAGGAACCCCGCATCGGTATAAGGCGCTTCGACGTGCGGCACATGGATCTCGATCACCAGCAGCGTGATCGCGATCGCGAATACCGCGTCGGAAAAGAACGCCATGCGCTCGAGACCGTGCGCCGGCCCCTCGGCGTGCGGCTTGTGTTCCATCAATGCCCCCTTCTCTGTTCGGCGGAATGCCTAGCAGAGGATCAGCGCGTCGTCTTCGGCGCTGCTGCCTTGGTGCGGCGCGTGGTGGCGCGGGGCTTGGCGGCAGGGGTCTTGGCCGCTGCGGGCTTGCGCGACTTGGGTGCCGGCTTGGCCGCCTCGGTCGGTGCCGCAGCGGCTTCGGTCTTGACCGGGGCCTTGGCGGCGGTCGTCCTTGGCTTCGCCGCAGCCTTGGGCGCGGCGGGCGCCTTGGCTGCCACCGGCTTGGCTTCCGCTTTGGCGGCGGGAGCCTTTGCCGCTGCCGTCTTGGCAGCAGGCTTGGCCGCAGCCGGCTTTGCCTCCGCCTTGGCCGGCGCGGCCTTTGCCGGCGCCTTGGCGGCAGGCTTGGCTTCGGTCTTGGCGGGCGCCTTTGCCGCGGGCTTGGCGGCTGCTGGCGCCTTGCGGGCGCGCTTCACCACCGGCTTCGCCTCGGCGGCGACCGGCTGGGGAGCGGGCGCCGGCGCCGGCGTCGGCGCGGCTTCCGCCGGCTCGGCGGCCTTGGCCTCGGGCTTGAGCTTGGCGGCGAGCGCGACCAGGCCGGCGGCGAGCAGATCGTTCACCACCGGATGCTTGGCCAGCGCGTCCAGCTGCTTGCGCAGCTCCTTGGGCAGCTTCATCCCGGCGATGCTCTTGGGAAGGAAGCCCTTCTTCTCGGTCTTCGGCTCGCCGGCCTTCTTGTCCTTCTTGCCCGCCATCACTCGGTCTCCACCGCCAGTAACTTCACTGTCATGAATGTCACGGAGCGGGGCGGGCTAGTCAACGCGGAAATGGGTCATTCGTCGTCCGCGTCGAAATCGGCCTCGAATTCGAACTCGATTTCCAGGTCGCCGGGGCCGATCGGCGCCTCGGTATCCAGGCCGTCCTGCGGCAGGATGTAATAGACGAGCGGCGGCCCCTCGGCGGGCGGCAGCGGCAGGTTGCGAAAGGGGTTCATCGTCTTTTCTCTCCGTCCCGCCCCGGACACGAACGGCGCGTGGGGCGAAGCGGTTCCCTCGCTAGGCGACGTGCCGGTCTGCGAGGCGGCTGAGAAAGGCGTGGAGCCGGGCGCTGTTGGAGGCCCAGGTGAAGGGCGCCGCGATGGCGCGGGTGTCGGCGGGATCGGGCGGCGAGGCGATCAGCTCGGCCAGTGCGGCGGCGAAGGCGGGCGCGGTGCGCGGCGCGATGCGGCCCGCCGCCGGGGCGGTCACGACCTGGCGGGCGCCGCCCACATCGGGGATGACGATGGGCGTGCCGCTGGCCAGCGCCTCGAGCCAGGCATTGGCCAGGCCCTCGCGCTCGGAAGCCAGCGCCATCGCGTCGGCGGCGGCCAGCGCGGCGGCGACGCGATCGGGCGGAACCGAGCCGAGCAGCTTGACCCTGTCGCCCAGGCCGAGCCGCTCGATCTGCGCCTCTAGCCGCTTGCGGTCCGGCCCTTCGCCGGCGATCCACAGCGAGACGCGGGGCAGGGTGGCGACTGCGTCGATGACGATGTCATGCCCCTTGAGCGGGATCAGCGCGCCGACCGAGAGTACCAGCGGACCGGTCACGCCGAGCGTGGCCTTGGTCGCGGCGCGGTCACGCGGGGCGAAGCGGGTGAGGTCGACGCCGGTGGTGATCGTCTCGATTTTGTCGCCGGGAATGCCCATGGCGATCATGTCGTCGCGCATCGCATCGCTCACCGAGAGCACGCCGTCGGCGGCCTGGCCGGCGGCGATGACCTGGGGGCCGATATGCTTGCGGCGGCCCCAGTCATGGATGTCGGAGCCCCGCGCCTTGATCGAGACGGGCACGCCGAGGCGCCTGCCGAGTTCGACCGCGGCGGGGCCGTCGGGGAAGAAGAACTCGGCGGAGATCACATCGAAGGGGAAATCCTTGCGGATATCCACGAGCAGCGGCGCCACCGCCGCGGCCAGGGCGCGGGAGTGAAAGCGGCCGCCGGTGCCGGGCAGGTTGCGGAAACGGGGACGGTCGACCGTCAGGCCCTTCCACTGCTCATGCCGGGGCAGAGCGGCAAGGGCGGCATAGCGCGACAGGCGGGAGAGCGGGAAGGGCGGCAGGCCCAGTGGGGCGACGACGCGAACCTCCACATCGTCCCGTGCAGCCAGCGAGAGCGTCTGGCGCTCGACGAAGATGCCGAAATTGGGGCGCGACGCGTCCGGGAAGAGCGTCGAGAGGATGAGCACGCGGAGCA